>Ga0172375_10010946_pt1 | contig 11653 bp, 13 predicted proteins | sample LakKiv1m_FD_114537 | JGI IMG/M metagenome (GOLD analysis project Ga0172375, IMG submission 114537) | Freshwater microbial communities from Kabuno Bay, South-Kivu, Congo - kab_092012_11.1m | ecosystem: Environmental > Aquatic > Freshwater > Lake | place: Democratic Republic of the Congo... | reverse complement strand
TCTCGCGCGCGACCTGGGCATAGTTCTGGCCGGGCCGAACGGGCAGGGGATCGTGTCCACACCGTCGTCGCTCTGCGCCCAGATAGTCGCTCCGTACCCGCCTCGCGGGAGGATCGCCGTCGCGAGTCAGTCGGGGAACTTCGTCTCCTCGTTCCTCAACTGGTCTTGCCAGACCGGCGTCGGGATCAGTCGTGCGGTATCTGCGGGGAACGCCGCGGCAGTATCGGTTGCCGACTTCGTCGAGTGGTTTGCCGATGACCCCGAGAGCGCGGTGAGCCTCGTCTATCTGGAGGGTGTCGACAACGGTCGCGCTCTCTTCGAGCGACTGCGCGCCGTCGCTCGGCGCCGGCCAGTGGTGCTCGTCAAGGGTGGCACGACGAGTGGCGGTAAGCGCGCTGCGGCGTCACACACAGGGTCGCTCGCCTCCGATGACCGGATCTTCGACGGGATGTGCCGGCAGGCCGGCATCACCCGCGCGGCGACCGTCGAGGAGGCGTTCGAGGCCGCGGCGACCTTCGCTACCCAGCCGCTGCCTTCCGGCCCGCGTGTCGCGGTCGTCACGACCGCCGGGGGATGGGGCGTCGTCACCGCCGATGCGATCTCGCGCTCACAGCTCGACCTCGCCCCACTGCCCGACGACTTGCGGGCGGCGATAGACGAGAAGCTCCCTCCGCGCTGGAGCCGGAACAACCCGATCGACCTTGCCGGCGGTGAGACGCGCGACACGGTTCCCGAGGTTCTCGATCTGGTAGCGCGTCACCCCGGAATCGACGCCGTCGTCTACCTGGGACTCGGGATCCAGTCCAACCAGGCGCGCCTGTTTCGCGAGGGGCCCTTCTATCCCGACGAAGGGCTCGAACGCATTGTCGCGTACCACGAGAGGCAGGACGCGCGATTCGCCGAGGCTGCAGCCGCGGTCTCCGACGCCACGGGAAAGCCGGTTCTCACAGCGACCGAGCTGGCCGTCGCGTTTCCCGAGAACGCGGGACCGGCGGCGGTGTGGGCGAGCGGACGGCTCTGCTACCCGTCGGCGAACCGTGCAGTCACGGCCCTCGAGCACGCGTGGCGTTACGCCCGGCGCCGAGGGCGTGACACGGGGGGATGAGCCGGCGCGGTCGCGGCGCCCTCCGTGTCGCCGCCACACTCCTTCTCGTCGCCGCAGCGCTGCTCGCCCGATCCGCGACTTCACCTTCTGGCGGCCGCTCCGAGGTGCGGCGAGCACTTCCGGCGCCGTCACCCACGCCGCTCCTATCGGTGCGGCGCGTGCCGTGGCTCCTCGTCGAGGGCGCGGGCGCGCAGCGGCTGCAAGCCGGCCTCGCCTCGTTGCTCGCTCCTCTCGGCGGTGGTGCGTGCGCTGTCGTGAGCGACTCGCGCGGCGTCATCGCGGCTCACCAGCCCGAGGCGTCGCTGGCTCCGGCGTCCACCCAGAAGCTCCTCACCGCGGCCGCAGCACTCTCCGAGCTCGGCGCCGACTCCAGGCTCGTGACTCGCGTGTCTGCCGTGGCCCCTCTGCAAGGGGGCACCCTCACGGGCGACCTCTACATGGTCGGCGGCGGCGACCCGATCCTCTCTACGCCAGGGTACGTCGCGTACCTGCGGTCGCAGCCGCGCACACGCACAGACCCTGTTACCCCTCTCTCCGGACTCGTCGATGCGATCCTCGCGGCCGGCGTCACGCGTATCGACGGTGCTGTGCTGGGAGACGACTCCCGCCACGACCGCACCCGATACCTCCCCGACTGGAAGCCGAGCTACCGGAGTGAGGGGCAGATCGGGCCGCTGGGAGCTCTCGAGGTCGACGACGGCTTCACATCGTGGGGTGGCCGCGTCGGCGCCGAGGATCCCGCGGCCTTTGCGGCGGCGCAGCTCACCGCGCTTCTCGAAGACAGCGGAGTGCCCGTCGCCGGGGGAGCGGGGAGCGCGACTGCGCCGGCCGGCGCGCGTGAGATCGCGTCGATCACCTCGCCTCCACTCTCGGAGGTCGTGGCAGGGATGCTCACCTCGAGCGACAACCTCACCGCCGAGATCCTGGCGCGCGAAGTCGGAGTCGCCGCTGCGAGGGAGGGGAGCAGCGAGGCCGGGACAGACGCGATCGTCGCGGAGATCGCATCCCTCGGAGTTCCGACCGCCGGCGTCGACCTCGCCGACGGGTCGGGCCTCGCTCCGAGCAACCGCGCCACGTGTAACGCCCTGCTGAGCGCGGTGCGACTCGGTGACGCAGCGCCGTTCACCGCGTTGAGTGACGGCCTGGCCGACGCGGGCGAGAGCGGCACGCTGGCGCTGCGCTTTGTGGGAGATCCCGTGCGGGGGCACCTGCACGCCAAGACCGGTCAGATAGACGGCGTCGTGGGCCTCGCAGGGAGGATCGACGGCGGGCGCGACCTCCACTTCGCCTTCCTCGCGAACGGAGACTTCTCGATGGCGCAGGGTTGGGCCTTCCAGGAGCGCGTAGCGGACCTGGTCGGGGCCTATCCGGACGCCCCTCCGGCGCCGGACCTCGTTCCACTGCCCGGCGCGGAGTGAGGCCTGTGCGCCCAGGAGTCTCGCCGATGACCCGAGGTGGCACCGCCGGATAGGCTCTCGCAGGGTCGGCGCGGGATCGCGTCCGCCGCAGATCCTTCATCAGCCCGGAGCCCCGACCTTCGAGAGGCATAGCGTGGTGCAGAAGTCACCTCGAGAGACGATCGCCGAGCTCCAAGGCCTCGTCGTCACGTACTTCAAGCAGGAGACCCTCGAGCCACTGAAGGGCCTGCGCCGCTACGTCGCCTTCGGCCTCCTCGGCGCGATGCTCCTGGGCATGGGCGTCGTGTTCCTGGCCATGGCAGGGCTCAGGGCGCTCCAGAGCGAGACCGGCAGCCGCTTCACCGGGAGCTGGACCTGGGCGCCCTACGGGATCATGGTGCTCGGGTTGCTTCTAGGGGCAGCGGCCACGTGGAAGGCACGCACGAGGCGGGGGGCCGAGCGATGACACCGAGCAGAGACACCACGGGGGGCGGCGAGCGCCGCACAGCACAGCAGCGAGTCTCACGCGACGACATCGAATCGAAGCTGCGCGAGTTGCAGGGCGACGTCGACGAGGGACTCGACACCGCCCGTAGCGTCGGGGCGGTCGTCGCCGTCGGCGCGGCTGTGGTTCTTGTAGTAGTCGCATACTGGTTCGGTCGCAGGCGCGGCCGAAAGCGCGGCGCGATCGTCGAGATCCGGCGCATCTGAGGCCCGGGGGATCGCGTGCAGAAGCTGTTGAGCCGGCTCACCGGCACGGCGTTTCGGCGGGGCCTCGGAGGGTCACGGCCGTGGCTCGCGATCGGCATGGTCACCGTCGGCCTACGCGCCCTGCGCCGCCTGGCCAACCCGAAGCCGCAGGTGCTGTACCGCGCGGTGCTGCGGCCGGGTGAAGCGTACGAGATACGCACCCGTCGCACCGACTGACCGCCTTCGACTCCGGAGAGGTCGGGCGATTCCACCGGCGGCCGGTACCCTGGTGCTACATGCTCGTATTGCTCCGCAACCCCCGTCGAGAGCTCCGCATCGACGCGCCTCCGAACGTCGAAGCGCTCCTGGCCGGTCTCGACATCGCGCCGGAGTCGGTGCTCGTGATCTGCAACGACACACTGGTGACGCGCGATGCAAGGCTCTCCGACAGCGATGTCGTCGAGATCCGTCCTGTCATCTCCGGAGGCGCGCACCCGTGAAGTGCCGGCGCTGCAGGCAACCCGCCGTGATCGACGTTCGACGTCACAACGCGGGCTTCTGCGCCGAGTGCTTCCTGCGCCTGTGCCGCGAGCAGGTGCGCCGGGCGATAGACGACTTCGCGATGATCCGATACGGAGAGCGGGTTCTCGTGGCCGTCTCGGGCGGCAAGGACTCCCTCGGCCTGTGGCATCTGCTCCGGCAGCTCGGCTATCCGGCTGATGGCCTCTACATCGGGTTGGGCATCGGCGCCTACTCGGACGAGTCGCGCAGGTTCGCACGCAGCTTCGCGTCACGCGAAGGGGCGAAGCTGATCGAGGTCGATCTGCCGGGCGACTTCGGCTTCGACGTCGCGGGGGGAGCACGAGCGGCGAGGCGCGTGCCGTGCAGCGCTTGCGGGCTCTCGAAGCGACATCTGTTCAACTCCACCGCCATCGATCGCGGCTACGACGTCGTTGCGACCGGTCACAACCTCGATGACGAAGCCGCGGTGCTGTTCGGCAACGTGTTGCGCTGGGAGACCGGCTACCTCGGCCGCCAGCATCCGGTGCTACCTGAATCTCCGGGGTTCAAGCGCAAGGTGAAGCCCCTGGTGCGCCTCGGTGAGCGCGAGATGGCCGCCTACTGCTTCCTCGCAGGAATCGATTACATCATCGAGGAGTGCCCGATGGCCGAAGGTAATCGGCACCTCGGGTACAAGGCCGCTCTCGACTCGATCGAGGAGCGTTCCCCCGGTACGAAGGCGGCGTTCGTCTTCGGATTCCTGGAGCGGGCGCGCGATCGCTTCACCGGCGATGCCGAAGAGGAGCGCGAAGACCTCGCACCGTGCACCGGGTGCGGCGCCCCCACCCCCGGTGCGGTCTGCGCGTTCTGCCGGATGCAGGAGCGGGCAGCACCCGCAGCTCGAAGCGGCCGCACGTGAGCACCGATGCGCCGGGTGACTCCGGGCACGATCCCCCGACCGACGCCCTGCCGGCTGCACCTCGCGGCCTGTTCCGCGCGGGTGAGATGGTCCTGCTGGTCGACAGCAAGAAGCGCCGTCATCTGATAACTCTCTGTGAGGGCGGCGAGTTCCACACCCACGCCGGCATGCTCGCCCATGATGACCTCATCGGTCACCACGACGGCTCCGTCGTACGCACCGCGCGCGGGTCGCGCCTGACCGCGGTGCGGCCGACGCTGGCCGAGTACGTACTGGAGATGCCGCGGGGGGCGCAGGTGATCTACCCGAAGGATCTGGGGCCGATCCTGCTCCTCGGCGACGTCTTCCCCGGGGCGCGGGTGCTCGAGTCGGGTCTCGGATCGGGGGCGCTCACTACGACGCTGCTCCGGGCGATCGGGCCGGAGGGCCGGTTGACGGGCTACGAGATCCGCGACGACTTCGCGAGGAGGGCCGCCGCGAACGTGGAGAGCTTCCTGGGCGCCGGGCAACCCCTCGACGTGCACGTGCGCGACGTCTATCAAGGCATCGATGAATCCGACCTCGACCGGGTCTTCCTCGACCTTCCGGAACCGTGGCGCGTGATCGAGCACGCGGCTGCCGCGCTGCATCCCGGAGGGATCCTCCTCTCCTACCTCCCGACGATCCTTCAGGTGGGGCGTCTCTGCGAGGCGCTCGGGGAGTCGCCGTTCGGCATGGTCGAGAGCGTCGAGATCCTCCAGCGCGGGTGGCACGTCGAAGGCCAGTCGATCCGCCCCGACCACCGGATGGTCGCTCACACCGGCTTTCTCACCGTGGCCCGCCTTCTGGGCTCAGACGTGGCGTGAACCTGCTCGACCTCGGCATCGTCGTAGCGGCCGCCGCCGCCTGCATCGGCGGCTCGCGCCTCGGCCTGCTCGCCCGGGCCCTGGGTTGGATCGGAGTGGCCGGCGGCCTCGGGATCGGCGGGCTGCTGCTGCCGCGGGTCGTGACCAGCTTCGGAGGAACGAGCGCCGACGACAGGGTGACGGTCGCCGTCATCTTCCTCGTCCTCGTCGCCAGCATCGGCCAGGGCGTCGGCCTCGCTCTTGGCATGCTGCTGCCCCCACAGCAGGTGCGCACCGCGCAGGCCGAGCGGGCAGATCGGGTCGGCGGTGCGGCGGTGGGCGTGCTGGGAGTCCTCGCTCTCGTCTGGATGGTCATACCGTCTCTCGCCACCGCGCAGGGATGGCCGGCGCGGGCAGCACGAGGCTCCCTCGTGGTCGACGTGCTCGACCGATTCGCCCCGTCACCGCCGGCGCGATTCGCAGCATGGGGCAGGGCGATCTCGGAGGCGCCATACCCTTCCGCGCTCGGCACGCTGGAGGAGCCGCCGGATCCGGGCACGCCCCCGGCGACCGGAATCGCCCCGGCCACCGACCTGCTGGTCAAGGCATCGACGGTGGAAGTCACGGGGCGGGCCTGCTCCCAGATACAGCAGGGGAGCGGCTGGGTAGCCGGCCCGTCGCTCGTCGTCACGAACGCCCACGTGGTGGCGGGGGAGGAGACGACCGAGGTGCAGGACGCCGGTGGGGCCTCCTACGTCGCCACCGTCGTGGCGTTCGACCCGTCGCGCGATCTTGCGGTGCTCGCCGTCCCCGGGCTGCTCTCACCGCCACTCCGGATCGGCAGAGGAGCGGCGGGCGACCTCGGCGCCGTCTACGGGCACCCGGGCGGAGCGGCGCTGAGAGCGGCTCCGGCGCGCATCGGCGAGGAGATCACTGCAGTGGGTACCGACATCTATCGCACCGCGCGGAGCCGGCGCCAGGTCTTCGTGTTGGCAGCAGAGCTGCATCCCGGTGACTCGGGCGGGCCGCTGGTAGATGCAGACGGCGACGTGGTCGGGGTCGCTTTCGCAATCGATCCGGCGTCGTCGGGTACCGCTTACGCACTCACCGATGCCGAGGTGCTGCCCATCCTCGATGCTGTGGGAGACGCTCCGGTCGGAACCGGAGCCTGCCTCGTCGGCTGAGCAGCTGCTAGCTCTCGATGAAGATGCACTCGCCGGGGCACTCGTCGGCCGACTCGGTGACAGCATCCTCCATGCCTGCGGGCACATTGGCGACGCCCTCGGAGCCACCGGGTGCGTTGAGAACCTTGCCGCCGTCCTTGACGTACGCGAGCCCGTCGTCGAGCAGGGAGAACACGTCGGGACAGATCTCCTCGCAGAGCCCGTCGCCTGTGCAGAGATCTTGATCTATCCAGACCTTCATCGAGTCAGCCTCACTTCGTGTGTCAGCGGTCGATATAGAGGGAGCGAAGACCCGACAGAGCCTTCGTCCCAGAGCCCAATTTATCACAGTGCGGAGTGACAAACCCCGCACCGGGCGCCGACCGATCACGCTACAAGATGAGCGCTGCAGAAGCGGAACCCTGGTATAGGGTCCCGAACGTTGGCAGGAGGTGGTCTCATGACTTCGGAGCACGAACGTCGCCTCGCCGGCTACGCGGCGCAGGTCGCCGAGCTTCAAGAGAGCGTCAAGAGCCTCGAAGAGGAGGTAGTGCTCCTGAGGCGGCGCCTGCAAGACGCGCCCAAGCGCGTCCGCACCCTCGAGGAGCGCCTACTCGAGACGAAGGGGCAGCTCGCTCAGGCCGTCTCCCAGAACGAGAAGCTCTCGGCGACCTTGCGCGAGGCGCGTGAGCACATCTCTGCGCTCCGAGAAGAGGTCGAGAAGCTCACGATGCCCCCGAACGCGTACGGGACATTCCTCGGCACCAACGACGACAACACGGTCGACGTGTTCACAGCCGGCCGCAAGATGCGCGTCGCGGCCCACCCGGAGCTGAACCTCGGCGAGCTGCGCCGCGGCCAGGAGATCGTGCTCAACGAGTCACTCAACGTAGTGCTGGCGCGCGGGCTCGAGCCTTCCGGTGAGGTCGTGATCCTCGAGGAGGTCCTCGACGACGGACTCCGGGCCCTGGTGGTCGGCCGCGCCGATGAGGAGAGGGTATGTGAGCTCGCCGACTCCCTCAGAGGAGAGAAGATCCGCTCCGGCGACCACCTCCTGATGGAGACGCGCTCGGGCCTCCTGATGGAGAAGCTCCGCAGGCCCGAGGTCGAAGAGCTCGTCCTCGAGGAGGTGCCCGACGTCTCCTACGACGATGTCGGCGGCCTCGACGCCCAGATCGAGATGATCCAAGACGCAGTCGAGCTCCCCTACCTGCACGCCGACCTCTTCTACGAGCACCAGCTGCAGCCGCCGAAGGGGATTCTGCTGTACGGGCCTCCCGGCTGCGGCAAGACGCTCATAGCGAAGGCCGTCGCGAACTCGCTGGCGAAGCGCGTGGCCGAGAAGACCGGGAACGACAACACGCGCTCCTACTTCCTCAACATCAAGGGGCCGGAGCTGCTCAACAAGTACGTGGGTGAGACCGAGCGGCAGATTCGGCTCATCTTCCAGCGCGCCCGAGAGAAGTCGGAAGAGGGCGTGCCGGTGATCGTCTTCTTCGACGAGATGGACTCCCTGTTCCGCACCCGTGGCACGGGGATCTCCTCCGACATCGAATCGACCATCGTTCCGCAGCTCCTCGCCGAGATCGACGGAGTCGAGAGCTTGAAGAACGTGATCGTCATCGGTGCGTCGAACCGGGAGGATCTCATCGACCCGGCGATCCTGCGCCCGGGCCGCCTCGACGTGAAGATCAAGATCGAGCGTCCCGACGCGGATGCGGCACGGTCGATCTTCTCCCGCTATCTGACGGTCGAGCTCCCGATCGCCGAGGCCGAGCTCGTCGGTGCCGGGGGAGACCGGACGAAGGCGGTTGCCGCGATGTACGACGCGGCGATCGCACTCATGTACGCCACTGGCGACGACAACAAGTTCTTGGAGGTCACCTACCAGAACGGCGACAAGGAGCTCCTCTACTTCAAGGACTTCTCGTCGGGAGCGATGATCGAGAACATCGTGCGCCGGGCGAAGAAGCTCGCCATCAAGCGGTCGATTGCAGGCGGTGATCGCGGCATCTGCACGCAGGATCTGCTCGACTCCGTCAAACAGGAATTCTGCGAGCACGAAGACCTGCCCAACACGACCAACCCCGACGACTGGGCGAAGATCTCCGGCAAGAAGGGCGAACGGATCGTCTACGTGCGCACGATCCTCTCCAAGGGGTCCGAACCAGGCGGCGGGCGCCAGATCGAGCGCGTCACCCCCGGCCAGTACCTGTAGCCGAGCGACGGCCGTCGGGCCGGATGGCGACGGTAGGCTGAGCGCGTGGGCGTCCCCAAGATCTGCGGCATAGAGACGGAGTACGGAGTAGTCCTCCGAGGCGCGCCCGATCCGAACCCGGTTCTGGCATCGTCGATCCTCATCAACGGATATGTCGAGCAACGACGCGTCGGCTGGGACTTCGAGGACGAGTCACCGGGGCGGGACGCTCGTGGCTACGCGCGCGACGCAGCCGTGTCGCCCGACATCGAGACCCATCTGGTGAACGCCGTCCTCACGAACGGAGCGCGCTACTACGTGGATCACGCTCACCCCGAGTACTCGACCCCGGAGTGCTCCGACGCGCTGGCGCTCGTCGTAGCAGACAAGGCGGGGGAGCGGATCCTCGCGCAGTCGATGCTCGCTGCCTCCCGGGTGCTGCCCGAGGGACAAGAGGTCGTCGTCTACAAGAACAACAGCGACGGCAAGGGCAACTCCTACGGTGCTCACGAGAACTATCTGGTAGACCGCGCCGTTCCCTTTGCCGTGCTCGTGCGCACCCTGCTCCCGTGGCTCGTAACGCGGCAGGTATTCACCGGCGCCGGCAAGGTCGGCTCGGAGAACAGCGCAGGGCCGATCGACTACCAGATCAGCCAGAGAGCCGACTTCTTCGAGGAAGAGGTCGGGCTCGAGACGACGCTCAAGCGCCCGATCGTCAACACGCGCGACGAGCCGCATGCCGACCCGCAGAAGTACCGGCGCCTGCACGTGATCGCAGGCGATGCGAACCTCTGCGAGGTCTCGACGTTCTTGAAGGTGGGAACGACAGCAGTCGTGCTGGCGATGATCGAAGACGGCTTCATGGAGAAAGACCTGACGCTGACCCATCCCGTCGATGCGCTGCGCGTCGTATCACATGACCCGGCCTGTCAGGCGACCGTCGAGCTCGCTGACGGCGGACGAGCTACGGCGGTGGAGGTCCAGTGGGAGTTCCTCCGGCTCGCGCGCAAGTACGCCGACGAGGTCGGCCTGGCCCACTGCGGCGGCGACGCCGTGGGGAACATGGTCCTCGAACGCTGGGAGGCCACGCTCGGCGCACTCGAAGACGACCCGCTCCAGCTGGACGGGCAGCTCGACTGGGTTACCAAGTACTCCCTGCTTCGCGCGTACCGCGAGCGCGACGGCCTCGACTGGGACAACCCGAAGCTCCATCTTCTCGACTTGCAGTATCACGACGTCCGCCCTCACCGTTCGCTCTACGAGCGGCTCGTGCGTGCGGGCAAGGTCGAGCGCCTCGCGACGGAGCAGGAGGTCGCCGGCGCGACCGCGACTCCGCCATCGACGACGCGCGCGTACTTCCGGGGCATGTGCCTCGCTCGATGGCCCGACGCCGTCGTAGCGGCGAACTGGGACAGCATCATCCTCGACGTCGGCAGTGATCCGCTACGGAGGATCCCCATGATGGAGCCGACACGTGGTAGCAAGGAGCACGTCGAGCGGCTGTTCGCAGCCTGCGCGACTCCTGCCGAGCTGGTCGCCCGGTTGGCGTCCTAGGAGGGATGCATCAGATGCCCGAACGCGAGCGCAAGCAGAAGCCGGCCCCGAGGGAGCGCACTCAGGAGACCGCCGAGGTCGCCGCGCCGACGGAGAAGGCGGAGAAGCTCAAGGATGACATCGACGGGCTCCTCGACGAGATCGACTCCGTCCTCGAAGACAACGCCGAGGAGTTCGTGCGGAATTACGTGCAGAAGGGCGGAGAGTAGGCTCGCGCTCCGATGACAGACAACGTTCTACCCCTCTGGTCGACCGGCTTCGATCCCGGTCCGTCATTCGCGGAGCTACTTCGGCGGACTCGCCCGCACGACCTGCCCGGTGCGCAGCTCGGCGCGACCCCGCCTCCGGGTTTCGAGATAACCCATGGAACCACCGTCGTGGCGATCCGCTGCGAAGGTGGCGTCGTGATGGCCGGTGACCGTCGCGCGACCGCCGGATTCTCGATAGCCAGCCGGCGCATCGAGAAGGTGTTCCCTGCCGACAACCTCTCGGGAGTGGCGATCGCCGGCGCGGCCGGTACCGCGATCGAGATGGTACGGCTCTTCCAGACGCAGCTCGAGCATTACGAGAAGGTCCAGGGTGAGATGCTCAGCTTGGAGGGCAAGGCGAACCAGCTGGGTCAGATGGTGCGCGCCAACCTGCCCGCCGCGATGCAAGGGTTCGCCGTGGTGCCGCTCTTCGCCGGCTACGACATCCAGCGTGAACGCGGCAGGGTCTTCTCGTTCGACGTGACAGGCGGGCGCTACGAGGAGCTCGACTTCCAGGGGCAGGGCTCGGGGAGCGTACACGCCCGCAACTGGATCAAGGCGTCGTGGACCGAGGGGCTCAGCCCCGAGGAAGCCACCGGGATCGCCATCAGATCGCTCTTCGCCGCGGCCGACGAAGACGCGGCAACCGGCGGGCCCGACCTGATAAGGCGAATATTCCCGACCGTAGCCGTCATAGACATCGATGGTTATCGACCGCTCGAAGACGGCGAGGTCGAAGTGCTCGCGCAGTCACTCCTCGGCGGACCCGAGCGGGGAGGTGCACCGCGATGACGATGCCGTTCTACGTCTCCCCCGAACAGGTGATGAAGGACCGTGCCGACTACGCGCGCAAGGGGATAGCGCGTGGCCGGAGCCTCATTGCGATGGAATGCGACGCTGGCGTTCTCATCGTTGCCGACAACCCGTCGCGTACCCTCTCCAAGGTCAGCGAGATATACGACCGAATCGCATTTGCGGCCGTTGGCAAGTACAACGAGTTCCAGATGCTCAAGGTCGCGGGCATACGTCACGCCGACATGAAGGGCTACTCCTAC
>Ga0172375_10010945_pt1 | contig 11654 bp, 8 predicted proteins | sample LakKiv1m_FD_114537 | JGI IMG/M metagenome (GOLD analysis project Ga0172375, IMG submission 114537) | Freshwater microbial communities from Kabuno Bay, South-Kivu, Congo - kab_092012_11.1m | ecosystem: Environmental > Aquatic > Freshwater > Lake | place: Democratic Republic of the Congo... | reverse complement strand
GTGCTTTTTCAATTCACTTCCTTCTTTTCAAGTCAATCGCTTGAAGAACGGACCCTCTATCAACAAGTTTCATATGAAACAATTTCTGATCATCCCTTGGGTGGAGTGGGAATTGGACAGTTCGTTTTGAATTCATATAAACTGAATCCCAATCTCGAAAGTTGGCAGTATCAACCGGTGCATAATGTCTATCTGCTGATATTCAGCGAGCTTGGAATTGTCGGTTTTATTTCGTTCTTGCTTCTTTTGGCTTTCGGGCTTTCAAAATTCTTAGCACAGAGGACCGTAATAAATCCGTATTACGTATTGACAGATAGTGTATTACGTTGTATAATATTATCTTTCTTGCTAATCTCTTCTTTTGACCACTATTTCTGGGACATCAAGATTGGCCTCCTGATTTTCCTGATCCCCGTGATTCTTTTTCTCTCCATTCCGAAAAGCGAAAATTAGACAAACAAAATCTTTCTGCTATAATCAAAAAGTAATAATCCTAATCCGTCCTTGCACCAGTTCCTGACAGCGCAAAATCTCATGCGAAATTGATCGGGATCGGCGTGGGGGGGGTAAAAAAAGAAACATGAAAATTGATGTTTCATATGATATAAACCTTGATAAGGAGAGAAGAAAGCTGATTTCTAAAATTGATGAATTAAGATCAAAAAAAAATGAGAATTCAAAGAAAATGCCCCAAATGTCTGGAGAAGAAAAACTCCAGATTATTGCCGATATGAAAAAAATAAACGGAGAGCTTGAAAATCTTGAAAATCAATTTGAAAAACTAAATGAAGAATTTATGTCAAGGATGGCTCTTTATCCGAACATATCTCATAGTTCGACTCCGATAGGAAAAGATGAAAGCGGAAATATACCTGTTTTTTTCTGGGGTGAAAAACCGTCATTTGATTTTGAACCTAAAAATCATACTGAGATTGGCAGAAATCTTGACATACTTGATGATGAAAAGGGTGCAAAAGTTTCAGGAGCAAGGTTTGTTTATTTGAAAAATGAGGCGGTATTTCTGGAATTTGCTTTAATCCAATATGTTATGAATATCCTTTACTCAAAAGGATTTATCCCTATTATTCCTCCGGTTTTAGTCAAGGAAAGGGCAATGTTCGGGACAGGATTTCTGCCGGCTGAAAAGACCCAGTATTATAAGACCGAGATTGATGATTTATATCTGATTGGCACATCTGAAGTGGCGCTATGCAGCTATCATGCCGATGATATGCTTGATGTCAGAGATCTACCGCTGAAATATTGCGGTTTTTCAACATGTTTCAGGAGGGAAGCTGGCAGTTATGGAAAAGATATGGGCGGTATGTTCAGAGTACACCAGTTTGACAAGATAGAAATGTTTATTTTCTCCCACCCCGAGAATTCATGGCGTGATTATGAGTTTCTGAAAGCAACTCTTGAAGAAATGTTCAGAGGATTAAAGATTCATTATCGTATCTTAAACATGTGTACAGGAGATATTGGAAGTCCGAATGCCAAAAAGTTTGACCTGGAAGCATGGCTGCCTGGTCAGAATGCTTACAGGGAACTTGCCTCATGCAGCAACGATACTGACTTTCAATCCAGAAGGCTTAACATAAAGTATAAAGATGATGATGGAAATAAAGGTCTTGTCCATACGATGAATAGCACCGCATGTGCGGTTGGCAGGACTCTTATCGCTATTTATGAAAATTATCAGGATAAAAACGGGAATATAAGGGTTCCGGATGTCCTTATACCGTATATGAATGGAATTGAATACATAGCAACTAAATAATACGGAAATTCTTTTATGTATTATTATGTTGCTGCATCAAGTATCTAGTTATCTTTTTATGTGTTTTAATTATTCTTCTGGTAAATAATCTGATTTATGCTAAATATTGTGTCCTAGCTGTATTTAACACAATCCTAATTTGGATTTTAGCTGATTATTAAGTGTTTTCAGGTTAACTGTTATGATTTAGATTTACTAATAAAATATTTTATTTTAGAAAATTTTTTATGTTATAATAAATCAGCCAATTATGGGATGGAGAGGTGGCAGAGCGGTTGAATGCGGCGGTCTTGAAAACCGTTTAGGGTTTACGCCCTACGTGAGTTCGAATCTCACCCTCTCCGCCAGTCTTTTATGAAAAAGAATTGCAATTAAAGGTAAGTATAAAACAAAAATATGCCAGTGGCATATTTTGAGAGATTCGAAAGGACGGAGTGAAGCGAAGCGTAACGAGTCCGCGTCCCTGCAGCGAACGATAGTGAGACGAAAGGACGAATCTCACCCTCTCCGCCAGTCTTTATAGAGGCCATACACCACCTAAAAACAATAATAAATTCAAATCTTTAAGAGATGTTATTTTATTTGAATAATTAGTGAAATAGTATTAATCTAATAATCTCAAATATTTAACCGGACATTATAAGCGCCTGTAGCTTAATTGGATAGAGCATTGGACTACGAATCCACAGGTTGGGGGTTCGAATCCCTCCAGGCGCGCCAGCAACCATAAATTTTAAAGCAAAACTATAATAATGAGTTTCAAGATGCCGGTGGCATGTTGAAACAACTGATGTTTCTAAAGAAGTATGTGGTCCAGGGTATAGAATAAAAATCTTGTTTTAATATTGCTTAATATCTTTTCTAATTTATCTATAATAAATGCTCACTTTTAAATTCTGAATTTCATAAAATTTATTCTTTTCATTTTAAAAATAAAAATTTTTATTGACATTATTTTTTTTAACTGTTATATTGTCATAACACTATGATATAATAATTAAATAACAATTTTAATCTAATAATTTATTAAATGGATAAATTTAAAAATATGAAAATTGAAAAAGAGTCACCATTACCTTTATATTATCAAGTTCAGTTATATATTGAAGAAGAAATAAAAAACGGTAAATGGAAAATTAGTAGCCAAATTCCTTCAGAAAAAGAATTATGTGAGAATCTCGGTGTTAGTCGAATTACTATCAGGAAGTCAATAGATAGTTTGATTAGCAAGGGTTTTCTAAAAAGAAATAAAGGAGGTAGAGCAGTTGTTTCAAATGATATTGAAAAAGAAAGTTTAAGAGATATATTTTTTAGTTTTTACAATTATCTTAAAAAGAAAGGTCTAACTGTTAAGATTAAAGTTATAAATTTAGAGAAAATATTACCAGATAATTTGATAAAGAATGTTCTTGGCTTGAGTGAAAATGAAAAAGTTGTGAGAATTGATAGATTAAAAATAGTACACAATGAACCGTGGTACTATGAAACAACTTATTTTCCCGAAAGATATTATAACATAAGCAAGGAAGATCTAACTATTGATTCGACTATAGAAATAATAGAAAAAAATATGTCAATTAAAGTAAAGAAGACAAGACTGTATATCTATGCGGGAATTGCAAATGAAGAAAACAGACGATTGCTGGGTGTGGATATTGGGTCTCCTATGCAAATATTCGAAGCTATTAATTATATAGATGAAAGCAAAGCTATAGAATATTCGATTAACTATATTAAGGGTGAAAAAATTCTTTTTGATTTTGAGTTAACTGAAGATGAAATAACAAATTTTATGGATAAGAGATAGAAGAAATATGGAAGTTTAATGAAATCAATTTTTGTAAAGTGTAAGTAATTTTAATTTAAATACTATAAAAAAGGAGTGGTAGTTATGGAAACAAAAGAATTCAAATTTGCAATATCTGATTGGATACCGTATACAGATGCTGAAGCTTGTAAGAGAGCAAGGAACATAAAAAGGGAAGATATAGAAAAAACTCAACAAAGTTCTAATCCTGATTTTAAGATTAAAGTTTTAGATGATAATGAGTTTTCAAATTATAGGCTTTTTAAATGGCTGAAAATGATAATGAATGCAGCTGATGAAGGTAGAAATATTGTTTTTATTTGGCCGCAACCTCATATCTTTTATAGAAAGTTAGCACATGCTTTAAATACTCTGAAAGTTGATTGTAGAAAACTTTATATTTTTAGCATGGATGAATATGCAGATGAAGATGGTAATACTCCTCCCCCTGATTATCCGCAGAGCTTATATCGTTCGCTTTTATATAATTTTTATTACAGACTTGATAAAGATATTAGACCTACAATAGATCATATGCAAGGTCCAACGAAGGAAAATATCAATGATTATGGAAAAATGATAGAAGATGTTGGCGGGGCAGATCTTATTGAATGTGGAGTTGGATGGGATTGTCATATTGCTATGGTTTACGGTAGTTCAATAAAATATCGTAGTGAGTTTTATGCAGAAACTGTTGAAGAGTGGAAAACATTAGGGCCTAGGATAGTAAAAATTAGCCCTCTTTGTATTCCCCAGACAATTCTGGACCCTGATTATGGATCAAGCGGTGATTGGTCATTATGTCCTCCAAAAGGTGCAACTGTGGGTCCGGCACAATTTGTAAATGCAAAAAATATTGAGAACTGGAATATGTTTAGCATTGCTGGTACTAATGTATCATGGCAGAGATTTTCTGTTAGGTTAGCACTTCATGGGCCTATTGATCCCATAATGTGTCCTGCAACTTTATTTCAAATGTTGCCAACCAAATCGTATATAACAGAGAATGTAGCCGCTGATATAAGATGCGAATTTGACAATACATGGTGGAAATAAATGTTAAGCTAATTTCACTTGTAGCTATAATATTATTATTTTTCTAAAAATAATTTGAGTATTTTATGCTTGCAGGAAGCTAAATAGCAAGTATGAATCTTAAATATTATAGTTAAACAAATAATCCAAAATCAATATAATTCAAAATATGCCATGACTAGATATATTATCAAGAGAATATTCCAAATTATTTTAGTATTATTTTTATCTTCAATAATAATATTTGTTGTAGTTAGATTGGCGCCCGGAGACCCGGCAATAAGACAGTTAGGTGTAAGGGCAGGAGATCCTGCTCTTGAAGAAACATTACAGAATTTAAGAAAGGAAATGGGTTTAGATAAGCCGATTGTTATTCAGTATGGAATATGGGTAAAAAAAGTAATGAAGTTAGATTTTGGAGTTTCTGCAAGAAACAATATACCAGTTATTAATATAATAAAAGAGAAATTGCCTGCCTCATTAGAATTAATTTTAGTTGGAATATTATTTGGTGTTATATTTTCCTTAATTTTTGGAATTTCTTCAGGTTTTAAAGCAAATTCTCTTTGGGATAGAATTGTGCAACTTATCTCTCAAGCAGGTTTAGCGGTCCCTGTATTTTGGATTGCACTTTTATTAATGATAGTGTTTTCTCTTAAGTTTAAAATTTTACCAATATCAGGATATGTTTCTTTTTTAACAAATCCTATAGAAAATTTAAAACATATAATTATGCCATCATTAAGTTTTGGAATATATGAAGTAGCAGTTTTTACGAGATATTTGAGGTCCGAGACTATAGAAGTTTTAAATCAGGATTATATAAAGGTTGCTAGGTCAAAAGGACTGCCATCCAAAATTATTTTATCAAGACATGCGCTAAAAAATATTTTAATACCTTTTGTTACTGCGTTGGGTTTGGAAATAGGTGCTTTAATTGGAAATACAGCTATTATAGAACAGATGTTTGGATGGCCAGGCATAGGTTGGTTATTATTTAATGCTATTTACAATAGAGATTATGCACTTATTCAGGGAATAATCATTCTTATTGCATTTGGTTTTAGTGTCATAAATTTAATAGTGGACATTTTATATGCTTATTTAAATCCAAGAATAATATATACAAGAATTGAATAAATTTATGAGAAAGGAGGGGGAATTATAAAAAGATATTATAATTCAAAGGTTATAAATTAACAGAAGGATAATAAAAAATAATACATGAAGGGAGGGAGTGTAAATTATGAAAAAGATATTTATATGGGTAGGAATAGTTATAATTTGCACTAGTCTATTAGGTATTGGATGTAAAACAGTATCTACAGCAACAACATCTGCTGAAACAACTACAGCACAAGAGACCACTACAGTAGCTGAAACAACTACAGCACAAGAGACCACTACAGTAGCTGGGGTATCCCGTGAAATAAAATTGGTTTTAGATCAGGATTTAGGAGATAATTTAGACCCTGCAACCCAACAGCTACTAGCTTTTGAACAAATATTGAGCTCAACGATGTATGAAAGTCTTTTGTATTATGACAGTAACCTTAAATTACAACCATTGCTTTCAGAATCTTGGGACACTAAAGATTATAAAACATATACTTTTAAACTGCGAAAAGATGTTAAATTTCATAATGGAAAAGATTTCAAAGCTGAAGATGTTAAATATACCATTTCAAGGTTACAAAATCCAGAAACTGGTACCTATTTATTGCCAAAAGTAGACAATATACAAATTGTTAACATACTGGATGACTTTACAGTAGAAATTGTATTAAAAAATATGTCCTTAACATTTTTAGATGACCTTACTTATATTAAAATTGTTCCTAATGACTCATCAATTAATTTAAAAACAAATCCTGTAGGAACTGGACCGTTTAAATTTGTAAATTATGTATCAAACGACCAAATAGTTTTATCTAAGTTTGACCAATACTGGAAGCAAGGATTTCCTAAAAGCAGCGGATTAATTGTTAAAGTAATACCAGATGCTTTAGTAGCAGTAAATAATTTGATTGCAGGAAGTATCGATTTTATTCCTAAAGTTGCTCCAAATTTATTAGATAATGTTAAAAATAACTCTGATTTAAAAGTATCAGTGCAAAAAGAAACCACGGATATCCTATTTTTTGATATTAATTCTAGCATAGAACCATTTTCTAATAAACAAGTAAGACAGGCAATGGCAATGTGCTTTGATTATGATGCATTTAATACGGTTGCTTTTGGAGGTTATGGTGTTCCCACAAATAATCTTGTAAGCCCTACTTTGTTTGGCTATAAAGATGTTGGGATGTATGAATTTAATCCAGAAAAAGCAAAGGAAATACTTGAGGAACAAGGATATGCTGATGGTTTTGATTTTACTATAGAAGTAATTGCAGGGATACCAAAATATCAACAGATGGCAGTAATTTGGAAAGATGGACTGGATAAAGCTGGTATAAAAACTGAAATAAAAGAATCTGAGGTACTGGTTTGGCTTGATAAATATTTAACTAAAAAATTTCAAGGTTCTATAAATGAATATTCCACTTCTGCAGATGCATTATCATTTTTTACTGTAGTTATGTCAGGTGATAAATTTATAGAGTGGGATCCAGATAAGGATAATGTTAAAGCTCAGATACAATTAGCAAAAACAACATTAGATGATGCTGAAAGAGCAAAACTGTACCAATGGTACCAGGATTGGCTTTTTAATGACCTGCCAAGTATTTATACTATTTTCAGAGTTCCCTTTATTGATGCCATGAATAAGAATGTAGAAGGTATTACAATTAATTCACTTGGATTTTATGATTTCAGTGGAGGATTTGTTAAATAACTTTTTCAAAAAGTTAAAATTTAAGTCAGAAGTTTTAGGTGTTTAAAAAGTTACTACCTCTTATATAAAAGAATATTATTTATTAAAAATATAAGAGGTAGTAATTCATAAAAAATAGTGTTTCGTATAGGTTAAATGTATTTTAAGAAATTTTAAGTTTATAAACTAAGGTTAAAAAACAATAATGTTAAGTAATAAAAATAAAATAAAAAAAGATAATTCAAATATAAGATTAAGCATAGGAAATAAAATTAAAAATATATTTTTAGAAATAATTAGAGATAAAAATTTACTGATTGGTGTAATAATACTATTTATTTTTTATTTATTTGCACTTTTACCCCGCATTATTGCTCCCTATGATCCCATTATTATAAATATGAAGGAAGTTTTAAAGTCTCCTTCGATTAATCATTTTTTTGGCACAGACAATTACGGAAGAGATATTTTCAGTAGAATTGTTTATGCATCAAGAGTTGATTTGTTAATCGCTATGGGCTCAGTTTCACTGGCGGCTATTTTTGGTGTAAGCATAGGTCTTGCAGCAGGATATTTTGGAGGTATTCGGGATACAATTATTATGAGATTTTTAGATTCTTTATTAGCATTTCCACCAATAATATTTGCAATTCTGATTATATCATTTATAGGCAGTGGATCTTTTACGCTAGTTGTTTCTATGGGAATAATTTTTATGCCATATTTTGCAAGATTAACTAGGGCTAGTGTTTTAGGTATAAGAAATATTGATTATGTCCAAGCCAGTAAAGTTTTAGGTAGTAACAGTTTTAGTATAATGTTCAAATCTATACTTCCAAATGTTGCCGGACCAATTTTAGTTGAAGGATCAATAACATTGGGTATTACTTTACTGTTAGAGGCACTACTTAGTTTTGTTGGATTGGGTGTACAACCACCTAATCCTTCATGGGGAACTATGCTTAGAGAATCCCAGAGCTATACAAGTGCCACGTGGTTTGTAATATTTCCCGGAGTTTGTATTTTTTTGGTAGTTCTGGCTTTCTATTTATTGGGAGAAGGAATGAGAAATTTAATTGATCCTAAGATGAAATTAAGGTAGAAAAAGATAGATAATGTCAATTATATTATCTATCTTTTTGATAGGAAAAAATAAGGGTTTTTTTTATGTTTTAATATATGAATTAATTATTTTATAAATGATTTATTAAAATTTAGTATGAATAATGAGTTTATTTGGTGAGATTATGAGTAATATTGAAAAAAGTTCAAAGCTTTTAGATATAAATAATTTAAAAATTATGTTTAAAACAAAAAAAGGAAAAATTATTGTTGTTGAAAATATAAGTTTTAAAGTTGAAAAAAATAAGGTGCTTGGCATTGTCGGGGAAAGTGGAAGTGGAAAATCTGTTACAGCTCTTTCTATAATTAAACTTCTTCCGGAAAGAATTAGTGAGATAGTTGATGGTAGTATTAATTTTAAAGATGTGGATATTACAAAATTGCCAGAAAAATTTATGCAAAGAATTAGAGGCAAAGAGATATCGATGGTTTTTCAAGATCCTTTAACATCTTTAAATCCATCGTTAAATATAAAAATTCAACTAATTGAAGGGATAATATTAGACAAAAAAATGTCTAAAAAGGAAGCATTAGAATATTCTATTAACTTACTTAGACAAGTCGGTATTTCAGACCCAAAAAGAAGAATAAATGAATATCCTTTTAAATTTAGTGGAGGAATGCAACAAAGGGTTATGATAGCAATGGCAATATCAAGAAACCCATTATTATTAATAGCAGATGAATGTACAACTGCAGTAGATGTGAGCATACAAGAACAAATTCTTGATTTATTATTAGATTTAAAAAATAAATTTAATATGGGATTAATTATTATTACTCATGATATGGGTGTAATTGCAAAAATGTGTGATGAAGTACTTGTAATGTATGCAGGTAAAATTATGGAAATAGCTGATGTATTTGAATTATTTAATAATCCCCAGCACCCTTATACTGCGGGATTATTAAATACAGTCCCTAAATTAAATTTAAAAAGCAGATTAAAGTTACCACATATAGAAGGTAGTTTACCTGAGATAGGGAATGTTCCAGATGGTTGTAGGTTTCATCCAAGATGTGATAGGAAAATTGATATTTGTAAAATAGAAAAACCGAGATTAGAAAAAATTAATGATAATCATATTTATTATTGTTGGAATCCGATAAAAGGCAGTTAGGGAATGAGTGATAAAATTAAAATATTAGAAGCACAAAATTTAACTAAATTTTTTAATATTAGTCAGGGTTTAAAAACAAAAAAATTATTTGCTCTGGATAATGTGAATATTTTTTTAGAAAAAGGTGAAGCTTTGGGTATTGCCGGTGAAAGCGGATGTGGTAAAACTACTCTTGGAAAATGCATTGCAGGTCTCTATAGGTTGGATAAAGGTATGATTTATTTAAACGGAAAAAATATTTTTGATGCCTCTCCTAAAGAAAAAAGAATAATTAGAAAAAATATTCAAATGGTTTTTCAAGATCCATATTCTTCTCTTAATCCCCGTTGGAATGTATTGCAGATTATTAGAGAGCCGCTTATTAATTTTAAAATAGGGTCAAGAGATGAACAGATCGATAAAGTAAAACAAATCTTAACATTAGTTGGATTACCAATAAGTTATTATAGATTATACCCTAATCAAATGAGTGGGGGTGAAAGGCAAAGAGTAGCAATAGCAAGATCTATTGTGACCAACTCAAGTTTATTAATATGTGATGAGGTTGTTTCTGCTCTAGATGTTTCTGTACAAGCTCAAATATTAAATCTTTTTTTAGAGCTTCAGGATAAGTTTAATTTAAGTTTAATTTTTATTTCTCATAATTTAGCAGTTATAAAATATTTAAGCCATAGAGTTGCCATAATGTATTTAGGTAAAATAGTTGAGATAGCTAATTCGGAAGAATTGTTCAATAATACTCTTCACCCTTATACTAAAGGTTTAATATATTCAATTCCTTTTCCAGACCCAAAGATAGAAAAAGCAAAAAGAAAACCAGAATTAAAAGGCGAAACACCTTCTCCAATAGAATTAAAAGGTGGTTGTAGATTTAATACAAGATGTAAATATGTAATGGATATATGTATTTCAATAGAACCAGAGTTAAAAAATATAAATAATGGGGGACATATGGTAGCTTGTCACTTATATAATAAATAAATCACTAGAAATATATATTAATAAATAAGCTTATATTTATTCAAAGATATTTTTGAGAAAGAGAATAGTAATTGAAAGTAAAAACCGTTCTAGGTGAGATTGATTCACTAGATTTAGGAATTACACTACCGCATGAGCATTTATTAATAAATGCTTGGGCAGATATTTTAATAAAGAATCTCGGTAAGGAATTTGCGGAAATAACAAAAGGAAGATTATTTAACCAAAAAGTTGGTATATCCAATCTTGGTGACCTTAAAATTAGTTGTACTGCAATTTATGACAATTTAGTATTAGATAACAAAAATATTGCAATTGAAGAAGTAAAAAAGTTTAAAATGTATGGAGGTAATACAATTGTTGATCTCACCAATAAATATATGGGTAGAAATGTTATTGCATTAAAAAAAATATCTGAAAATACTGGGATAAATATTATTACCTGCACTGGATTCTATATTGAATTTAATCATCCTGATTATATTAAAGAAAAAAAAGTAGAAGAACTTGCTGATATAATGGTCAAAGAGTTAAATGAAGGTATTGAAAATACTAATATCTGTGCAGGGATTATAGGAGAAATAGGTTTAAGTAGAAAAATTTCTGCTAATGAAGAAAAAGTTCTTGAAGCTTCAGCAATTGCCCAACAAAAAACTGGCGTTGCACTATATATTCATACATGGCCTTTTGGAAGTGAAGGAATAAGTGCGTTAAATATACTTGAAAAAACAGGGATTAATTTTGAAAAAATCGTTATAGGACATGTTGATGGTAAGATAGATATTTCTTACTATTTAGAACTGTTAGAAAGAGGTGTATACATAGGTTTTGAAAATTTTGGAAAAGAATATAGGGAAGAAAGTGATAATGAAATATTTATAGTGCCTAATGATTTAGAAAAAATCAAAGCAATTCAAAAATTAATTGAATTGAAACAAAAATATTTAAATAAAATACTAATTTCCACAGATCGTTGTCTTAAAATGGAGC
>Ga0172375_10010943_pt1 | contig 11655 bp, 9 predicted proteins | sample LakKiv1m_FD_114537 | JGI IMG/M metagenome (GOLD analysis project Ga0172375, IMG submission 114537) | Freshwater microbial communities from Kabuno Bay, South-Kivu, Congo - kab_092012_11.1m | ecosystem: Environmental > Aquatic > Freshwater > Lake | place: Democratic Republic of the Congo... | reverse complement strand
TTTCATGAGCAGGGTATTGAGCAGGACGCTCAGGGAAGAGAAGGTCATGGCTCCGGCGGCAACCATCGGACTAAGCAGCCAGCCGAAGGCCGGGTAGAGAGCGCCGGCCGCTAAGGGGATGGCGATGATATTATAGAAGAAGGCCCAGAAGAGGTTTTGTTTTATTTTCCGCATGGTTAGGCGGGAGATTTTCAGGGAGAGGATGATTTTTCCTAATTCGCCTTTCAGGACCGTAATGTCAGCTGATTCAATCGCCACGTCCGAGCCGTCGGCCATCGCAATGCCGATATCGGCTTCCGTCAAGGCAACAGCATCGTTTATGCCGTCGCCGACCATGGCGGTTATCCCGTCCCGCTGTCTTATCTCACGGACGCGATCTGCCTTTTCTAAAGGAGAAACCTCGGCCATGATTTCCTTAATGCCGACTTGAGCAGCAATATGTTCCGCGGTCGTCTGGTGATCGCCGCTTAGCATGATCGTTTTAATGTTTAATTTATTTAAAGCTTCAATCACTTCGGCCGCTCCCTCTTTGATAGTATCGGCGACCGCTAAATAGCCGAGAATATTCTGCCCATCGCTCAGGATTACTGAAGTTTTTCCTTGGCGGGATAATTTGTCAATCTCATCTAGCGGCGCGGCGATATTTAAAGAAGCAATCAGCTTAGTGTTGCCCAGCCAGTATTTCTGGCCGGCGATTTTGCCGCTGACGCCCTGGCCGGGGTAGTCGGAGAAATCAGATATTTCCTGGAAAGCGATTTGTTCTTGGCGGGCGAGATCAACAATCGCCAGAGCAATCGGGTGCAGGGAGGGTTTTTCTAAAGAAGCGGCGATCTTCAGGATTTCCTGGCGTTCTAATTTCTTAGCAACGATCTCGCTAACGCTCGGCTGGCCGCTGGTAATCGTCCCAGTCTTGTCTAAGATAATAGTTTTTGTTTTTCCAAACCGTTCTAAGCTGGAAGCGTTTTTTATCAGCAAACCGTTTTTGCTGGCCAGGCCGAGACCGACCATGATGCCAGTCGGAGTGGCTAGACCCAGGGCGCAGGGGCAGGCGATGGCCAAAATACTGATGAAACAAGTGATGCCAAGACTGACCGCTTGCGGCCAGGGAATATAGCGCGGCGCGATGACCAGCCAGGCAATAATAGTCAAGACCGCCAGGCCGAGGACAATCGGCACGAAAACCCCAGAAACGCGGTCCGCCAATTTTTGAATAGGCGCTTTGGAGTTCTGAGCTTTTTCTAGAGCGCTGATAATCGCGGCCAAAACGGTCTCTGAGCCAACCTGGCTGATTTTTATTTTCAAGAAGCCTTGCTTATTAAGCGTCGCGCCGATGACTTTATCGCCGACTGTCTTATCAACCGGCAGAGATTCGCCGGTCAGCAGGGCTTCATCAACCGTCGACCAGCCGAAGACTATCTCGCCGTCCGCCGGAAGCTTCATGCCGGGCTTAACCAGGACGACGTCGCCGACTTTCAGCTGGGCGAGCGGAATCTCCTTCTCCTGTCCGTTATCTTCAACGAGCGCCGTCTTGCTTTGCAGATTAAGGAGCTTTTCAATGACTTCGTTGGTTCTCAGCTTCGCTTTGTTTTCCAGATATTTTCCCAGGTAGACCAGGGTAATGACGACGATGGTAATATCAAAGAAATACATCGCCTCTAAATTGAAAATCCTTAAAAGGGCTGGAAACAGGAAGATGGCCGCGGAATAGAAATAGGCAGTGCCGGTGCCCAAGCCGATGAGAGTATCCATATTAGCCTGACCGGATATGAAGAAGCGCTTGGTGGCTTTGAGAAAATCTTTGCCCATCCAGAAAAGTATAAATGAAGAGATCAAAAATACCAGCGGTACGAATATTTTTCCCGGCAAGAGTTCAGCCGGCTGGAATTTGAAATAGCCGGCGGCCAGGCCCCAGAAGGCGATAATTAAAACGATGATCGCTAAGGGCAGAGCGACCCTTATTTTCCGGCGCTGATCTTGCAGCTCAGCCAGCTTGTTCTCTTTGAAGCTAGCTAGCTGGCGGGACGATTCAGTTTTAACCGCCTCTTCTGGAAAATTCAAAGTGTAGCCGATCTTGGCGGCCTGCTCTTTTATCTTGCTAATATCTAAGGCGGCGCCCTGATAGCTTATTTCTGCCTGTTCCGTCAGAGGATTAACGGAGACAGCCTCAATCTCCGGATTATTCTTCAAGGTCTGCTCGATTATCTTAGCGCAGGACGCGCAGTGCATCCCGCTGACCTGCGCCGTTATCTTATTAGCCATATAGTAAAGATTATTTTAATTAATTAACAACATGAAAGACGCCAGTATACATGCCCATAGAGCAGGAGAAGGGAATATTGCCGGTTTTTCGGGGCGTGAACTCAATGATATTCTCTCCGGCCCGCAATTGTTTCTGAATCTTCAATGAAGGAATGATTAAAGCACTAGCGCAGGAATAGGGGGACTGAGCGTCAATAACCCAGCGAACCGGAATATCTTTCTTGATAGTGAACTCATCGGGCATATAGCCCCGGCTGCTCTCGGTCATTTTAACTATTTGGACGTTAGCATCGTTCTGGGCCACTGGTTTTTCCGTATTTAGCTTATTTTCTGAGGGGCGATCCTGCGGCCAGCCGCTGGCCGAGACTTGCAGGAGCTGATAGCCATTGCTCAAATTAATAAGGGCAAAGACAACGACCACCGCTCCAACAAATTTAAAAAATGTTTGCGATTTCTTGCGGTCTAAGAGTCCGGCCAGGCCGCCGATGCCGAGCAGGCCGGGTGCCGTACCCAGAGCGAACAGGGCCATAATCAGCCCGCCGTTCAAGAAGCTACCGGAGCTAAGAGCATAGAGCTGCATCGCTTGGGTAAAGCCGCAGGGTAGGAAAAAAGTGAGGGCGCCCAATAGAAAGGGGGTATTTATCTTTTTCACCCGCCAAAATCGTTTAGGCCAGGCCAGCTGGAAGCTATTAATCGCCGGGAATATATTTAAAAGTCTTAGGCCAAGCAGGAGAAGAATCAAACCGACGGCTAGGGTCAGGATGCTATTAGTGAGAGTTGATATTCTAAAAGCCGCCCCGAAGACGCCCAGCAGGCCGCCGAGCACGAAGAAACCGCCGATTCGGCCGGCGTTGAAAAATAGTTGGGGGATGAATTTTTGTTTTTGGCTGGCGGTCGGATGATTTTTGGCATATTCCGCCGAAACCCCCAAGACTAAGCCGCCGACTAGAGCTAAACAGGTGGACAGACCAGCAACTAAGCCGATCAAGACTGCCAGCGGCCAAGAAAATTCTTTTTGCAGGAAGCCGCCGAGATCCAGGAGATTAAAGCGGCTGAACAGCCAATAGAGGATGATGATAATAGCGAAGAGGGAAAACCATTGGCTGAAACGATCCCAGCCGCTTAGTTTTTCCGGAGCCGTTTTCGCGTTCACGTTTCCCAAGCGGTAGCCAACTTCTTTTAAACTCTGGTCCAGCGCTTCATTAGTTGGCGGAGCACCGTGATAATAGATTTCCGCCTGGCTGGTTTTGTAATCAACCCGCACTCGGTCGATATTCTTAAATTCTTTCAGCTTGTCTTCGACTAATAGTTCGCAGGCGCGGCAATGCAGGCCGGTCAGCGGAACGATTATTTTTTGGCTCATATTTATTTGTTAGCTAGTTTATTGACCTTCAAGATCTCATCAACCATCTTTTGTTTTAATTTTTCATTTTTTGACGCCATCGCATTTTTGAAGCAGGTGTTCAGGTGGTTGACCATGAGCATCTGGTGGGCCGATTTCAAGAGGCCGGCGACGGCCAGGTTCTGCTGCATGATGTCGACGCAGTATTCGCCTTCTTCCACCATCGTGATAATTTTTTCAATGGAGCTCTTGGCCTTTTTTAGATTGATAATGATGTTTTGTTTGTCTTTGGTCATAGATTTATTTTATTAATACCTATACCTATGGTGTAGGTATTAAAATTATAGCTTAGAGCAAAAGAGCCGTCAAGCCGGCGCCAGACGGCCAACTTGATTTTTTGCGAGAATCTGTCATAATTTAATTACTGTTTCTCATTATTTATTAATTATTTCCGTTAATTTTCAACTTGATTTTATGGCCGTCTATCTCTACATCTACTTAGGCGTCTTAGCCGTTTCCGCCGTCTCTTTGACCGGCATCTTCTTCTTAGCCTTTTCGCCTAATTTTTTAAAGAAGATAACTCTTTTGCTGGTCAGCCTCTCAACCGGCGCCCTGCTGGGCGACAGCTTCCTCCATCTTCTTCCCGAAGCCGTGGCGGAGCGCCCGGATTCCGGCCTGAGCCTGTGGTTCAGCCTCCTTATCGGCATAGTTTTCTTCTTTATCTTGGAAAAGATCGTCCATTGGCGCCATTGCCATATCCCGACCGGAGCGGAGCATCCGCACCATCTTGGTCCGATGAATTTAATCGGCGACGCTTTTCATAATTTTTTTGACGGCCTGATTATCGCTGGCTCTTTTCTGGTGAGCGTACCCTTAGGCGTGACGACGCTCTTAGCCGTCCTGGCCCATGAAGTCCCGCAAGAGATCAGCGACTTCGGTGTCTTGCTCTATGCCGGCTATACCCGGAGGCGTGCTCTCTTAGCTAATTTTTTAACGGCCTTAGCCGCTTTCTTAGGGGCGACCGTAGCTATTTTATTAGGCACGAAAATCGCCGGCTTCACGGATTTGATTGTCCCTTTCACGGCCGGCGGCTTCATCTATATCGCGACGGCGGATTTGATTCCGGAGCTAAAGAAGGAGACCGCGCCGCATAAATCTCTCTATCAGCTATTAAGCATTGTTTTCGGCATCTTAGTAATGTGGCTTTTAAAAGTTTTCTTTATTTAAGTGAACATGTTGAAAGACCTGCCCCTGGCCACCTATTTCCGCCCGCAGAGCCTGGCGGATTTTGTCGGTCAGGAAAAAATTATTGGCTCAGAGAGCTGGCTCTTCCAGGCGATTGAGAAAGACCAGGTGCCTTCCTTGATTTTCTGGGGCCCGCCCGGCAGCGGCAAGACGACCCTGGCGGCGATTATTGCCAAGGCCACGAAGGCCGAGTTTTTAGAGCTGAGCGCGACGACCAGCGGCGTTAAGGATTTGAAGCAGATTGTCGAGCAGGCCCAGGGGAACAAGCGCTTGGGCCTGAAAACCATACTATTTATCGATGAGATCCACCGCTGGAACAAAGCCCAGCAGGACGCCCTTCTGCCGCAGGTAGAGAACGGGCGGATTATTCTGATTGGCGCGACTACGGAAAATCCCAGCTTCGCTGTCAACGGCGCCCTCTTGTCCCGGGTGAAAGTGGTAGTCTTAGAGAGCTTGAGCGAAGAGGAATTGGCCCTAGTCGTGAAACGAGCCGCTAAAAAATTGGCGGTTAAAATCAGCCCGACGGTCGCCGGCTTGATCGGCCGCCTCGCGAACGGCGATGCCCGCAAGGCTTTGAATATTTTAGAGAGCGCTGTTGAACAGGGCGGGCCGCTGACCGCTGAACTAGTTAAGAATATTATTAATAAGCCGAACCTGCTCTATGACAAGAGCGGCGAGGAGCACTATAATCTGATCTCCGCACTCCACAAAGCGATGCGCGGCGGGAATGCCGATGCCGCCGCCTATTATTTAGGCCGGATGATTGAAGCCGGGGAAGACCCGCTCTATATCGCCCGCCGCCTGATCCGCTTCGCTAGCGAGGATATCGGTTTGGCTAATAACAGCGCCCTGATGCTGGCTAACGCTGTCCATGACGCCTGTCAGAAAATCGGTTTGCCCGAGTGCCGTGTCAACCTAACGCATGGCGTTATCTATTTAGCCAAGTCGCCTAAGAGTATTGTTGCCTATCAGGCCGATCAGCGCGTTCAAGAAGAAATCAACCAGTCCGGCAATCTGCCGGTCCCCTTGCATCTGCGCAACGCGCCGACTAAGCTGATGGCCGATCTGGGCTATGGGAAGGACTATAAGTATACGCCCCTGGAAGATGACCGCCAGCAGGAATATCTGCCGGAAAAGCTAAAAAGGAAGAAGTTTCTTTAGCCCTTAACTTATGTCCATCCTCAACTCGCTAATTGCTCTGCCTCTAGCCCGCCGGCGCTCAGCCATCGAGCTTTTTAAGAAGTATCCTTTGGAAATCCAGGAAGAAGCGCGCCAGAATCTTCTAGCCACCGCGGCGCGGACGGTTTGGGGGGAAAAATATCAGTATCAAAATATCAAAACCGTTCAGCAGTTCCAGGAGGCGGTGCCCGTGCAGGAATATCAGGACCTCTATCCCTATATCCAGAGGATGCAGGCCGGGGAGGAAAATGTCCTCTGGCCGGGCCGCGTCAAATGGTTTGCCCGCTCTTCCGGGACGACGAACGCCAAGAGCAAGTTTATTCCGATTACCGCCGAGTCTTTAGAGAATTGCCATTACCAAGGAGGCAAGGATATAATTTCTCTCTATACAGCCGCCTGTCCGGATAATCATCTTTTTTCCGGCAAGACGCTGAGTTTAGGAGGGACACAGGAGAAAGACCAGGCCCATGATAAATATTGCGGCGACTTGTCCGCGATTCTCATGAGCAATTTGCCTTTCTGGATCCAATTAATCAGGACGCCTAATTTGGAGATCGCCTTGCTAGGCGAATGGGAGGAGAAAATCAAGCAGATTGCTGCTGATTCTTCTAGTCGGAATATTACTTGCCTGACCGGGGTGCCTTCCTGGATGTTAGTTCTGCTTAACCACCTGTTAGTCGAAACCAAGAAAGCTAATATTTTAGAAATCTGGCCTAATTTAGAATTATTCATCCACGGCGGAATCAACTTCGCGCCCTACCGCGATCAGTTTGCTAAGCTTATCCCGGCGCCGCGCATGAATTATTTTGAAGTCTATAACGCCTCCGAAGGTTTTTTTGCCATGAATGAATCGCCGGCTGATGAAGATATGCTCTTGATGCTGGATTACGGAGTCTTCTATGAATTCATACCGACGGAAGATTTGGGCCAGGCTAAGCCGCGCGCCTTGGGCCTAAGCGAAGTGGAGCTCGGCAAGAATTATGCCTTGGTGATTTCCACGAACGGCGGTCTATGGCGCTACTTGATTGGCGATACGATCGTTTTTACTAAACTTCAGCCTTTCCGGATAAAGATTAGCGGCCGGACTAAGCACTTTATCAACGCTTTCGGCGAAGAATTGATGGTCGGCAATGCCGATCGGGCCCTGGAAAGCGTTTGCCGCCAAACTAGCACGGCGATTGTGGATTATACGGCGGCGCCTTTTTTCATGTTGGCCGGCCAGAGCGGCCGTCATCAGTGGCTGATTGAATTCCGTGAGCCGCCGACTGATTTAGCGGACTTCGCCCGGCGCCTAGATGAGAGTCTAAAAGCTTTAAATTCCGATTATGAGGCGAAGCGCTATAAGGACATCACCTTAAGCCGGCCGGAAATCATTCTCGCCCGGCCTGGGCTCTTCTATGACTGGCTCAAGGAGAAGAATAAGGTGGGCGGCCAGCACAAGGTGCCCCGCCTGGCCAATAGCCGGGAGTATCTGGACGAGCTCTTGGCAATAAATAAGCGTCTTTAGTGATGTTTTATTAATCTTCTAATTTTTTTAAAGCCAGCTTATAGCCGCGGCCTGTGAAAGTATGAATCAGGTTGCGGCTGTTTTTAAAATTTAATTTCCGCCGCAGGCTGGCAATATGCGTTTCAATAGAATTAGAGAAGGGGTCAGCATTATAGTCCCAGACATTTTCCAGGAGTTGCTGGCGCGAGACGACCTGCCCGCGCCGCCGGAAAAGATATTCTAATAGGGCAAATTCGCGCCGGGTCAGATAGATTTCCCGTCCGCCTCGTTTAGTTATCTGCGTTTGAGGATTGAGAGTTAGATTGTCTAACTTAAGAATTTCCACTTCCCGCCGCGGCGGCCGGCGCAGCAGAGCCTGGATGTGCAGCCAGAGCTCTTCAAACAAGAAGGGCTTAGTCAGGAAATCATCCGCGCCTAGTCCGAAAATTTCTTGTTTGTTGGTTAACTCGGCTTTAACTGTCAACATGATAATCGGTACTTGCCTATTCTCCTGGCGAATATCCTGCAATACTTCGGGGCCAGCTAGTTTAGGCAGAATATAGTCCAGGATAATCAAGTCGTAATTGCCGGTGCGGCCGAGAAAGGCGCCACGCTCGCCGTCAGCGGCGATCTCCACCAGGAACATTTTGTTTTCTAGCCCCTGCTTCAAGACCTCGGCCAGCGCCGGGTCATCGTCGATGATGAGGATTTTCATAGTGATTATTAGATTAAGTTTTTATTATTAGATTATAAACCCCCGAGCCTAAATAGTTTTTAAACTTTTTATGAAAATAATCTAAACTTTAAAGTTGCGAAAATCAGCGGAAAATAGTATACTAAAAAGGCCAAAATAGGCTGTTTATAAAGAAACATTAAGCGAACCGTATGTCTAAATTTTTATCCAACCAAGAACCCAAAGGCACCCGTGACTGGCTTCCGGAAGAATTCTTAATCCGGAAGTATATTTTTGATACTTGGCGGAAGGTCTGCCTGCGCTACGGTTTTGAAGAATATTTAACTCCGCTAGTGGAGAATGCCGAGATCTACCGGGCGAAATCCGGCGAGGATGTCGGTGGTAAAGAATTAGTGACTTTTCAGGACTTAGGCGGCCGGGAGCTGTCTATCCGCCCGGAAATGACGCCGTCCGTCACCCGCTTAGTGACTAAAATCTATGCGGCCAGCCCCAAGCCTCTGAAATATTTTTCCATCGCCAATTTCATGCGCAATGAAAAGCCGCAGCGCGGGCGCAATCGGGAATTCTGGCAATTAAATTGCGATATCTTCGGGAGCACCGCTCTAGCCGCCGATATTGAGATACTCCAACTGGCTCTGGATTTGATGTTGGAGTTTGATCCGCCGCAAGAATCTTTCGTCTTAGCCATCAATGACCGCCGCTTAATTGAAGCAGTCTTGGAAATGAGCGGCGCCAGCCGCCTGCCGGCAGAAAAGAAGGTCGCGGTCGTTCGGACTTTAGATAAATGGAGTAAATTAAGCGAAGCGGAAATTGATGAACGCCTGGCCGAGGCCGGTCTAGACAAGAAAGCGAGCGGCGTTATTAATAAATTCATGAACAGCCAGAGGCTGGAAGAGTTACTGGCCGCCTTGCCCGGTCTGAAAAATAATCCCGGTTTCTTAGCTATCAGCCAGGTCTTAGAAGCCTTGGATGAGGCCGGCTACGGCGCTTGGCTAGAATTCAATCCGGCGGTTATCCGCGGCTTTGATTATTATGACGGCCTAGTCTTTGAGGTGTTTGATAAGAATCCTCAGAATAACCGAGCGATGTTCGGCGGCGGCCGCTATAACGGCCTGGCTAATATCTTCGGAGAGAACAATTTTCCGGCGGTCGGCTTTGCGCCGGGCGATGAAACAACCCGCCTCTTCTTAGAAAGTTGGGAGATGATTGATAAGATTAAAGATTATCAGCCAGAAAAATATTATCTGCCGCTCTTAGACCAGAATTTAAATTCTGCGGTCAGCCGCCTGGCCAAAGAACTGCGCGGTCAGGGAGAGAATGTCCTCGTCGGCTTGGAAGAGCAGAAGATTAGCAAAGCTCTGGAGTTTGCCAACAAAAAAAATATCACTAAGATGGTTATCTTAGGCAGCGAAGAAGCCAAGCAAGGGAGCTATAAGATCAAGGACATGAAGAGCGGGGAAGAGCGGATGGAAAAAATATAAAGAAGAAAAATTTTTAGAGATTAATAAAAAGCGCTCCTCGGGGCGCTTTTTAGCAAGTGATTATTTTTGCAGGGCTTCTCTAATCGGACGGAAACTCCGGCGGTGAATCGGGCAAGGGCCGTGCGCAGCGATTTTTTCTAAATGAAGCTTGGTGCCATAGCCTTTATGTTTAGCAAATAGATACTCGGGATACTTTTTATCTAGTTCGGCCATCAGCCAGTCGCGGCTGACCTTGGCAATAATCGAGGCGGCGGCAATTGTAAATACCGTAGCGTCGCCTTTGATAATAGCTGTCTGGGGTCGGTCTAATTTGGGGATCTTGAAAGCGCCGTCCAAGATTATGTAATCCGGACGGATGGGCAGTTTTTGGATAGCCCGACGCATGGCCAGGAAGCTGGCTTGGAGGATATTGATCTTATCGATCACTTTATTATCAACCAGGCCGATTTCTACCGCCCGGGCTTTCTCGCGGATTACCTTAAAAAGTTTGACTCGCTGCTTGGCACTAAGCTTTTTAGAATCAGCGACTAATTCCAGGTCTTGGTCATCGATCCTGAAATTCTCGTCAATCACTACGCAGGCGGCTACGACCGGGCCGGCCAGCGGGCCGCGTCCCGCCTCGTCAACCCCGCCGATGAGCTTATAGCCCAGCTGAAAAAATTTATTCTCGGTTTCTAAATTAAGCATAATAATATATTCAACTATATTGTATCATAGCTCCTGTTTTTAAGTAATTTACTGGCAGTTTAGGCAGTAATCAGAGCCATTTACAAGCTAGGTTTTTTGTGGCAAGCTATTATGGTATCAGGCCAAGACTTTGGCCCGGATGGTGAAACTGGTAGACACACAGTGTTCAGAACGCTGCGGGGGCAACCCCATGAGGGTTCAAATCCCTCTCCGGGCACAGTTCAATCAGTTGTTTAACAATAAATTACAAGGAGGTAAATATGGACGATTTTAATGGTCCGCAATCGGCAATTGTCGAAATTGATAAAATGGAAAAAGTAGCTAAAGCTTTTGTAGTTGCTAACCGGGTCTATGAAGGCAAGCTGCGGAAAATCAGCGGTCTGCCCTATATTACACATCTATTTGATGTGATGCTCGTTTTGCGGCATCAAGAAGCTGATATCTTAGCGGCTAGCCTCTTAGCTAATCTCCTGGATGATTGCCCGGAATATAGCTATGAAAAGCTAGCTTTTGACTTCAATGGCAATATCGCCAGTCTCGTTAAGGAGATGAGCGATGATAATAAGAAGGTTATTGATATCCAAGAGGATCCGGTCAGCCGCTGGTTGCGTCGGAAGAAGCTGTTTTTAAAAGATTTTCCCCGCAAGACGGAAACGGCCAAGCTGATTATCACGGCCAAGCATATCTGCAATCTTTTTTCCTTGCTCCGCGATTATCAGAACCAGGGCGAGGTTGTCTGGGAAAAATTAGGGCTACCGCAAAAAGAAATGTGGTGGTATTATAAAAAGTTTTTTGAGGTCTTGACGGCTGATTTTCACCATGCCATCGCCGGTGATTATTATAATATTTTTGTCGAGGCCGAAAAGGTCTTTAGTCCCAAGAAAAAACAGATTATCCGCCGGCGGCGCCAGGCTGCTGAGCATATTTCTTCAGGTCCGACCGTTTAAAAGCTATTTTCCATCTCTAAAATCCCCAGTCTATTGGGGATTTTTTCTAAGTGAGCCGCGGTTGCCTATCGCCTGCCTCTTTAGTATAATAACTTTAAAAGGGTCGTTTGGCTCAGCTGGTTAGAGCGCCGCGTTCACATCGCGGAGGTCAGTGGTTCGAATCCACTAACGACCACCAACTTGTTTATATAAAAAAAGGCCAGGAAAAAAATCCTGGCCGCGGTTTTATGAGATAAGCCTTTTTGGCCCACCTAGAAGATCAAGGGCCCATCGTTTTGGCAGTAAACGGAAAAAACAATAATTAACGGAAAAATAGAACAAAACGTTTTTTAATG
>Ga0172375_10010941_pt1 | contig 11655 bp, 10 predicted proteins | sample LakKiv1m_FD_114537 | JGI IMG/M metagenome (GOLD analysis project Ga0172375, IMG submission 114537) | Freshwater microbial communities from Kabuno Bay, South-Kivu, Congo - kab_092012_11.1m | ecosystem: Environmental > Aquatic > Freshwater > Lake | place: Democratic Republic of the Congo... | reverse complement strand
GGAAAAACAGGATATTGTCCTGATTCTATTTATTTTGAGGATGCTTCTTCAGGAAGTGAGTCTGTTCTTTGGGAATGGGATTTTGGTGATGGTAGAATTAGTGATGAAAAAAATCCGGTTCATATTTATCCGGTAGAAGGAATTTATACAGTTTCACTTACTGTTTGGAATGAAGAAGGAGAGCAAGACACAAAAACTAAATCAAATTATATAACCATAGTGGATTTAGATAAAGCTGAATTTGAGTTATATAATCAGGGAATTTATGGCAGAGGTACTTATCACCTTGTAAATTTACCGGAAGGAAAGAAAATATTTGAAAAGGAATCAATCACCAGAATATTTGAAAAGGAATCAATTTAATGAATTCAATAGAAAAACAACCTGACGAAACTTTCATAATTGAATCCGATTTTGTCAATGTGTTAACTGAATCTGAAACTATTCAATTGTCTGAATCTACTGTTAATGCTGTTGATGTAAATGGTGATGATGCTACTTCTGAGGTGTTAGATTTAGGCACAAAAATGGTAGAAGATTCAAAATTGAAAATAAGAATAAAAGAAGGTAACAGTGATTATTCACCATACAAGATTACTTTTAAAGCGGTAACAGATGAAAATAATATTTATGAATTGGATATAATTTTGGAGGTCAAAGAAATATGAGTTTAATCATTTTGGAAGACGGCTCTGGAGTGGATAATTCCAATTCATATGTATTGGTTAAGGATGTGGATTTATTTTGTGCAAAATTAGGTTTATCTGAATGGAATAAAGCGGGTGAAAAAGAAAAAGAGGAAGCCATATTTAGGGCTATGGATTATATTGAATCACTTTCCTTTCGTGGGTATAAAGTTTATCCTTTAAGCAGTTATCCTTTGCGGCATTTAAAATTTCCACGTTATGAAATATATACAGAAGATGGTGATTGTTTAGATTATTCTGTTATTCCTTTTGAGCTTAAAAATGCAGTAAGTCGTGCGGCTTATGAGGAGTTAATTGACTCTGGTTGTTTAAAAATTAATACAGCTTCAGATTCTTTTACTCGCAAAGAAAAGATTGGTTCAATTGAAATAGAATATAGTCCAGCAGAATCATACACCGTTTTTCAATATTTGAATGATTATTTGAAAAATCTTATTTCACCAGTAACTACAAAATTGGTTAGGACTTAATCAATAAAATGAATTATCAAAAACTTCAAGAGAAAGCTTTAACTCTTTTGACCCAGCACGGTCGGGCAATTACAGTGAGAAAAATTGAGAAGGGTGAGTATAATTCAGAAACAGACACCTATTCCAAAACAATAACTGAATATAACACTTATGGAGTCATTGAAAATTATTCATACAAAGAAATTTCGGTTGTTAATAATGCAGGAATGATAAAGATAGGTGACAAAAAATTAATTTTGGGAGTAAATTCAAGTTTACCGGAATTAACAGGAGAAATAGATTGGAATGTTATTATAGATAACGAAATTTGGGATGTTTTAGAAATCAAACCTTTGAAGCCAGCTTTGATTGTGGTACTTTATGAAATTCAAATTAGAAAGGTTCAATAGTGATAGATAAAATAGCTCCAAATATGAAAATCTTTTCTAATCAATTGGTTCAACTGGGTGTTTTAATAGATGCTGACACTACTAAAGTAATTAGGTTAATGATTTTGAAATTGTTTAGAAATATCATTTTGAGAAGTCCAGTAGATACAGGTGCTTACAGAGCCAGTCACGGTATTGTATGTGGTAGAATGCCTGCAAATAAAGAAGGTTTAAAAGAAGGGAAGGGTTTTGTGGGTATAAAAGGCACTGATTTTGATTTCGATTTAGATGATAAATTTGTTGTGATTTTTAATAATCAGCCTTATGCTGAAAGATTGGAAGAAGGTTATTCCAAACAAGCACCATCAGGAATATACTCTATGGCTTTGGCTGAATCGAATAAATTATTTGCAGAGGTGTTAAAATCTTTTAAGGAGTTTTCAGTTTGAATCCCGAACAAATTAGAAAAGTTATTATGGGTTTGATTAATGAAAATTGGAGTTATACACCAATTGAATTTGAAAATCAAAGTTTGCAAGGTGATTTGACTGATGGTTGGATAAGAATTAATTTGATTTGGGGTGATTCGGAAGTTGGTGAATTAGGTGAAAATGGGGTGGGGCTTGGTTTGGGAATACTTTGGATTGATATTTTTGTTCCTTTAGACACTGGTATCAAAAATGCTTTTGATTATTGGAAAATTTTGTCTGACCTTTTTCGTCGGAAAAGTTACGAAGGCGTAAATTTTAATGAGCCTTCGCCACAGAAAGGTGGAAAGGATTCAGACTCAAATATGTATAGGCTAATTTTTAAAATTCCATTTGAATACTTTATATAGGAGGCAATAAAAATGACAGAACAAATTGGAAGGTCAAGAAAACAGCGGGTTTTTGCTATCTTAGAAGATACAAAAGGCACTTTGAAATTTCCGGCGGCGGCTAACATTATTGCGCCAGCAGGTAACGCTGTGATGAATCAAAGTCCAACTTTCGTAGATAGTTTGGAGCTTTCAGACAGTCTTGATGTGATTGATCGTTTTCAAAATGCCTTGCCGGCTGGGACTTGGAGTGTTCCAACCTATGTTAGGCCATCGGGAACTATCGGAAGTGTACCACAAGGTGATGCTCTCTGGCAATCGATGCAAGGAGGAAAGTCTGGAACAGTAACAGCTGCTTTGAATGCTGGAATTGATTCAAATGATGATTCTTTTGTTTACAAAAGCCTGGCTGGGGGAATATTGCCAGAAATTGGTGTGGTAACAATAGGTACAGAAAAAATCCTTTACACCAGTATAGTAAGAACAACGGCGACAACTGGGACTTGTTCTGGCTGTGTAAGAGGATATAATGGTACAACTGCGGCTTCTCATTTAGCTGATGCGGCAATTACTGCTAATCATATTTTTTATCGGCAAGATACGGAGTCACCTTCTTTTAGCCTTTGGATTCAAACTGATTTTATGGTTCAAGGTATGAGCGGTTGTTCGGTTAATCAAGTCACAGCAGGAATAACTAATACAGGGGCTTTATCCTTTGAATTTTCCGGTCAAGGAATGAAAATGTGCTGGGCTGGATATGATACTGTTTATGTTGAAGCGGCTTCTGGTCAAAAAACAATAGTGGTTAGTCATTCCGAAAGATTTTCAGTGGGCAGTCGCATCTGGAATAAGACAAAGGAGGATGATAATTCTGGTGCTGGCTATGAGATAGATTCTGTAAATTATTCCACTGATACAATTACGGTTACTTCTAATCTACAAGAAACATGGGAAGCAGCAGATGAGATAGAAGGATTTTTGCTCGACCCTGATACCGATGCTGAGATTGGCGACCCCATAGAAAGCAGACTTGCTTCCATTTCATTTGATGGTGTTGCAGCTAAATTTAAAACCAGTGATTTGACATTTAATGTTCCAAAAGAATATTTGGTTGATGAGGTTGGAACCACTCAGCCGGAACAATACGTTGAAAATACACGTGAAATTACTTCTAATTTGAAGTTGTATCTTAATCATGAAAATGTTGGTTATTTTGGTTTAGGATTTGAAGGCAACGAATCTAAAATCAAAATGGTTTTTGGTGATGAGGCAGGAAGTATAATGGCTATTATATTGCCACGTGTAAGTTTAGAAGTACCGGCAATAGCGGCGACCGCACCTACAATTGAACTTACCGTGCCAATTAAGGCTTTGGGCACGGCGGGTGAAGACAGCTGTGAAATTGTTTTTCATTAATTAATCAATAAAGAAAGAAGGAAAACATGAAACTTAAAACTGAAAAACCTATTTTTTCAATTCCAATTTTAGACAAAGAGGGCAAGCAAATAGCAATAGTCAAAGCTTGTCCTCTTTCGCCTAAGGAACTCAATGAAATTATTCTCAACTGTAAGAACATTGTTTGGGAAAGGAATCAACGATTTGAAGAGCCAAATTTTTATGAGTACAAAATCAGAAAAATAGATAAAACTATTTTGAGCTGGGAAGGTTTTGAGGATGAAAATGGAAAACCTTTGAAGTGCGATTTTGAAAATAAAGAAAAGATTTTTGCTCTTTATCCTAATATAATTGAATATGTTTTGGATAAAGTTGAGGAATTGAAATTGGAAATTGAGAAGAAAGTTGAAATTGAAACAAAAAATTAATCAGCTGGGTAGAGTGGCTCAGCAACGAGCAAAATACCGATTGTGAAACGTGTAAAAATGTTTGGGATGGAAAACCACCTTGCTCTCAATGCCAAAAGCCAGAGCTTTTACCGGCTAATATTCCGCCGTGGGAGGCTTGGAAACAATTATCTTTTCACGACAGACCTTCCGGTTGGACTATTGAGAGCATTTCTATCCGAAGTGTCTTAGAATTTTGTGAAAATTTTGACTTGTCTGAACAAGATTTTGAGAAAATTTTATTGATTGAAAAATTAATGGTAACTAAATGGCGTGAAGAAGAAGAAAAAAAATTGAAAAATCAAAATCCTTCTATGCCACAAATTCCGAATTTGAAAAGGAAAAAGAGAAGTGCCAAAAACTAAAATAATAATTGACACTCAGCAGGCTCAAATAGCCTTAGATAAATTAAAGAAAAATCTTTCTGCTACAGGTTTAGAAAGCTTGAAATCAGAGAAGGAGTTTAAAAAGCTTGAAGAAAGATTAATGAAAGGTTTGAGGGCTGATAAAGCACGTTTGGGTCAAGAAGAACTTCAAAAGTCACTTAATTTAACTAAAAAAGAATTTTTAGGACTTCAAATAAAAAGTGGAAATTGGAGTGGGGCACTTAAAACAGTTGAAAGTATGACAGGAAGAGTCACAAAATCTGTTCTATCTCTTAAATCTGCCTTTTTGACTTTGGGTGTGGGGTTTGTATTTAGAAAAATGTTGAATGATTTTGCTACTTTTGAAACCAAATTAATTGATATGGGAAGAGTAACAAAAAGAGAATTTGGATTGCTTGAGAAAGATATAAAGGCATTGCCTACAGAGTTAGGAAGTTGGAGCAATTTAATGTCCGGCTATTATCAAGTAATTTCAGCAGGGGTAAAAGGTACTGCTAACCAAATAGATGTTCTAACAGAGGCTTCTAAATTAGCTAAATCAAGTCATATAGAACAAGCTGAAACCATTAAAGGGCTAACTAAATTGATGGAGGGTTATGAAGGTGAAATAAAATCTACTTCCGAAGCGGCAGACCTTTTGAACAAAACGGAACAGGAAGGACAAACTACGGTTGCTGAGTTGATTCCTGTTGTCGGTGGCTTGGCTAAAGTTAGTCACGATTTAGGCGTGTCTGCGGATGAAATGGGTGCTGGTTTAGCTGTGATATCTAAAACAGCAGGCGATACGAGCGAGGCTGCTACAAGATACAGGGCTGTTTTAGTTTCTTTGATGCGTGAAAATGAAAATATGTCTAAGGCTATGGATGAACTTGGATATAAAGATGCTAAATTAATGATTTCTCAATTTGGCTTAATTGGAACACTTCAACGTTTGGAAAATACTGCAACTGCGGCTGATTTAGGTTTGATGAAACTTTATGGCCGTCAAGAGGCTATGATTGGTGCTTCTGCTTTATTGGCTCGGAAGGGAAAAACTTTTAATGATTCTTTGGAGGTGATGAAAGAAAAGACTGGTGCTGCTGAACAGGCGTGGAATGATTATCGTAAATCTTTTCAAGCTTCAAAAGATGAAATGAAAGATATTATTTCCAATTTAGGAGTTTCGCTCGGAGAAGATTTAGCAAAACCAGTTAGGGAATTTAATAGAGATTTAAAATTATTTATTGAAGAAAATAAAGACGATTTGTCTGATATGGTAAAAGATATTGGCTCTATTGGAAAGGATTTGGTGGGAATATTCGGGGCTGCTGTGTCTGGATTTGGAAAATTGCCTAAAATAATTCAGGAAATGGGTATATTTGGTGCTATGGCTTTTGGTTGGAAAGGATTAGCTGTTGTTACTGCTATTTCATTGATAGTGGATTTGGTTAAAGATTTAACCGATGTGAAAAAAATTCAGGAATATGCTGAACAAATGGAGGCTTACAGAACAGGAAAAGCAATTGTACCAAAGGAAGGTGAAAAAGGATATTCTTGGTTGGAAAAACCTCCACCTCCTAAATATGAGGCTAAAAATCCTCCTGCCGAAGGTGCTACAGTGCCAAAAATAGTACCATTATCATCAAGAAATAAGCCTATTGTAATAGCAGAACAGCCGGAATTAACAATTAAAAAAGATAATATACAAAATGTTAGAAATGAAGCTTTAGAATATTACAATATTCACAAGGATGTTATTGACGAAATTTTGAGAGAAATGAAAAATTTTCAAGAAGAACAAGAAAAAATTGTTTTGGGTAATTATGATTTTCAATTCAAGCAATTAGATTTATGGAAAGATGAATTGGTCAAAGCAGGCAAGTGGACAACGGATACTGAAATGATTTTTCATAATAAAAGGGTGGAATTAAGCAGAAAGGAATTTGAAGAAAAAGTTAAAAATGAAAGGGCTTATAGAAAGGAGACAGAAAATAATCTTAAAAAAGAAGCCAAACCTTATGAATCAGCTACAGAGGCTCGAATTAAAATAAAAAAGGAAATCAGGGAAAAACTTTTGTCTGATTATGATAAAGAAATTGAGGCAGCAGAAATTTGGAAAATTCAGATGATTGGTGCTGTAAATCAGTATGGTATAGCCACCAAACAAAATTTAGATGATATTGAAAAGGCATACCAAAAAATGCTAAAAAAAGCAAAGGAGGATACAAAAGAAAAAACGAAAGAGATGTCAGAATATGCAAAAGAGGCAGCCAGAAACATTCAAGATGCTTTTTCGGATGTGTTTTATGACGTTTTTAGAGGTGATTTAAAGTCTTTCAAAGATTACTGGAATGCCTTTTGTGATGCTATGTATCGGACGTGGGCGAATATGATTGCTAAAATGATAGCTGAAAAATTGTTTTTTGAAAATGCTAACTCTGCGACAAGCTCAAATAACACTGGTCAGTTAATACTTGATTTGGGGTCAACTATTTTAGATACAGGAACAGATACTGGTGGTGGGGCAGGTGAATCCAGTGAAGTATTTGCCAAGGCCAATTCACTATTCCTTAATTCTGTTTTGGATAGATTAGAAAAAGACAAACAAAAAGAGGTTTTAAGCCTTTCTAAAATCCCACGTTTAGATGGGTTATCTTTGGCAGGGTTAAAAAATAATGAAGGACGTGTAGGTAATTACACAGAGGTGAAAGAATATTTCTTAATCCAAGCGGTTGATTCTGATTCTTTTGCTGGGGTGGTTCAACGTAACCCAAACTCCATTAAAAAAGTAGTTTTTGATGATTTGACTAATAAAGGGCTATTAACAAAGGCTATAAAGGATTTACGCTAAATGGAAACTTTTAATTTCACTCCCCAAAAAACTTATGAATATGGAACTAAATGGAAAACCAACGTATCTACTTTTGGGGAAGGGAAAGAACAAAGGCGAAAAAAATATTCATTACCAATTAGAATTTTCCACTGGGAGGCACCAACTTGTCCGACAGGAGATGCTGCAAATATTCAGGATTTTTTTAATGCACGATTTGGTTCATATGAAGCTTTTTATTGGACTAATCCAATAGATAGTATTATTTATACAGTACGATTTGTGGAAGATAGTTTGAAAATTGAATATATAAATTTTAATATTCGCAAGGTTAGTTTTGATTTACAAACGGTGAAGTAATGCCAAGAAATTTAAATGCCCTTATATTAGCAGAAATGGTTAAAGAAGAATGCGCTCCTATATATCTTTTGGAAATCACTGTTGATGAATCTTTGACTTTAAGATTTGCTGATTATGATGCTGAAATAATATTTCCTACAAGTGGAGAAAACACTTATCTTCCTATCAATTTCAAATTCGATTCAGTAAAATCTACTATGGAAGATGAAATTGGTAAATTAAAAGTTGTTATAGATAACACTGATTTGTTTATGGGGGCTTATGTTGAAAACTATAATTTATCTTTGTGTCCAGTAAAACTTTTTTGTGTGTATGAAGGTTTATTAAACAGTGCTGATTATGAAAGGATAATTAAACAGGGTTTTATGATTCCTGGAAAGATAGATGAAAATGGATTTGAATTTGATATAATTCCAGAGACTTATTTTTTGGAAAAAGAATTACCGAATAGAAAATATAATAAATATTGTCCTTGGACTTTAGACAGTGATGAATGTCTAAATGGTGGCAGTCCATTGAAGGATACGGTGATGGGAAAAGCAGACAGTGGTACATATAGTACAATGGCGGATTCTGCCAGAACCGAAGCAATTGAATATTGGAATGATGGTGTTATTACTTTTACTTCTGGAAACAATAATGGTGAATCACGCAAGGTTAAAAATTTTTCTTTTGGGGGCAATTTTGTTTTTCAATCTTCTTTTCCTTATGAGATAGAAACTGATGATGATTATACCCTGAGCCGTGGTTGCAATAAAACGGATTTGTGTTGTAAATTTAGATTTAATAATTTTGATAATTTTGGTGGTTTTGTATCTGTTCCAGAGGAGGCCACTTAAATGGCCATTGGTTTTCTGACTGTTTTAAAAGTTGCTTTAGTAGTTTACTCACTTTATCGCACTTTTAGAAATGACTCAAAAGATAAAAAGAAAATCACCAATTCAAATACCTATAATATGGGAGGTTGGAAACCATCTGCTTCACAAGAAAAACCTTTGCCCTTAATTTTTGGGACAAATAAGATAACTGGAAATTGGATTTGGAGGACTCCCACTGATTCTGAAATAATTTACGGGGCATTAGGATTAGCCGAAGGCGAAATCACTAAAATTTCTGATATAAAAATAGATAAGAAAGATATATCAATTTTGGATGGATGTTCTTCTGATTCTTATTTAGGCACAGAAACACAGAGCAAAGATTCACGATTTTCAAATGGCAATTCGGCTATGTTTTTACCAACTGATGATAGCTATATTCGACAGGACAAACCAACTACTAATTATGGAACAGCAAGAGATTTATATGGGGCAGGTGCGACAAAAAGAATTTATTTGATGTTTGATTTAAGTAGTTTACCGGATGACCTTAATATTTTGAGTGCTAATCTTTCCCTTTATTTTGGTTACAACGTTCACCATGATGTATATATAGAAGGGATGTTTACTGAAACTTCTATTTGGAGTGAAGATTCTATTGTTTGGGGTGATGATTCTGGGTGGAGTTTGACTGAAGTTTGTTCCGAATATTCTCCATTTGAAAGGAGACCAGGAAGAAGAAATTTAGATATAAAAACTTGGCTTAATGATAATTTTGACTCTTCTAAACCTTATTTGACATTGAAAATAACCGCTCAATTTTATGACGTATGGATTCTATCCAAAGAAACTTCCACTCAACCTTACATTCAAATAAATTATACTTCTACCATAGAGAATTGTTGTTTTAGGCATACAAGTTATTTAGCCTTAACTTTGAAAACAGGTGCTCTTTTATCTTCCGTTTCAGATAATGATATTTCAATGATTGTAGATGGATTGCCTATAAGAAACTGGGACACAGAGGAACTAAAATGGCAAACAACTTTTAATAATAATCCAGTGTGGGTTATTTTATATTTAATGACTGATGGAAGAAGAGGAATAGGAATTGAGGATTCAAAGATTGATTTAGATTCATTTAAAACTGTTGCTGAAGTTTGTGATGAATACATATTAAGTCCAGATGGTAAATATGAAAAAAGATATTCCTTTGATTTTGTTTTTGATAATGAAGATTCAGCGGCGGGATTAATCAATGACATAGAAGCAAGTTGTGGAATTTTTCATTATGAAATTGATGGGAAAATATATTTAGGGATTGATTCAGTTTGGACAGGTGCTAAATCTTTATTTGATGAATCTACTAATATTTTGGAAGGAAGTTTTCAATTTTTTCAGATAGATAAAACAGATTTTCCTAATGAAATTAAATTAAATTTTATTGATTCCGTAGATGATTTTTCTAAAAATTTTGTAAAAGTTAGTGATGATATTAGTCAAGAATTAAAAGGCAAAATATCAAAGGAAATTACTATTTATGGAATTAACAGAAGAGGGCAAGCAAGTAGAATCGCTCAATATTATCTGAACAAAGGAAGATTAACGAACTGGGCTTGCGAATTTAGTACTGGAAATCAGGGTGCGGCGGTTGCTCCAGGTGATGTGATTAAAATAACTCACTCCGATGCTGGTTGGATTGAAAAGGAAATGCGTGTAATTTCATCCGAAGAAACTTATGAGGGTGAATTTCATTTTTATTGCGAAGAATATAATGCCGAAGTTTATGATGATAGCGGGTTGCCTTGTATTCCAAATTTTCAGTCTAATTTGCCTAATCCAGAAGGGATTCCACCAGCGGTTACCAATTTAATTTTATCAGAAACTCATAAATTCTTAGAGGACGGAACTTATATTCCACAAATAGAGGCAAGTTGGACTGCGGCTGATTCACCTTTTACTTTGAAATATTTAGTTTGGCTGAAAAAGACTGAGGGTGGTAGCTATGAATTGGTAACTTCTACTGAAAACACGACGACAAAAATAGACGTAGAAGGCGGCGGGATTTTATATTATGTTATGATTCAGTCGAAGAATAACAGAACTGGAAATATGAATAGCCTTTCCGATTGTCCTGCTGATTCTATTACTATTGTTGGAAAAGATTCTAAGCCAAGTGATGTAACTTTTCGAGAAGAATTGTGTAAATTTGAAAATGAGATATATCTGGAATGGGATAAAATAAATGATTCTGATTTAGCCTTTTATGAAGTCAGGACAGATTCTAACTGGGGCAATCCCACTAATTTAATTTATCAAGGGAAAGTTACTAATTTCATAATGACAGAGCCTTCGTCATTAAGTTATACTTTCTATTTGAAAGCAAGGGATAATAGTGGGAACTATTCAGAAAACGCAGATTCAGTTACTTTAACAAATTCTATTCCGACAATGACTGAAATAACAGCTGACTTTACCACCAAAGATTGTGTTTTAAATTGGAGTGCTGTCTTAGATAAAGATTTTTATGAGTATGTAATAGAGGTTTATTCTGATTCTGGCTATTCTAATTTGCTAAGAACAATTCATACTAAAGATAATTTTTACAATTATACTTTCGATGTCAATAAAACGGATTTTGGAGGCACGCCTTCAAGAAATGTTTATTTTAGAATATATGTTTATGACCGATTGAATCAATTTTCCTATCAAAGTTGTGCTGCTTCTAATACACAACCCAGTGCTCCTACAGCACCAGTGTTGACCGCCTATTTTGGTTCAATTAAAATAGATTGGACTGCCTTAACTGATATTGATATCCTTCAATACAATATTTATGCTGGTGTTACTTCTAATCCAACTACACTTATAGCAAGCATTAATTCGACTTCATATAATTGGAATTTGACTGGTAGCCTGGCCATAGGAACTACAGTATATGTAAAAATATCTGCAAGTGACCCATTTGGGGAAAGTACAAAATCAGCAGAATCTAATGCCAATATAATATCCATTAATTTAGCTCAATATAATTTGGAAATACCTCTCATTTCAGGAATAGTTTTTTCATATGACATAG
>Ga0172375_10010940_pt1 | contig 11656 bp, 10 predicted proteins | sample LakKiv1m_FD_114537 | JGI IMG/M metagenome (GOLD analysis project Ga0172375, IMG submission 114537) | Freshwater microbial communities from Kabuno Bay, South-Kivu, Congo - kab_092012_11.1m | ecosystem: Environmental > Aquatic > Freshwater > Lake | place: Democratic Republic of the Congo... | reverse complement strand
TTGTTTTACACTTTCATACAAGTGAGCTGGAACTTTGATTCTCAATATTGTATTATCGTTCATCTTAATCTTGTTTTATTTTATTGACCAAATGTTGTACCAGTTGGAAGAATGTTGAAGTCCAATTGGATAAATTCAGCAGTCTTTGTTGGTTGAAGATAGATTGTACCAACCAATTGGTTACGATCTACTACATCTGGTGTGTTATTAGATTCGTCCATTACTACTTGGAAGGCATACAAACCTTGACGTTGTTGCACAGATTCCAAATAAGGATTTACTTGATTCAAGAATTTGTTACGAGTTACTTGAGTGTTAGGTTCGAATACGATCTGCTCACCAAGTTGACCGATGAATGATTTAAGTGCAATCAACAAACGTCTTACATTTACTCTGTCAAGAGCAGATGGCTTCTGTTGAAGTGTCTTTTGACCATAGATTACAGTACCAACTCCAGGGAATGTAGCGATTGGGTTAACCTTTCCTTGATATAGCAAGTTACGATCGTTTACACCAATCTTTCTTTCTGGTTGAAGTACTGTAGAAAGAGCTCCTCTGTTAAGACCTGCTGGTGCAAACCATTCTGCAGATACTCTATCATTATATTCGTATACTGCTGGTACCAATGTAGAAGCAGGAACGAAGTTTACTTTACCAGTCTCACGGCTACGAACCTGCACCCATGGCCAGTAAGTAGCACCATATGAGTTGTCGTATGCTACAGCTTGGCCAATTACTTCGTTGATTGATTGACCATAAGTCACCATATCAACTACAGCAATAGCATCACCACGACCTTGAACAAGAGCTAACAAATCGTTTACTTGTCCAGAAGCATTTTGACTATTCAAACCTGGAGCATAAATAACATTGAAATCGTAAGCATCTTTATTTTCCAACAAATCAATAGCAATATTATAATCTGTTCTAACTAGACCTTGAATATTATCTGAAGCTCCGTCTGCTTGAGAAGATTTAATGTCTTCAAACAAGTTGAGTTTAGAGTTAGTAGTATTAGTAGCAGAAATATATCCTCCATAGATAGCACCAGTTGCACCACCAAAAGCACCTTGAAGTGAACCAGAACCAAGAGCTGGCATAGAACCAGTGTATTGGTTTTGAGCTACACCGGTTGCACTAAAGTATCCTGGAGTAGGTTGATTAACAGCAGATACTCTTACATATCTACTCTTATTCTGGTATGAACCGGTAGTCTGCAAATAGTATGAGCTATTTGAATCTTGTTGTACGGTTTGAGTTTGATCACCGATTACGTATGCAATATAGTTATTTTGATTAGGATCTAATGAAAGATTAGTCCATGTTTCAAGAATAGTTTTACTATTTTGATAGTCGTCACCACGACGAATATTAAGGCTGAAAACACCTGAACCAGTATCTACGCCTGTGATCTCAAAACGAACATTGGCTTCAGAACCAGATGGAAGTGAGCCATTAGAACCAGAGTTATATCCGTTAACGTTGTTCATCAAACTACCTACAGAAAGTGTAGAAAGTTGGAAGCTAGCTGTTCCGTTAAGACCTGCTACAGAAGCAGTGGCTGGAGAGTAACCCGCTTGGTTAGCATAAGCTCCGGTACCTGAACCAGAAGCTACTCTTGTTACAATGATAGATTCTCCACCTTGTTCAAAGTAGTTCAAAGCAGCAATACTAGTCAAGTATTCATAGTTAGCACCACCAGAAACAAATGAAGCACCAAAGAGTGCCTTATATTGAGAGTAGGATGTTACTACGGTTGGGATGTTTACTGGACCAATTACTGTAGGACCAATCAATGCAGCACCGGCTGCAACTGGGCCCTGGGTTATTTGTGATAGATCGTTTTCATTCAAGAAAACTCCTGGGCTAATAAGTGTTTCGGCCATTTATGTTATTTTTATCTAGTAATAAATATCAATACTTCTTTCAAAACACTTTAGCTAAAATCGCCTGTCTCGATATTTATGGAGACGTTTCCGTATTTGTCTTTTAGCTCTTGGAGTAGTTTTTCTTCTTGGGCCTTGATCTCTTTGATCCTCTTTTTCTGATCGTCGATTAAAAGTTCAATAGATAGTTTCTGATAAGATAGCTCTCCTAAGGCTGATGCAACTTCTAGAGCGTCTTTTTTAACGAGCTCTATTCTCTGAAGTTCTGTGTCGGTTATTTTACCCATAACGATTGTCTATAATAAATATATAATAGTGTCTTAAGAAAAAAGGCCCTCAATTAAGAGAGCCGTATGTTAATAACAAAAAATAAAAATTAGTCTTCTACCTTAACTAGCTTGAAGAATGTGTTGTAAACACCCTCTGTTTCAACAGACTCAAACTCGTCTAGTTTGAAAGGCTTGTATTCCACCTCTTTATCTTCTTGAAGTAGAGAGTTGAAGTCGTTCTGGAAGTCAACATACTTAGGGTTGATGTCCTTTGCTACTACTTCACCTTCTTCGTTTGATACGATGTTGATGTACATAGGAATGGAGATAGCTCCGTTCTCATCTGCTTCACCATGCTTCTTGATCAAGTCTTCTTTTAGAGCCTCGACAGCTTTCTTTTCGTCAGCTACTTTCTTAGCAAGGTCTGTCAACCAGTACTTAGTAGTCAATTTGATCTTCTCGGCTAGGAGTCCTTTAGAGATAACTTCACCATTCTGTTGGTTTACTACGCCATTCAATTCTGCATCTAGATTGTAGAATTCGTAAAGCTTCAATGTAACTTTTTCCATATATTATTTTGCTTTTTTTGTTGCTTTCTTTTTAGCTACAGTTTTCTTTCTTTCTTCAAGTTGCTCTGGTTTAGCTACTTGTACTTCTTTGATTGGTTCAACCTTCTTAGGCTCTTCTACAGGAAAAACTGTTGATTGGATCTTGATGTCTTCAACATGTTGAACTGAATTCTTTTTGCTGCTTACTACAAAGTATGCAACTACAGCAGCAATAGCAATGATAACGATGAATACTAACATAATAGATTGTTTATTTATAAATATACAAAAATGGACAAAAACTACTTGTATTGGTTCTTGATCTCTTGAACCTGTTCTGGCGTCATATATTTTTCTATGGCATGATATCCTAATGTGCCTAGCTCATATTTAACTTCACAGGCGAACTTCTTTGATACTTCAAGTGGGGCTAATTTTCCTGCACCATATTTGATCATGCGTAAGCAAAAGAATATGTCTTCAGCAAAGAAAGATGCTGTGGAATATTGGCCTACGACCATCAGGTCTTGTAGGTCAGTCCTCCAGCCGTAGAGTCTACATATATATTCCATCACTCTAGGGTTTCTTAGAGACAAACCTCCGTTTTGAATAGTCTGGTCTTTTACAAAGTTATAACATGGAGCTCCTACATAATCATATTCCATGAACTCTTCTATTCCTGATCTTAGGATAGCTGAGTCACGTTGAAACACCAAGACTCTTTCATAGTCAAAGAACATCTTCCAGAAGTCAGGCTCAGTCATAAACATACACATGTTGAATAGTGACTTGATCCTTTTGTCTTTTAGAGCCTCTTCTAGTCCTGCCATATACTTGATAGTCACAGGAACAGGCACATTATAATTCATTGGCTTGAACTTGTAGTTAAGCTTGAACTTAATGAGTTGCTCTTTCATTTTAGGCTTTGCCTCTTCAGATGTGAAGATGTATAAGTCTGTACCTTCAGGCAAGTGTTTCATATGATCGTAACACACTTTACCAAAGTTGTCAAAATAACGATCCTCAATAATAAATGCTGCTAATTGTTTCATAACTGATATTTCCATTTTATTAGTGGGCTAAGCCACTTTGTTTCACCATGTGTAGAATAGCCAGGTATAGAACAAATAACTCGTCTACCTTTTTGGCCTAATTCCATGAACATGTTAAAGTCATGTGGATAGGTTTCACTAGTCCACTTTCTTAATATTGTTTCGTCTTCTATTAACGTACTAACTCTAGATACAAAAGTCATAGTAGTTGAGTTAGTATACTTCCAATGACTGGTATTAGTTAAAAAGACTCTTGTTGATTCTGACTTACCTGGACAGAAAGGATTCCCTCCTTCATATGGGTTCAAGTACTTATCTGGATGATCGTATAAAGTTGCATAGTCAAATAAGATGTCTGAACTAAATAAATCATCTATCACTTTCTTTGCGCCTTCACGATGTACATAATCATTCTCTAAGAAGTAAACAACTTCGTTAGGATCCATCTTGAGTGCAAGATCTAATCCTATATTGAATGTGCCTGCACCATGGCCTACACTTACTTCCACTATCTGATCAACAAATGTAAGAAGAAACTGCTTAGTCTCATCACTAATATTGTCTGCTATAACTATAAAGTCACACTCGTCTAACTTCTGGTAGGCGTTAATAAAGCAGTCTTTGTTATTAATGTAGTCAGGCTTCTCTTTAGGGTAGCCTGTTTCACTAATACGATATATGACTTTCATTATACCTTACTTACTGTCTTCAATACTTCTTGAACGTCAAACATCTCTTCAGGAGAGTTATAAGGACACTCGTGGAATTGTCCGTCTAGTTGATAATCAAAGTATGAAGCATCAACCTTCTTAACATTCCCTACAGGCTCTTTTGATTTAATATTAGTATGAAGTTTGTAGCCAAACATTTCAGGGTGTGTTCCAATCCATAAGACTGTTGAAGGGAGTTTAAATGCAGCGGCGGCGTGTTGTAAGCACGAATCAATCAAGACTCTTTTTGCTGATGCACGAACCAAACTAAATAGTTCAAAGTTACTCATCTGTCTGTCAACTACTTCAACCATTGGTGATTGTATAGCTTGTGATTGGTGTTTACATACCTGGATAATGTGGTATTGTTGGCCAAAGTTTTGTACTACGGCTTCAGCAACATATCTTGGCATATCTCTAGACCAAGCATAGATTGGAGCTCCGTCCATCAATGGTCCACCGTTTGTATGAAGAAGTAGAATCGGCCTTTGTCTCTGCCAAGTGATAGGCATTTCAGCTTGAATCATATTCATGAATAGCTCAGGCATGTCCTTCTCTTTGTTGTATGGAAGGTCATACATCTTGTGCCATGTTTCATGAAGTGGAGACGCTTGCATAATATGACTAGTCTCAAAGTAAGGTTCACGCCTCATGATGATGGTGTCTTTACCTGAGATATAGTCTTCCCAGAAATACGGGGTCATTCCTAACCTGTACACTCTGTGAATGTAAGGATTGTTAAGGAACACTTCAGGGAAAGAAGCCATTACAATTAGCTTTCTATCCTTGTACTTTTCAGCGACATTCTTGATTACTGCGGTTGAAGCAACATTTTTACCGAGTCCGCCCTCGACGTGGAACACAACGTACTTGTCTTGTGACATAACAGGAGTTTATTTATAAATATACACAATTTAGTATAGAATAAAGAAAAAGATTTTATAGTCCGAATCTACCTTTCAGCGCATTAAAGTTTTGTGTTATCTCAGCTAGAGATAGTATTTTATTATAAACCATCGTATTGTAAATAGTAGAACATCCATAAACACTTACAGATGGTGCATAAGCTCCTAGATAGTAAACATTTGTACCAGCTCCCCAATTTAGTACATTAAACCAGTTTGGATTTGTTTGGTTAGCAGACATCTCTGTAGTGTTGTAGTACATCTTCATAATATTGGATCCAGGAGCATATTGAGCTGTGAACATGTATATTTGATTATCTGTCAACTGGACCGTGCCTCTATAATCTGAGGAGTAGTTAGGATCATTGTCTCCTTGTGCATAGAATCTCATAGTTCTAGTCCATAGGGAACTTAGCGTACCTACTTCTAGCACATATCCGTAGGGTGCTGTAGTTTGATATTTACCAAATAAAGGAACTCTGTTATTAAAGTTGGGCACTTTAGCAAACATGCTTATGGTAATTGCTGTTGTAATATTTGAAGCTAAGCTGTTATTACCTTGAGCATAATCGTTTGAACCATCAAATGTTATCCCTCCACCGTTTGTTGAACTATATGTTGGCCCATTTGTTAAAGTGTTGTTGTAACCATTACCTGATAGATCTGTCCATGTAGTGCCTGATCCAGGATAAGATTGCGGTACTGCAGCATTTACATATAATACAAGACATGATCTTACAATAGCACAATAACCATACCATTCACTCATACTATGAGGTGATGTTTGATTTAAAATACCAAACTGATTCCCTAAACTAAATAATGAAGTGTTAGTAGGAGTAGAACCTCCAGCTAATGAACTATTTGCAGTAGTAGCAGATCTATTTAGTTCTGCGTTTATACAACTAATACGTAAAGTACCTGAACCTGGTATCGCCACTGTTAGCCTATTTTAGATTTGAGATAGTCAATTTGGCATTGTTGTTCTTTGATAGCTTCGATCAAAAGTGGCACTATCTTTTCATACTTGACTGTTAAGTAGTTTTCACCTGATTTGGACTCACCATTCATTTGATCAAACGGAGCTGGCTTAACTACTTCAGGAAGTACCTTCTGTATCTCTTGAGCTAATACTCCAACGTCTTGTTTTGATGTAGGAGTAAAACCTAAGCACTCTGTACCATCTTTCCATGTATAACTTACACCGTTTATACATTTTATTTTACCTAATGCATTTGTTATAGGTACTACATTCTGTTTTAATCTACAATCTGATGCGTAAGCTATTACGTCTCCTGATGCACTAAACGTTCCTCCAGATGATACTGAAGCAAGTACTACAGACCATGCGTAGTCAACTACTTCAAACTGTCTATTTGATGCACTATTACCACCGAGTTGAACTGTCATAGTTCCGGCATTTCTATCTGATGCTCTACCTATCCAAGCTTCACCGCTGTTTGTTACTGCGTAAGGAAACACACCCATTCTAATATAGTTAGTACCAGAAGTTGCCATTGATAAAGCGCCAGTTACACAAATATTAGAGTTAAATAAAGTTTCTCCAGATGCTAAAACACAGATTCTAGTTGATGAGCTTGCACCGGTCATTATCCTAACGCCTTTATCAGATGTTGTTCTTTGCGCTATTGTTGCCCAACCTTGATCTGCTACTAATGTTATACCTTCTGCAGTATAAACTCCTGTATCAGATGTACCTCTTATTAAAAAATATCCTGCTCCAGATCCATTTGTTCCTGTGAACTCAAATCCAGAAAAATCTTCAGATGGTGGTTGAAATTTTAATGTATAATTAGTTCTAGTTCCTGCAATAATTCCAGACCAAGGAACTGCAGCTGCAGATCCTGCGGTACTAGCATATGAAGCATTCGTAGCATTCGCAGCAGTACCTCCAATACTTAAACTAGATGCTGTACCAGTAAGTCCTGTTCCTGCTCCTGAAAATGATGAAGCACAAACTGTACCTGAAAAACAAGCTATACCTGCACTTGTGATGCGCATTCTCTCAGTCACATTTCCACTAGCATTTCTAGTTGCAAAAGTAATAGCCATAGAACCACAAGATGTAGTCACACCATTTATAGTGGCTAAACCATTACCTCCACTTGGACCTTGTGCTACAAATATTATACCAGCATTAGCACCTGTGCAAGTACTAGGGTTTGAAACTCTGAACCACTGTCCACTAGCTAATGTATTAGCATCACTATATGGAATATTAGAGCAGTTTAAAACATGAAGAAGACTGTCTGGTGTTGCAGTACCTATACCTAAACAACTCGCTATAATACTCATTCCACCAAAACAAGTGTTACCTGTAGAACAAATTGTACCTGAAGATAATACAGATGGAGAACAAACAACAGTACTACCATAAATTGTTGTACCGCTTACTGTACCTCCTATAAAAGCAGGACCACATATTGTTGTTGTGGCACACAAGTTAGGTGCACAAACAGCAGTAGATCCATAAAGAGTAGTTCCTGATATAGTAGTTCCAGAGAATGTACCTCCTATAATAGAAGGACTACAAATAGAAGTCACACAAGCATTACCGATTGTATTCAAACTTCCTGTAATCCTAACACTACCAGTAAACTGTTGTACATCACTAGTAGAACAACCAAATATATTCGAACCACAGCTATAGACAATAGAAGACGTTACTTGTTGTACGTTTATTGTTTGAGCTGTAATAGTCCCGGTAGATGTAATGTTAGCACAAATAGTTTGAGCTCCAAGAAATACGTTAGAACCTGTAGTTGCGTAATTTCCTTCTATATTAGTAACTCTAGTAGATAATGATCCTGAAGTTGAAACAAAGCTAGCTGATACAACAGCAAAACTAGCCGAAGCTGTAGTTAATACACTAGCTGTTGATTCGAGGTTTGTAGTTCTAGTTGAGACGCTAGAAGAATCACTATTATAAGAAGATGTAAAAACAAAAGCTGTAGAATCAAGGTTGTCTAATAGTTCACTATTTTGGCTGTAAGATGAAGAAACAGCATAAGAACTACTGAGTGCATTTGAGCCTGAAATAACTCCTGTAGTTGTGATAGCACCTGATGAACTAATCTGCATCAATAAGGTAGAACCACTAACGAAATCGATACTACCGTTATTGTATTGGATTATATTTGGTAAATTAGATGCTGATTGATTCTTACCCATTTTGTTTTATCTTGTTGTTTGTGTTAATGTTTTTAATCATTACAATTGTGTGAATGTTGGAACTGAACCCTGTGTTACTACTGTGATAGCGGCACTGGTATTTGTATTAGTTCCTGATCCGTTATTTGTTGTAGATACTCTAAAAACTATGCATTGAGTATACACAGCAACAGATGTTATACAGCTTACTCCAAAAGAAGCTCGACAACTAGGAGTTCCTGTAATCTCTGTACCACAACCTACCCATCCAGTATAGTCGTTACTTAATATTCCGTGGTATGTTTGCATTTTATAGGTTGCTGTACCACCATTATTAGAAGCTAATTGTACAAATATACCTGCTACTCCCGTACTTAAACCAATTTTAAAGAATTCAACATCAGTTGTATTTTCAAGAAAAGATTTGTTTGCTGTAAATTGGTATGTGTATGAACTTAATTGGATTGAGCTTCCACCTCTAAAGGTTGGAGCACAAACCACATTGGCAAAACAACCTATACCAGTTGTGAGAATTACAGCTTTTTGACACCAACAAGCATTATTTAAAGTGCCTCCTTTATAATATCCAAATTGAACAATACCGTTTGGTTCTGTTATATCACCAGCTATTCTCATAGTAGCGGATGTAACATCCATTCCTATACCTGACCACCCACCATACGAATTTATATAAAGAATGTTGTTTGCAACTGAATTACCAAAATTTAAAGCAGTGCCGCTTCCTGCTCCTGTTATACTTATAGGGCAACTAAAGCAAGTTGCGCCCACGCTTGTTATTCGCATACGTTCGGTTGCTGATATAAGAAACACGTGTTCGGTAGCGTCGTAAGACAATCTCCTATAGTTTACATTATTATCAGTAGCACCAGTTAAATAAGGGCCATCTGCATTATGATCTACATTAAATGTCGTTGTTCCATTACTAACTTGTAATTTACCGCCCGCATTTGTTGTTTTTCCAATCATCACATTGCCACCTTTATCAAAAGTAACAACATCAACTGTATCTCCTGGATTTGTAAATCTTAAAGAGCAGGTATTGATGCCCATTTTGATATAGGCATTACAGTTAGCGCTATTGAATCTTCCGATTTGTAATTTTGCATTACCATCATCTACAATTGATATACCGGTTCCTGCAACAGTTAATCTACCGTAAGTACTGCTGGGAGTGTTTGTTCCTATACCGACACACCCACAACTTGTTATGGTCATCAATCTTGTATTCAATTGATTTGCCCAAAATGAGATTTCACCAGTTGTACTATTAGAACTTAAATATAAGTTATTACTATTATTACCTATAACACCATTAGAAGTACATAAAGTAGTTCCACTTACTACGCCTCCTACAATAGAAGGACTACAAATAGAAGTTACACAAGTATTACCAGCAACATTCAAGCTACCAGTCATAGTAACACTACCAGTCATCTGTTGTGTATCAGTCAACAAATTACCAAACACATTACTACCACTCGAGTAAACAATAGAGCTAGTAACCTGCTGCACATTCAAGGTCTGTGCAATGATAGTCCCGGTAGAAGTTATATTAGCACATACGGTTTGAGCTCCAAGAAATACGTTAGAACCTGTTGTGGCGTAGTTACCTTCTATCCTTGTAACTCTAGTTGATACACTAGAAGAATCAGTATTATAAGACGAAGTAAAAACAAAACTAGTAGAGTCTAAATTGTCAAGTAGTTCACTATTCTGAGCATAACTTGCCGACAAAGCGTTAGAGCCAGAAATAACACCTGTAGTGGTAACAGCTCCTGATGAGCTGATAGACAATAAAGTTGTAGACCCTGATACAAAGAAGACATTTCCTTGTGAGTCTGTTTTAACTACATTATTTAAAAAGCCGGTATCTCTGGTTTTACTCATTGTTCTTTATGTTTTAGATCGTCCATTTCACGACGAAGTTTTTGTACCTCTTTTAGGAGCACTACCGAGAGTTTCTCGTAGTCTAGGTTGATATAGATTCATCTATTGTTGTTTTGTATAAATATTTTATAAAGCAATTGCTGTAGAAGTATTAGCAGCATTTGCTAAGCTTGTACCATAACTACCCAAGCACATTAAAATACTATCGGGATCTCCAGCTAGTGATGCTGCTGAGTATACAAGTACTCCATTTAACTGATCAGCGCTAACTGCATTCATCCACACCTCTAATGCATATTCACTACCTACGTTATCCGATTGCATTCTTGCACAAAAAACATATTGTTGTTCTCCAAGTTTACCTAAAGTAGAAGTAAAAAACCCATTACCCCAATCTCTAAACATTAAAAATGTTGTACTTCCTGGTGTGTAGTAGTTACCTGTAGTATTGAAATTCATTAGATAAGTAGTTCTAGCAGCAAAACATCCCACTCTCAACCATCTTGCTCCACTTGCTGTAGCATTAAATGAATTTATAACTCTTGTAGCTCTAGTAATGTTGAGATTATTTCTTGTTAGTGACGGGGTTGGAGAGGCAAATGAATAAGCACAAACTGTGCAAGCAAAACAAGCTATACCTCCACTCGTGATGCGCATTCGTTCGGCTATATAACTTTCTCCTGATGCTTTAGTGTAAAATGCTAACTCTCCAACAACACTATTAGGACTTCCTGAATGTGTTGTATTTATTGCACCGATAGCTGCAAGGTTAATAAAAGCACTCGCATCTTGAAAACCTATTAATGATAAATTTCCATTAGTTGCACTTGAATTTTGTATATTAAGAATACCGGGATTATAGTTTGTACCAATACTTGTTGCAGTTAAAGCATCAGCAATATTAGCTTTTACAAATACAGTAGATGTATTTACATTTAAACTATTTGCCGTCACACTACTCGAAAACGTAGCAGCACCAGTGGAGGCGATGGTAAGTCTATTAGAACCACCTACCCTTAAATTTAATCCACCAGTAGTATTAAATGTTGTAATATTATCTTGTGGGTTATCATAAATTTCTGCACCTAAAGAAGCACCTCTACCTATTCTAAATCCTGTAGCAACGTCACCTGAAGAAGCACCAATTATGTTTATAAAATTGCCACTTCCACTAACATCTAATTTATATGATGGGCTTGTACTACCA
>Ga0172375_10010939_pt1 | contig 11656 bp, 10 predicted proteins | sample LakKiv1m_FD_114537 | JGI IMG/M metagenome (GOLD analysis project Ga0172375, IMG submission 114537) | Freshwater microbial communities from Kabuno Bay, South-Kivu, Congo - kab_092012_11.1m | ecosystem: Environmental > Aquatic > Freshwater > Lake | place: Democratic Republic of the Congo... | reverse complement strand
TAATGGTACTACGGGAAGGGTGGGACGTTCAGAATGTGGTTGCGCTCGTAGGATTGCGCGCCTACAAAGCCAAGAGCCAAATCCTTCCTGAACAGACCCTTGGCCGCGGATTGCGGCGGATGTTTCGCGGCCGGCCGGTGGTCGAGAAGGTGAGCGTAGTCGGAACCAGCGCATTTATGGACTTCGTGGAATCCATCAAGAATGAAGGGGTCGAACTTGAATATGCGCCGATGGGAGGACAGAGCCAACCGAAGTCACCTCTAGTGGTGGAGGTGGACAATGACAACGAATCCAAAGACATCAACACCTTGGACATAGAATTGCCCATTCTCGCTCCCCGAATTTACCGAGAGTACAAAGACCTTGGGGAACTGGACGTAGGGGCGATGTCAAGGCCAAAATTTCCCGTGAAAGTATTCTCGGAGCAGGAGAAAAGGGAGATCGTCTTCAAAGACATTGATAGGGACGATATTAGCCACACCACAGTAATGGACTCGGCCTTCACTCCTTCCCACCAAAGCGCCGTGGGCTTCTTCGCAAGAGCCATAATGAGAGACTTAAGGCTGGTCGGAGGGTTTGACATCCTGTTCGGCAAGCTCAAAGAATTCATGGAGAAGTACCTTTTTGACAGGCCGGTGGACTTGGACGATCTCAACGTCCTGCGGAACATATCGGAAACACCAATCACGAAAGCAATACTTGAGACCTTCAAGAGCGCAATAAATGCCCTGACGGTCAAGGACAAAGGAACCACGGAAATTCGCGACTCCATAAAATTGAGCAAGACCCGACCCTTTGTCGTGAACGACCAAGCGTACCTTGTGCCGAAGAAATCCATTTTCAATAAGGTTGTGGGTGACAGCGGTTTTGAACTTGAATTTGCCGGCTTTTTGGATGGCTGCGCCGACATCATCTCGTTCGCCAAGAATTATCAAAGTACGTCCTTCAGGATTGAGTATCGAACAGTGGATGGTGGCATCGCGAACTATTACCCCGACTTCGTGGTGAAGGAGACCGAGAGCGAAATGTGGCTCATAGAGACCAAGGGTCGGGAAGATCTGCAAGACCCCCTGAAATGGGAACGGCTCGTTCAATGGTGCCAAGACGCCTCTGCAAAAGTCGTGAACAGAAACTTCCGGCCGTTGTTCGTCCGGCAAGAGGAATGGGAGAAATACCCCCCGAAGACTTTTCGCGAACTTTGCGGCATCTTCAAAGGAAAAGCCGATTGACGGAGGCGTAGGATATGACACACGTGATCCGGATTGACCCTGAGAATTTCGCGTACTGGTATCTCCGGCTAAACGGATTCTTGACCATAACCAACTTTGTCGTTCATCCAGATGAATGGACGGCGCGGCAAACTCGATTCGTGAAATATCCGGGCTGTTTTCCTGTTTCATGGCAGTAATATATTAAAATTCCTCTCGCATCTCCCTTCTGTGTTCATCATGCAGCGATCGACAGAAGGCTCCATTTCAAAGGGGACCCCCAGTCCTTTCAGCCATCCTTTCACCCGTTCGAAGATGCCGCACTGGTATTCATCGATCAGCCCCATTTTTTTCATGCCTATGAAAGCGAAACATTGATTCTCCTTCCAGGTCCACCGGAACAGGCCCCTTTCGGGAAAACTCGCAGAAAAGGCCATGAAATCGGGCTTGATGATATCTAGCGCCGCTTCCAGGATGGCTTTTGCATCCTCAAACGTATCCTTTTTATCCATCCCGAGCAAGTCCGCAATCCTCCTGATTTCGATCATTCCCATGGAAAGACAGGCAGTCTTGTTGATTTCATTCGCCTTTTCAATGCCGACTTTTTCAACGCAAGTTTTCATCCACATCGCGTCATGGGTCATCCAGTTCTTACTCAGCAATTCCCTGAGTTCATCCTTGCCGATTGCTTCAAAAGCGTTTTTCATAAGGCCTCCATCTCTTGCGAGCAGAGCAAGCCCTCCCCCTGCCCGTCCGCGGCATCATCGTTCGCTCCCTCTATCTTCTTTCCCGCAACGCCGTTTTCAGTATCTTCCCCACAGGATTTTTCGGAAGAGCATCAACGAAACGTACTTCCTTAACGCACTTGTACGACGCAAGGCGTTGTTTGCACAGGTCTATCAGCTCCTGGGCACTGACTTTCTGGTCCGGCTTCAAAGCAACATAGGCTACAGGTATTTCGCTCCACCTACTATCCGGAATACCGACCACGGCCGTTTCCGCCACGGCCGGATGAGTAATTATCACCGCTTCCAGCTCCGCGGGATAGATGTTCTCTCCACCGCTGATGATCATGTCTTTCAGGCGATCCACCACATAGAAGAACCCCTCACTGTCCTTCCTGCCCAGATCACCGGACCGATACCAACCGTCGGAAAAAGCCGCCAGTGTCGCCTCACGATTGTTCCAATACTCCTTGAACACCATTGGGCCTTTGCCGAGAATTTCCCCGACTTCACCCATGGGAAGCTCCGCCCCCGTATTCGGGTCAGTGATCTTCAGTTCGCCGTGGAAAGCCGGTTTTCCCTGTGAACAGCACTTCTCCAGCGGCATCTGGTGAGTCCAAAAGGTTACTGCTCCAGAATACTCCGTAATGCCGTAAACCTGCTGCACCTTTATCCCCATATCGAGATAAGCGCGGATGAGGGATTCCGGCACACTCGATGCTCCACATGTAATGGTCTTGAGACTTGACGAATCAACCTTACCCGCTCTTGCCACCATGAGCATTGCCTGGAGCATGAGCGGAACGCTCATCATTGTGGTGATTCTCTCCTTGGCAACCGTCCCCCAGACCGCCACGGGATCGAAATTCGGCATGAATATAGTCGTGCTCCCCTTGTGGATGTTAGTGATCAGCGGAGCGAGTCCTCCAATGTGAAACAAAGGGGCGACCAGAAGAAACCTGTGGTCGTAATTCCACTCTATGGTGTGAGAAATCGCAGCGGAAGACCAGAACAGGTTGTCGTGTGTAAGAACCGCGCCCTTTGGCCTTCCGGTGGTCCCGGACGTGTACATGATTATCGCAGGGTCATCGCCGCCGCCGGAAGATTCAGGGTCTTCGGTCGATCTGCCGGTAAGCGCCTTTTCAAACTCGATATCGGGTCCTTCGCCTCCCTTTTGAACATAGTATCGGACAGGAATCTTGCCGCGCAGCCCGTGGACGCTGTTGGCAAATTCAGAGTCATAGACGAGCGCCGAAGGCGTGCAATCGTTTAATATGTATTCAATTTCAGGGACTTGGAGACGCCAGTTCAGCAGAACTGCGATGGCCCCTATCTTCCCGGCGCCAAACACTGTGGTACCAATGTGTTCATTGTTCTTGCACAGAATGGCCACGCGGTCTCCGCTGCCGACATTTTGTTCGATCAAGTAGTGAGCAAATTGGTTGGCGCGCGCATTTGCCTCTTTGAATGAATAACGGTATCCATCGCCCACGAAACCCTCTCGGTCCGGACACAGATACGCCCTCTGACTCATCATTCTTCCGATATTGAATTTCATCCCCTGCCTCCTGTCTGTCGTCCTTGTGCTACCTGCCGACACGAGTCGTCGGCGACTGTGCCCGGAACTGACAATTTCTCCTTCGCGAAAATGGGAACAGCTCCGATCTCTTTCAGAGCCTGCTCCTGATACACGCGGAACAGTTCATCCCAGAAGGTCTCCCACTCGCCTGAACGATCCATGGATGCGTCGTCTCGTCCAAAGAAAGGTGGATTCGTGAGAAAATCCGTTAGTGCCGCTGAGAATTCCTTCACCACGTTAGGCGCCACTCCCGCGAGTATTCCGGCCACGAATTCCCCCGGCGGATACCAACCTGCTACACGCTGAAGATCTCGAAAGACCTGCATGAGAAGAACGTTGCGAGGCCCTTCCCATAACTCGTTGACCGTCGCGTCGCGCATAAGCCTCGGCAATGCAGAGAAATCTTCAATCACTCCGTGACCGCCAAACAACGAAATGGCCTTGCGGATCACATCTACGGCCTCGTACGCGGTCACGAGCTTCTGCACAATTATGAGTTCTCTGAGGTTGAACCGCTGCCTCTTGTCGGGAGCGGCATCACCCGACCCCAGCCCGCCTTGAAGCTTTCTGCCCAGCCTCAAGAAAAGGTCGTAAACCTTGAAAGCGCCCGCGGTCGTCCGTTGAGCCGCGCGAGTCAAGTCCCTCACCTGCCTGGCTGCGAGCGGAAACTCACAGATCTTCTGTCCGAATGCCTCCCGGAACTCGCTGTATATGAGAGCTTCGCGGGAAGCTCGTAACATCGAGGCCGCACTGCAGACTCCTACTGCAATCCGGGAGAGAGTCAGCACGATACCTACGACATTGGCTACACCCCGGTCGGTGGGACCAACAGCGTAGGCCACGGCGCCATCATAATCCAACTCGGCCGTCGGTAATTCCGCGGTGCCCAATTTCCACTTGAGGCGGTTGATTCGGAAACCGTTCCTGTGGTTCCGTGACTTGTCGCCGGGCAACCATGAGGGAACGACAAAGGTCCCGATGTTGCCGCTACCCTTGACCTTGGCAGTGACCACGCTGTAATCCGCGTGTATGGCCGAACAGAAGAACTTGTTGCCGTACAGCCTGAAATGATCCTTCTCGGGAACTGCTTCCAGCAGGTTTGCAGGGATGTCCGAGCCCCCATGAATTTCGGTCATGAACTGAGCGCCGATGCCGTGCTCCCCGTCGGTGCCCTCTTTGCAGTGCTCCAGGATTCGAGCCACTTCAGGGTGGCGGTTTTCCGGGAATGCTTCCATCAACGCAATAAGGCCTTCTGTACATGCGATGGGACACAAGACGCCTATCTCTCCAAGTTCTTGAAGGATCAAGCGCTTCACGAAATGCTCCCAAGGGGGCATTTGTGCAGAGAACAGCCGCTCGGCAAATATTTCCGTCTCCAGAATCTCCGTCTCTCCGCACCGCACGATGCGGTCCACGCGATTGTTATATGCATCATAGGGCTCCAGAAACGGACGAAATTCAGGGCGAGCGGCCTTTGCAGCGAGATCGCGCCACCTGTGGGACACCCTTGGCGAAAATGCGAGAAGCTTTTCGTGCAGGGCCGGCCATCCGTCTTTGGCGTAATGCTTTGCCATTTTCTGTACGAAGGGATCGTCTCCGTAGAAATCGAGCTCTTCGATAGTCTTCAGGAAGGGCTCGAAGGAATACGGCTTTCTTTGGTCTTGCGGGCTCATGGATAACCTCCAGGGGGGACGGGTTGAACAGGTTGGTGGGTATGACAGTCAGGCTATCAGGAACATTGTTTACTGTCAAGAACATTGTTCCGCACTCCTCTCAAGAGCCAACGATTCCCGCCGCTGAACCCAAAAAAAGAGGAGGCGCTCATATGAGCGCCTCCTTGACTCCCCCTTGCCGTAATTTCGTGCTGTTCTTTGTCCTCAGGCCTGTCCGGATTCAGGCTGTCAATTCCCTTAATCGCCGATCAACTCACTAACGCCTACGCCCAGTAGTAATTGTAGAAGTAGTAGTAGAAATCGTTGGTGTCGGTGTACTTGATCTGGGTGGTAACTATGCCTACCCCGAAAGCCTGAGAGTAAGCGCTGGACATCGAGTAACCGGCACCGAGGTAGAGCACGAGCGTCGAGATGGGCTTGGTATTCTGTTGGCCGCTGTAGTTATACATGAAGTAGCCCGCTGCATTGAACATCCACCAGGCATTGTTCCAGCGTGCGTCATGAGCGCCCTGAAGGTAGTACTCACCCGCGTAGTACCATGACAGCAGGTATCCGTCCGTTGACACAGCGTTCCTGTAATTGGTGTACACGGTGTTGAAGGTCATTTCCGAGTGCCAGGCTCCTCCGCTGTAATGGTGCCAGGGATAGATGAAGCTGCCGATGTAATAGGAGAGCGCCTCGGTGGTGAAATGGCGGTCATCGTTGTAGTGGAATCCGTTGGCTTTGTAATAATAGATGCTGTGGGCCAATTCGTGGGTTACCACGGAACCGAACTGCAGCGACTGGTAGTACCACGCGCTGGTCTGGATGTTTAGGGTCTCCATGTTGTTGATGGCCAGATAGATCTTGCTGCCGGACGACTGACCACCCCATTGGCTCTCGTAGAAGTAGAGGTCAATCTTGCCTGTGGGAGTGGAGGAGCTCAAATTGCCCCACCCCAATCCGTACCAGGCCCACAGATAACACCAGTCGGGCAAGTCCAGATACCACATGGCATAGGCCCACCATGCCGTCTTGTCCCATTGGCCGTTCCAGTCGAAATGAAGTCGTGTGAAGTCCATTTCCCAGACGATTTCCTGGGCACACATGGCGCTGGTGCAAATCCCGAAGACACCCACCAGCGACATGATTGCCGCGATCACCATCAATTTGGATCTGTTGCCGAACATGGTACAGCGCCTCCTTCGGTATTCTTCCCACGGTATCGGGTGCCTTTGCCCCGAGTGCCGTGCTTGTTCGCTTCATCTTGCCTGTTCCCTGACCTTCTTGCCTCTTACCTAAACCGTTCGCGCTAGGGGCAAGAACGTGACAAAAAAATAGTGCATCCATCAGCGCAGTGTGGAAAGACGAATCCTGCCGTCAGTGGTCCCCGGTTTTGGTGCGGTACCCGTTCTTCCACCGGACTTAACCCTTTCACGTATAAATGGTATAGGATGTGGTCAGGGGGAAGTGTGAATCACAACATGCCGACAGGACGCAACCGGTGCAATTTCGCCTTTTTTTTGAGATACCTCTGGGGGAGTGCCGGACGCTCTTCCTGCTGGAGTTCCTCTACGAGGAAGAAGTTGACTGGTATGAGGTAAAGGTCTCTCTGGGACAAGAGATTGTCGGATACGTCCACGGATATGCCAACCGAGGCTGGGCACCCCAGGTCAATAACATATGGGTCTCGGAAAGACTTCGAAGGCGGGGCATTGCGACGGTGATGATGACTAAGATAGAGGACTACTTCGGCCAGGTTCCTCTCCCGGCCACCCCCATAGGAGACAACGAGGCTGCCAGGGCCTTCTGGAGGAAATACCTGAAGATCAACTCCCTCAGACGCAAAGACACCGGGCCTGATAAAAAATGAGAGGGAAATGGTTTGGTTCATGAACACGGCTGATAAACCGATAATCAAGGCTGCCGAAGCCGTCAAGCTCATCAGGTCCGGCGTGACGGACACGGCCCTCATGAGGATGTACCGAATATCCGCCCTCGGCCTGGAGAGCCTTTACAGGAAGCTCGTTGAAGCCGGATTCATCCAGGAGTCGGAACTGGAGCGGCGTATGCTCATGTCGTCCATGTCCCACGCAGTGGACCTAGATTCGTACCCTTCACCCGGAAGAGAGAAGGCAAAGCTTAGAATACGAACTTCCGATGCCGTCAAGTGCATCCGAGCGGGCATGGACGACGCGGCCTTGATGGAGAATTTCACCATATCCACCCGCGGTCTGGAGAGCTTGTTCAACAAGCTGTTGGACTCCGGAGCGATCTCTCCGGCCGAGCTGGACGCCAGGAAGAATTGCTTCCAATGGGCTGAAGTGGCGTACGTGGACGTGGGGAACAATGTGCCTGCCGAGGACGAGGAGCCCGATCAGCCCCACTTTTACGCCGAGCAGGCTTTGACCGCTCCTTCCGATGAGAAGAAGAAGGTTCTGATTGCGGCCCTGTCGGGATTCGCCGCGGGGGCCTTGGTGATGGCTGTGGTATTCTGGGTGATTGCGGGCGTGGGTTCAATCAGAGGAAAGAGTGACTCGTCGGGAGCGCAAGTAAATACATCGGCCCGACCCGCCGATCCTCCACGCGATCAGGTGGAGATTATTATAAAGGCTCTGGAAACTATTACTCGTAGCGATTCGCCCCAGGCAAGGGAAGAAGGCTCCCAGGTTCGTTCAACTTACCAGGAGTGTCTGAGAAATTGTGAGAATGAGTTTGGAGGCCGCGACGACGTTGAGAGGGCCCTGTATCACAACTGCCGGAGGGCCTGTACCGTGGAATTCAGTGACAGGTTGAAAAGGATGAGAGATCGCTATTCAGGCCCGTCACTTGAATGACAACCGGTCTGCCTTCATGGCTCACGAACAATTCTTCTGTCGGTTGAGATAATGATCGAAAAGACTACCCGCGGTTATTTGTGCGTGATTGTCGCAGCTATCATGTGGGCTTCGTCCGGTAACGCGGGCAAGGCCCTTTTTCAAGGCGGGGTGACACCTTTTGAGCTGGTCCAGGTCCGTGTCACATTGGCGGGATTGATCCTGGGTGCAGCCTTCGCGTTGTTCCGCCGCGACTTGTTCCGGATCAGGCCGAAGGACATTGGTTACTTGTTTCTGTTGGGCGGAGTCGGGATGGCTATGGTGCAGTTCACCTATCTTTACACCATAAGCAAGATCCAGGTGATGGCGGCCATACTGCTCCAGTATCTCGCTCCAATCCTGGTGGCCTTTTATTCGATTCTGTTCTGGGGCGAGAAAGTCACCCTGGCCAAGGTCGTGGGGCTCGTGCTGGCCATGACGGGGTGCTATCTTGTCGTGGGCGGGTACAATCTCGAGCTGCTCCACATGAACCGGTTCGGCATCATTGGCGGTCTGAGTGCCGGGGTGTGTTTCGCTGCCTATGCATTGCTGGGCGAGAGAGCCATGCACCGTTATTCGCCGTGGACCGTGGTCTTCTACGCCATGTGCTTCGCCGCGGTGACGTGGCATGTGATATATCATCCTTTTCAATACCTCACGGCATCGTACGGTCCATATGAGTGGTTTCTCATACTCTACATAGTGGTCGTGGGCACTATAGCGCCGTTTGGTCTCTACTTCGTGGGAATCAACTACATCCGTTCCACCAGGGCCATGATAACTGCGACACTGGAACCCATATCCGCCGGGTTGATTGCCTATCTTTTTCTTGGCGAGCGCCTCGATATTCTTCAGATGGCAGGGGCCGGCCTGGTGGTCGCGGCCATCATCACTCTCCAGTTGCAGAAAGAGCAGGATTCCATGACTCCTGAGGTGATTCGCCGCCGGCCGGAAGGACAGTGACTGAGATTGCTTCGTGGTTTCACTCCTCGCAATAACAGACGATCAGGCTTACCCCTGCGAGACCGAATGCCTGCCCAGGCAGCGTGTGGTTATCAGTTCTTCTTCTGGTAGAAGTCCGTCTCAAACGAACCCGCATTGATCTTGCCGGGGTTGACCATTTTGAATTCACCCAAGAAATTATGAACCGTGTTGCCCTGATGCACCCATTCGTCGAAGCCGCCTTCGAGGCTGACCACATTTCTATAACCCGCTTTTATTAGGGATCTTACCACCAACCCCGCTCGATGGCCCTGCTTGCAATATACGACGATTTCAGCATTTGGATCCGGCAATTTCCGGACAAGAATAAATTCCGCGATACCGCGCTCAACCCACGCAGAGCCCTTTATGTGAGCAGCATCATATTCTGCCTTTGTTCGGACATCCAACAAGACAAGCTTGCTGTTCTTCTTGATTCTCTTTTTCATTTCGTCAATACCTATGCAACTCACGCCTTCATGCGCATCTTTGATAAGCTGCTCAATCGTCTTAAGTCCGTTACCCTCGCCCGCTTTCACGGTTTGCACCACAACACCCTGAAAACACAATAGCATCACGACGAAGCTGATGGCTGCATACTTTTCCATAAAACCCTCCTTCCGGCTGAAAAGCCCAATCTTGTCTCTACGATGGTAATCGTTCACCGGGATTGGTCCCAAAATGAGGCAGCGAGCGCTGGTGTGCGTCCCCATCCCCTAACCCCTTCCCCAAGGTTGGGGAAGGGGAACCGGAACCCCCTCTCCATCCTTGGAGAGGGGGTTGGGGGTGAGGACTCTTGAACTCGCGGTGAACGGTTACCTACGATGTTTAAGTGACTTGCGAATCCTGCGAAGCCCAACAAGAATGACTCCGTGTCAAGATCGGAATTGACCTTAATTGATCATTATAACTGAGTCAAACGAATAAAATGGATCGTTGTAATCGAAAAAATCGAACACAAGCTGCGGACAATGCAGTGTGCTAGCGCACCGCACCCCGAGAGCGAGTAGTCCTGCCTTTCTTGACTACCGGGTAAAGATAGTGATTACTGGGACCTCACGATGGGGCGGGATGTCGTACGCAAGGGGGACCTTTTGTTGGAGTGCGGTGGTGGACACCGCTCCGTTTGCACAAGAACAGGCACGGGGCAAGAACTCTCTCTCAACCGGTAGGACTGGGAGGCAAATCGGGTTTACAACGACCAAACGCAGGGTATCACCTGATAGACGTGAGTCGGCCCGGGTTTATCTCCGGCGAAATACTAGACCTGGCCGAGACAACACCTTTTCAAAATATCCGGAGAAACAGCGAGCCGTAACGTCCTTCATGGTCGCACTCTCCTCGCATCATCTCCGATCGAAGCTCTTGCAATATCCATGAATGCCCGCAACGAGGGCGAAAGCCATTTCTTTCTGTGCCGAATCATCAGGACTGCCGTCTCCATATGCGGGTCCTCCCATTGCAGAACCGACAGCTCTCCTCGATCAATTTCTGCCCGCACCGTAATTTCCGGAATCATTGTGACTCCGCTGCCTCTTATGAGACATGCCTTCAGCATTTCAATGCTGTTGAATTCCAACAGAGCCAGCGGCTCCAGCCCAGCTTTCGTCAACATCTGTTCGAACATCATTCGGTAGCCGCAATCCGCTATGGGAACAAAGATAGACTCCCCGGCCAGTTCTCCAATGGAAACCTTCGACTTCTGGGCAAGATGATGCCCTACATTGGATACCATAAGAAGGCGTTCGAAGCTCAGCGGCTCCGCCTCAAGACTGGCTGAATTAATAGATTCGGCCAGCAAGAAAGCCAGATCGGTAACACCGGTCTGAAGTTCATGCTCCAGGCTGTGAAAAGCACAAGTATGGAAATGGAGACTCACGCCTGGAAAGCGACATCGAAACTCAGCCAAAACTTCGGGGAGATAGCTGTTGCCGATGGTCTGGGGCACCCTGATGGTCAATGCTCCCTGAGATTGAGTTCTACCTTTAACTTCTGCGAATGTTTCCGCTTCTATGTCAAGAATCTTTCGGGCATATTGGGAAAGACGTTCTCCAGCCTCCGTGAGAATCACGCGTTTTCCCAATCTATCGAACAACTTGACGTCAAGATCTTCTTCCAGGGCCCTTATCTGAGCCGATATAGTTGATTGGGCGTAGTTGAGCACTTCCGCGGCCCGGTTGAAACTCAAGAGAGTGGCCACGGTTTGAAAGGTCTTCAATTGACGAAATTCCATTAGTCTAAACTCTATATTGGCAGAAAGCGATCATGATTATCAACACTTCGTTTGACGCGGTCTTGAATCAATCAGCCGAAATTGTGCGGCCGTCTTGCCATTTTGAGCGTCTTGGTGCCATTACGGGGGCAGGAGATAGTCCCCTTGCCTCCCAAAAGGCCGCCGTACGTTTCCCACAAGAACCGACGAAGGCAGGACTGTCGTCAATTTGCTGAAAAAGCCGATCTATCCCTGCTCTTGAGCGTACCTCACCGCACGCAGCCCGGTCAAGGTCAATCTTGCATGTGGCCCCCCGCCGGAACAGGGCATGGGATGATGAATCGAGTAACACTCTGAGCGGTTACGGACAAGCCGCCTTTTTTATAGCAGACGTGCTTGCATTTCGCGCCTAACAGGCCTAGTGGTGAACCGGTCCGAGGGCCG
>Ga0172375_10010937_pt1 | contig 11657 bp, 4 predicted proteins | sample LakKiv1m_FD_114537 | JGI IMG/M metagenome (GOLD analysis project Ga0172375, IMG submission 114537) | Freshwater microbial communities from Kabuno Bay, South-Kivu, Congo - kab_092012_11.1m | ecosystem: Environmental > Aquatic > Freshwater > Lake | place: Democratic Republic of the Congo... | reverse complement strand
GTTTATCTGATATTTGTAATAATAGTTCTTTAAACTTTTTCGACTTAAACTTTTTACCATCGGCTCCACCAAACTGGTCGTGGTAACCATCGCCAAAGAGGTAAATTATATCGCCCTTTTTTAGCTGTATGTTGTGAATTGTAAACTTATCCATTTTTTCGTATATTGCTATTGGCATTTTATCGGCTTTTATTTCATAAAGTTCAACATCGTCATTGCGAGTCCCGATTTTTTTTCGGGACGAAGCAATCTGCTCGTGTGTAGAGATTGCTTCAGTCAATCCTTCCTTCGCAATGACGGGTGAGGTGCTACCAATGACGTATAGAGGATTGTTAGCTCCTGCCCATTGCATTTCAAATGTGTTTTTATTTATTGAGCATAACGAAATATCCATTCCGTCTTTTTGCTCGCCCGATGCACCGGTTTGCCCAAGAGCACGAATTACTTCTTTGCGAAGTCGGCGTAATATTATGTCGGGTTGAGTTATATATTCTTTTACTACAATTTCTTTAAGCATACTCATTCCCATCATGCTCATAAATGCTCCCGGTACGCCGTGCCCAGTGCAATCGGCAACTGTAATAACCAACTGATTTTCGACTTCGGCAAACCAGTAAAAGTCGCCAGAAACAACATCTTTTGGCTTAAAAAACACAAAAATATCGGTTAAATAGTTCTTAATAGGGCTTAAATCGTGCAATGCTGCTGTTTGTAAACGCTTTGCATAGTTAATGCTGTCGGTTATTTCTTTGTGAATTTCTTCTATTTCATTTTTTTGCTCGGTTACTAAATCTCGTTGAGCAATTATCTCTTCATTCTGTTGGTTTAGTTCTTCGTTTTTTTCTTGAATTTCTATCTTCTGCTTAGCTAAGATTATATTGTCTTTTCTTTTTTGTATATAATAATATAACATTACAATTATAAATACTATAACAATAATTAAACCAATAATAAAAATTATTTTTATTTGCTTTTGATGCCTAATCTCTACGTCTTTTAACAGCTTATCTTTTTTTAATAAATTAATTTCTTTTTGTTTTTTATCTGACTGGTATTTTGCATCCATTTCGGTTATTTGTTTGCTTTTCTCGATATTTAATAATGAGTCGTTAAGCATCATATGATTTTGTAACGAAATAAAAGCATTTTTATAATCATTTTTATTAAAATAAGTAAGTGCTATTCCTTTGTATGCGTCCCTTAATTCGGGTTTATCGCCGGTAGAATCGGAAATTTTAATTGCGTTTGAATAATATTTTATAGCTGAATTAAAATTTTTTAAGTTGTATTCAATTTCACCAAAGTTATTATATATACTTAGCATCAATTTTATTATACCGGTTTGGCTTGCCACAATTTCAGCTTCTTTAATGTATTTTCGTGCTTCAGTATAATTTTTTTGATATATATATACATGACCAATATTTAATAGAATACTTGCTATTCCTTGTTTATCGTCTAATTTTTTTTCAATTTCGAGCGATTTCTTATATACTTCTAGTGCTTCAGTTTGTTTGTTTTGGTTTTCAAGGATTGCTCCCATAAGAATATATGAATAAGCAATTCCGTATTGGCTTTTAATTTCTTCTCTAATTTTAAGAGATTGCTTACAATATTTCATTGCAACCTCATTACTTGCTTTATAATAATTTAATGCTCCTAAATTATAATAACAAATTGCTAAATTTTCTTTTGCACCAATCTTTTCGTAAAAATTTACTGCCTTTAAAAAATTTTTCATGGCTTCATCGTAATTGCCCATTAAGTTATATGAATTGCCAATATTGTTGTATAAATTAGCAATTGTTACAGAATCATAATTGTCAGTTGATTTTTTTAATAAAATATTATAAATACTAATAGCTTTTTGATACTCACTTTTATCGTTATATATTACGGCTATATTTTGTAAGCAAGAAGCAACTAATTTAGTAACTTTTGCTTTCTGAAATAAAACTTTTGCTTTTTGAAAATAAAATAAAGCCGAATCTAAATTTTTTAAATAATAATACAAAACTCCATAATTATTGTAAGCTGCAGCTTGTTCTTTTGTTAAATTATATTTTATGGCTATTGATAGTGCTTCTTTTGAATACATCCATGATTTACTGTTTTGTGCTGTTTTGTAGTTAAAAGCTAATATATTTAATATTCGTGCTTTTGTTGTATCGTATTTAGCATTTTTTAAAACTAGCTCCAAACTATCGTTATTTGTTGAATAACATTTTGCTATAACTATCCAAATTAATATAAAAAAAGTAATTTTTAATTTCATATTTTTATTCCTAAAATTGTTATATCATCTATTTGCTCACCGGCTCCAATCCAGTCGGTTACTGTTTTTTCGATAATTTGCTTTTGCTCTTCCATATTTTTTGTGTATATTGTTTGCAACATTTGTTTAAATGGTTTATACATAAATTTCTTGCCATTTGGTCCGCCAAACTGATCGGCAAAGCCATCGCTAAACAAATACAAGCAATCGCCTTTTTTTACTGTAAATTCGTGGTTTGTATATGCATCCATACGTTCGTGTATTGCAATTGGCATTTTATCACCCTTCAGTTCGCAAAGCTCAACATCGTCATTGCGAACGATTAATGAAGCAATCTCAGCAATAGATTGCTTCGAAGTTTCACTTCTACCAATGACGTAAAGAGGATTGTTAGCTCCTGCCCACTGACACTCAAATGTTTCAGTATTTATTGCGATTAGCGAAATATCCATTCCGTCTTTTTGTTCACCACTTATGCCTTTTTGCTTTAGAATGTTTATTATTTCTTTACGAAGTCGTTTTAATATTATTGCGGGTTTTGTAATATATTCTTTTATTACTATTTCACGCAATAACGATGAACCTAGCATGCTCATAAAAGCACCAGGTACACCGTGCCCTGTGCAATCGGCAACTGTTATAACCAACTGATTTTCGATTTCGGCAAGCCAATAAAAATCGCCACTTACTTTATCTTTGGGGTTAAATATTACAAAACTCGACGAAAAATATTTATTTATTATTTGTAAATCGGGTAGTATTGCAGTTTGCAGGCGTGTTGCATAATCGATACTTTTTGATATTTCGTCATGAATATATTCTATTTGGTCTTTTTGCGATGTTACTAAATCGCGTTGGGCTATAATTTCGTCGCGTTGCGATTCTATTTCATCACGCTGGGCAGTTATTTCTTCTTTTTGTTGGTTTAATGTAATGTTTTTAACTAAAATTTCATCGCGTTGTTTAACTATTTCCGCTGTTCGTTCTTTAACTGTGTTCTCAAGTATAATTTTAGCTTTTATAAGCTTTCTTTCTCTATATTTAATAAAAATAAAACATGTTATAACAATTAACACAATTATCAATGCTTTAAACCAATTTTCTTTCCACCAAGGTGGAGTTATTTCGAACGAAAATTCTGAGGAATTAACTGATGAAACACCATTTTCGTTATAAGCAATAACTTTAAAAGTATATTTACCATAAGGAATATTGCTATAAATAGCTTCTTTAGTGTATGTTTTTGGACTCCATTGTTTGTCGAGACCAAATAACTTATAAGAATAACTTGTTTTTTCGGGACAATTTTGATTTATACCATTAAATTCAAATGTTAAATGATTTTTATTATATGGTAAAATTAAATTTTCGGGCAATAAATTTTTATCTGATATGTTGTTATAATTTAATTCATTATTTTGTTTGCTCTTGTTCCAATTAATTTCACTAAAAAATAATTTAATATTGGTTATGTTAATTACAGGTGGTATATTGTTATAATACTTATCATGTAAATTTATACATAATAATTTTCGACCAGTACCAATCCATATATTATTTTTTTTATCTATTGCAATAGAGTTAGTTAAACAACTACTACCGGTATATCCTTCGGCTCTGTTGTAGTTTTCAATTTTGTAATCTGTAACATCTGCGTTTTGACTAATTGGTATTAAACACGACAAGCCGTTTGAAGTTCCAAGCCATATATTTTTATTTTTTTCAATAATAATTGACTTTACATGGTTATTGCAAATACCACTTTTTTCATTAAAATTCTGCAATTTGTTATTTGAAAGTATAAACAAACCATAACCCTCGGTACCAATATAAATTTTGTTATTATTGTCGCAATACAAAGTTAGTATTTGAACATTTTTGTTAAACACATCGGGTTTTATTTTTTTAATTTTTCCATTTTTTAAAACAAATAAGCCATTATCTGTTCCTATCCAAATATTATTACTGTTATCTTCGACTAATGAATTAATATTTATGGCATCTAATCCGTGCTTTTTGTTATAGTTAATAATTTTATTTCCGTCGATAATAAAAAGTCCATAACCATAAGAGCCGGCAATAATTTTATTTTGTTTTGTTGATATTAACGATAAAAAATAATCGGTTTTTAATCCATTTTTACTGTTTAAATTAAAAAAAGAATTATTACAGTGTTTGCTAATTCCACCACCAGATGTAGCGAACCATAAATTATTGTCCTTATCGTTTGTTGCTGCTAAAACATAGTTTGATGTAAGTCCGTTTTTAGTGTTATATGTTATAAAATTTTTGTTATCATAAAAACACAAGCCACCACCCGATGTTGCAAACCAAAAAGTAGAATCTTTATTAACAACAATGGCTCTAACCAAATTGCTGGGTAAACCTTCAAATTCGCTATAATAAGTAAATTGCTTAGCTGTGTATTGGCAAATACCACCACCGTAGGTGCTACACCAAATATTACTATATTTATCTTCGAGCAAACTTAAAACCACATTATTCGTAAGCCCTTGTAATGTTGAGAATTGTGTAAACACTTTACCATCATACATAAACATACCATTACCAGATGTGGCAATCCAAACATTATCTTTTTTGTCGCAAAGCACATCGCATAAAGATAAATTTAATAATCCCTGAGCTTTACCAAAATAACTAAATTTATTATTATAAAACGACATTAAACCACCACCATAGCTTGCAATCCATATTTTACCTTTTGAATCCTGATCAAAACCTAAAATACTATTAAATGTTAATCCGTTTGATTCATTGTAATTTGTAAATTTTTTATAATCAAAGATGCTTAATCCTTCGTTATTACTACCAAACCATAAGTTCCCATTTTTATCCTGAAATATTTTTCTAATGTTATTACTGCACAAGCCGTCTTTTTTAGAATAATTTATAAAATTTTTACCATCATAACAATACACACCACAATGTTCGGAACCAAACCATAAATTATTTTTTTTATCTTGAAAAATAGTCCAAAATGAATCATCTTTTAATCCATTTTTTTTGTCAAAGTATTTAAAATTAATACCATTAAACATGCAAATACCGCCGCCAGAAGTAGCAAACCAAAGATTACCGTTATTATCTTCGAATAAATCCTGAACGACATTGCTTTTTAGTCCATTTGAAGTATTGAAAATTTTAAAATTTACACCATCAAAAATACCTGCACCATTTCCGGCTGTACCATATAATATTTCTCCGTTTTTTCTTTCTCTAATTCTCAGAACGTATGGGTCGTCGAGACCTTGTTCCATATCGAATTTGCGAAAAAAATAATTTATACCGGCTTGTTTTTTATCAGGAATTCCTGCCTTTTTTACATCCCATTTTTTTATTAATACAGTATCTTGTGTGAAGCTATTTAAAAAGAAAAAACAAAAAAAAGAGATTAATAAAAATTTTAGCATGCGAATTGTTTATTTTGCTAAAATATAAAATTAAAACAAAACAAATAAATAATTATTAAATTATTTTATAACTCGCTGAAATTTATTTTTGTACAATTTATTAAGAATAGAAGTTATGTCTTTGTATTTGCTGTTTAAAATCATTGATGCAATGATATATGGCTTGTAACCTGCTTCTTTATAAGTTTCTATTCTATATTTCTCGAATATTTCTGCAGAAACCTCACCCTCCTTACATGAAACTCCTGAAATATCGGCAGGAAGACAATGCATATATAAAGCATTTTTCTTTTTGGTAAGTTTCATATTTTTTTGATTACATTCCCAATTTTTGAATTTAGCATTATTAGCAAGACATTCTTTCTCGAGTAGTTTTAGACCATCTTTATCAGAATTTTTTAATAATTCTGTTCGTTTTTCCATAACCTTATATGGTGCCCAACTTTTAGGATAAACAATATCCGCGTTTTCAAATGCATCGTTCATAGAATTTACAATGGAAAATTTTCCACCCGATTTTTTTGCATTTTGTTTTGCAATATTTATAACTTCGGGGATTAACTCATATCCTTTAGGATAAGCCAAACTAACATCCATTCCAAAACGTGTCATAAGACCAATTATTCCTTGAGGAACCGAAAGAGGTTTACCATAACTTGGCGAGTAAGCCCATGTCATTGCGATTTTTTTCCCTTTTAAATTTTCCAACGAACCGAAGTAGTTTTTAAGATGTAACAAATCTGCCATCGATTGTGTTGGATGGTCTATATCGCACTGTAAATTACAAATAAATGGTCGTGATGGAAGTACTCCTTCTTTATGCCCTTCGGTTAAGGCATCACCTACTTCTACCATATATTTATGACCTTCGCCCAAAAACATATCGTCTCTAATACCTATCACATCTGTTAAAAACGATATCATATTTGCAGTTTCACGAACTGTTTCGCCATGTGCAATTTGCGATTTCGATTCGTCGAGGTCTTGTACTTCGAGTCCTAACAAATTGCAGGCAGAAGCAAACGAAAACCTTGTACGTGTAGAATTATCGCGAAAATTTGAAATTGCCAAACCAGAATCGAAACATTTTGTTGAGATATTATTATCTCTGAAATTCTTAAGAATTTGTGCGACTTTTAATATTTGTTTAAGTTCGTCGGTCGATTTTTCCCACGTTAATAAAAAGTCTTTTTGAAATAAATTCGTTTTAAGTTTACTTAAAGCTTGAATTTCGTTATATAAATCTTTCATTATGTTATAATATTATATTAAATAAGCATAAGCAGCATAAAAAGCCGATGCAACAACTAAATCGTTAACAGGAACTTTTTCGTTAGGTGCATGAGCAAACACTTCGTTACCGGGACCAAACCCTATAAGTGGTATGTTATAATAACCATTAATAGTAACTCCATTGGTCGAAAATGTCCATTTGTCAACAATAGGAATTTTATTGTATAATTCCTGAAACGCTTTAACTCCTGTTTGTACGCTGTGATGATTTTCGTCGATTTTCCAGGTTGGGTAATACTTTTCCATTCCGTATTTTAATCCGGTATAGGCATTTTCTTCGTAATAAAGCACTTCTACAGTCGCATCAAAATCTTTTACAATTTCTTTTATTTCGTTAACTGCAGATTCTTTTGTTTCGCCCCAAGTAAGGCGGCGGTCAAGGTGAAACTGAGCATAATCGGCTACTGCACAAAGCGAAGGACTTCCAGATTTAATTTCAGAAATAGTAACAGAACCTTTACCAAGAAACTCGTCGGTTGCGAGACGCTCGTTTAACTTTTCTATTTCTAATGCAGCTTTTGCTGCCATATAAATTGCATTTTTACCGCGTTCGGGAGCGCTTCCATGACACGAAACACCTTTAAACTTAACAACAATTTCCATTCTTCCTCTGTGTCCTCTATAAATATTAAGGTTTGTAGGTTCTGTAGAAATAACAAAATCGGGTTTTAGCTTTTCTTCTTCAACAAGGTATTTCCAGCAAAGTCCGTCGCAGTCTTCTTCCATAACACTCCCCACAACGTAAAAAGTTAAATCTTTATCGAAGCCAAGCTCCTTAAGTATTCTGCCCGATGTTACAGCAGCAGCAGGTCCCCCTTCCTGGTCAACTGTTCCGCGACCATAAACATACCCATCTTTTACTTCGCCCGAAAAAGGATTAAATTCCCAATTTGCAATATTTCCAACATCAACGGTATCCATGTGACCATCAATAGCCAAGATTTTTTTTCCGTTACCAATACGACCAATAACGTTACCAAGCCCGTCAATTCTTACTTCGTCGAACCCGGCTTCGAGCATTTGTCGTTTAAGTTCGAGCTGAACGTCTTTTTCGTTCATGCTGGTTGATTTAATTTTTACAAGTTTCGAAAGATTGCTTGCAGTATAATCTTTATACTTTTCTGATAAATCTTTAATTTTTGAAAATATTTGGTTCATTTCTTTTTTTAAAAGGTTACAAAGTTAATATTTATTCAAATGTGTTATTTTAATATTTTTATTTTTTCGATTGACAATAAAACTTGCTCAGAAGTCATTGGTAACGAAAAATCGGGCTCGTATTTATGATTACAAACCGATGATATTGCAAATTTAATAGCAAGCCAAACAGATAACGCAAGCATTAGTGGCGGTTCGCCAACGGCTTTGCTTTGATGAATTACACCATTATTCGGGTAACCTTTTAATAAGTTAACATTAAGCACATGTGGAATATCGTTTATTGTTGGTATTTTATATGTATCGGGCGAGTGGCTTAGTAAATTACCATTTTTATCCCATTTTAATTCTTCGCTGGTAACCCAACCCAATCCCTGTATAAACCCGCCTACAACCTGACCTTTATCGAGTTCAGAATTTATTGAAGATCCAACATCGTGCAAAATATTTGATTGTAAAACTTTATATTTTCCTGTTAAAATATCAACTTCGACCTCAGAAACTGCCATTCCGTATGCAAAATAATAAAACGGGTTTCCTTTTCCATTTTGTTTGTCAAAATAAATATTTGGTGTTTTATAATAACCCGTTGCACTTAAGCTGTACTGCTTAATACGTGTGATATTTGCAAGTTCAGAAAATGGAATTTTATTTTTAGAATATTTTTTATCGAACACAAAACCATTTTCGAATATTATATTTTTTATTAAAACATTTTTATTGTCTTTTTTTAGCTCTTCAAATGCAACTTTAGACATTGTTTTTTTAATTTTATCGATTGCATTTTTTACTGCCATTCCATTTAAATCGCTACCCGACGAAGCAGCAGTTGGCGAGGTATTTGGCACTTTTGAAGTATTTGTTGCGTTAACAATAATTTTATCGGTTGAAATTCCAAATTCGCTTGCGGCAACTTGCAAAATTTTGGTATTAATCCCTTGCCCCATTTCGGTGCCACCATGATTAACAAGTACTGTTCCGTCGGTATATACATTTACTAATGCACCTGCTTGGTTTAAAAACGAAGTAGTAAACGAAATTCCAAATTTTACAGGGGTTATAGCTATTCCTCGTTTAATATATTTATTTGAATTATTAAATTTATTTATTTCTTTTATTTTGTTATAATATTTTGAAGAACTAATTAGTTGTTTAAACAAAATATTTAACCTGTTATTTTTTATAATCTGTCCGTAAGGAGTAATGTTGTATTTGCGCGATTTATAAAAATTTATTTTTCTGATTTTTGAAGATTCGATATTTAATTTTCGTGCAATGATATCGATTGCATTTTCGATAATTGCCATTCCCTGCGGTCCGCCAAACCCTCTGAATGCGGTATTTGAAGGCAAATTAGTTTTAAATGCTTTACCAATAATTGTAACATTTGGAATGTAATAAGCATTTTCTGCATGTAACATAGAACGCTCTAGAATAGCCATAGAAAGGTCGGTAGCAGAGCCGGCATCTAAATTTATTTCGACGAAATAAGCAGTAATTTTTCCTTTATTATCGAATGCAACTTTATAATTAGCAATACATCGGTGTCGTTTGCCTGTAATTATTTGGTCGTCGTCTCTGAATAAATGTATTTTAACGGGTTGTTTTGTATAATGTGACAATAATGCTGCCCAAGCTGCAATATGATTTCCTTGAGTTTCTTTTCCGCCAAAACCACCACCTAATCGTTTAACTTCAACTTCTACCTGATTTAATTTTAACCCTAAAACTTCAGCTACAATTGCCTGAGTTTCTGTAGGATTTTGACTTGAAGCATAAATTTTTATTTCGTTGTTCTCACTTGGAACAGCAAGAGCAGTCTGCGTTTCGAGGTACCAATGTTCCTGTCCATTTATATATAATTTGCCTTCAAATTTATTTTTTGAGCTTTTAAATTCTTTTTCAAAATTTCCAGTCGTTATTTTTCGAGGAGAACTTATTAAATTATTTTTCTTTATTGCATCTTCTAGTGTAACAACGGCTTCGAGTGTTTCATATTCAATAACAATAAGCTTTTCGGCTTCATTAATAGCTTCACTTGTTTCGGCAGCTATTAATATTATTGCTTGTCCGACAAAAGTAACTTCATTTATTGCTAAGCATAATTCGTCGTGAATAACAGGCCCCATCTGATTTTTACCAGGAATATCTTTATAAGTTATTATTGCCTTTACTCCACTGACTTGTTTGGCTTTTTTAACGTCAATTTTTTTTATTTTAGCGTGTGCATGTTTGCTATAAATTACTTTACCAATGAGCAACTGATTGTTAAAATTTATGTCGTTAATATAAACAGATTTACCGGTTATATGATTTACGGCATTATCGTGATGAATATAATTTTGCATAATGTTATTTTCTTAAAGTGTAAAGATAAAATTTTAACAGTAAATTTTTTGCAAGTAGTTTACGATATTCTATACCTGAACGAACATCGGAGAGTGGCTCAAATTCGTTATATAAAATTTCCTGTGCTTTCTCAATAGTTGAAACATTCCATTCTTTCCCAATCAAATAATTTTCGGTTTTTTTAGCAAATTTAGTTACTGCCGAAACACCACCAAATGCAATTGAAATGCTCTCTACCCTATTTTTATTGAGTTTTAAATTAATCGCACCATTTAAGATTGAAATGTCTAAATCAGTTCTTTTTGATATTTTAAAAGATTTTATAATGTGTTCATTGTTATATAATGGAATTAATACTTTTGTAACAATCTGGTTGTTTTTCAAAATCGTTTTTCTGTAATTTGTTATAAAACTACTTACCTCAACATGTTTAGAACTTTTATTATCCTCTATAAGCACCTCTGCATTTGTAACAAATAACAATGGAAGTAAATCGCCAATAGGCGAAGCCGTACAAATATTTCCGCCAATAGTAGCAACGTTTCTAATTTGTAAAGAAGCAAATAAATTTAAAATATCGGCAAAATATGGTAACTCTTTTTTGGTAAATTTTCTTATTTCTTCTAATGTACATCCTGCTCCAAGCTCTATATTGTTTTTATTTTTTTGAATTATTTTTAACTCTTTTACATCAGAAATATCAAGAATAAGTTTAAGTGTTTCGTTCTTTTTTGTTTGCTTAAGAGCAATATCTGTAGCACCATTAACTATTGTTGCATTGGGATATTCATTTAATAAATTTAAAATTTGTTTTTTACTAAATGCTTTTAAATAAATTTGTTCAGTATCAGTTATTGTTATAACATCTTTTACGTTAATATATTTTAAAATTTCGATTATTTTATTTTCGTTTTTTGTGAATTTATCGAAGTTAACTAGTTTTGAAATTTTAAGTGCCGATTTGAAGATAGAATCGTAACCTGTACAGCGACATAAATTTCCGACCAATGAATTTTTAATTTCATTTTCGCTTATATTTTTATTGTTTTTATAAACACCAAAAAGCGACATAACAATTCCGGGCGTACAATACCCACATTGCGTACCGTTTTCGTCAAGCAATACTTCCTGAACTGGATGTAAATTATTTT
>Ga0172375_10010933_pt1 | contig 11659 bp, 11 predicted proteins | sample LakKiv1m_FD_114537 | JGI IMG/M metagenome (GOLD analysis project Ga0172375, IMG submission 114537) | Freshwater microbial communities from Kabuno Bay, South-Kivu, Congo - kab_092012_11.1m | ecosystem: Environmental > Aquatic > Freshwater > Lake | place: Democratic Republic of the Congo... | reverse complement strand
GAGGGTTATAGCTACATTCCTGTTAAAACAAATTACGGTACTTTTTACGCTTATGTATATAAAGCTAATCTTTCAAAGGTAACCGTAAAAACTGTGGCAGCAAACAAAGAAACGTGTAAAAATAACTGTTCTACAAAAACCCTAAAACAGTATGTTGATGAAAATGGTGCTGTTGCCGGAATGAATGGAACATATTTTTGTCCACCCGATTACGCCGGCTGCAAAGCTAAAACTAACTCGTTTGACTTTGCTTTTTATAACTCTAACAAAGGCGTTTGGTTAAATAAAAATGCTCTAAGGTGGAACAAAACAGCTATAGCAACCTTCAAAGGCAAGACCGCAAAATTTTGTATGGACACAACAAAGTGCTCGTCGTCCGGTGTAACCGCCGGAATCTCCAATTACCCGGCATTACTTCAAGATAGCAAAATTGTATTGGAAAAAGGTGATGTGCAAGAATATCAAAGGAAAAAAGGAACAAAAGGCGCGATCGGAACCGACGGCAAAAATATCTATTTGGTTCTTTTGCCAAACACAACGATAACGGAGGCTGCTTATGTGTGCAGAGCGCTGGGCATGACAAGTGCCCTAAATCTTGACGGCGGTGGGAGTTCGGCAATGTATGTTGGCGGTGCTTACAAGATTGGCCCTGGGCGGACTTTGCCAAACGCGATTGTGATTGTGAAATAAGTTCCCACCTTTACCTCAAAAACTCAAAATAATCTTCCTTAGTTACTACCTCAAGATGTGCGTTTTTATAAGTTTCAAGCCATTCCTTTTTGGATTTGGAGCTTTTGACCGTCCACTTAAATTCATAGCCAAAAAGTTCTCCGCCGGTTTCTTCAATTAGGTCTATCTCTTTTTGATCGTAAGTTCGCCAGAAATAGTAATTTGGGTGGAGATTGGAGTATGAGTTTCTTTTCATCCTCCCAATCATTAAAAAGTTCTCCCAAAGCATACCGATATCATTGCGTGTGTTCAGATCATTGAAGTTTGCTATCAGCGAGTTTCTTACACCGTTATCAAAGAAATAGTATTTGCTCATTTTACTAACTTCTTTTCGTAGATTTCTTGCAAAGCCGTCGATTCGAAATATAACAAACGATTTTTCCAGTAAATCCAGGTATCTTGCAACCGTTTTCTTATCAATATCCAAATTGCTTCCCAGTTCTGTCAGGGAAACTTCCTGTCCGATTTGAAATGCCAGTAGTTTTAGTAAATCCCGTATTATTTTGGAACTTTTAACCATATCAAATGCCAATATGTCCTTTAGTAAATATGAGTTTGCAATTTCCCGAACGGTAGTTTCTTTCTCTACGGAGGTCGCGGATGTTACAACTGAAGGATACGATCCATAAATTAGATAATCCTGTAAGTTACTTTCAATTTCAAATGGTGAGTACAACGAAAGAAGTTCGGTTTGTGCGATCGGATAAACATTTAGTACGATTTTTCTACCCGTCAGGGGTTCCTCAGTAATATTGGCAAGATCAAATGATGAAGATCCTGTGGCAATTATTCTTATGTTCTCAAAATTATCTACCACTAGTTTCAAAGCCCTGCCAATATTTGGTATCTTTTGCGCTTCGTCTATTACCAGAAGCTCTGTTCCGGTAAACACCCTTTTCATGAAAGACAGTTCGCACTTGGAAAAGTTTTCCGAAAATTCCATGTCATCACCAGTGAAGAAAAGATATTTAAACTTAGTTTTTGTAAGATAGTCTTTTACCAGTGTGGTTTTACCTACCTGTCTAGCGCCGTATATAACGAGGACCTTGTTTTTCTCAAGGTTTGTTTCTATGTTTGGAACTCTCTGTATCATAAAACCACTCTACTATAATACCCTGTTTAAGTCAAATTCGGGGATTTGGCATCCCTGTATTAGTATAAACCGGGGGAAGAAGTTGTTGCTAGCTACTCTTTTTAAGGTGTTGCCATACGGGAAGCGTTAATTTTAATCTGTTGCTTGTATGTATCTGAAATGTTTCCGGCTTCATCTCTGAGTTTAATGTTTAGATTCTTCTCACCCCATTTACATCGGCTGACCCCGTCATCATATCTTGCAAGCGATAAGTTTTAATTTACCACTTCGCCCTCTACAGGCCCCTGATCTTTTGGGTTTCCACTTTGCGGTTCTTGAGGTTCGGTGTTGTTGCTGGGATTCGGATCTGGTTGTTGGCCTTCTTGTCCGGGCTGGCCCGCTTGTCCGCCTTGCTGCCCGTACATATGTTGGCCAATTTTCTGCATTGTGTTACTCAAGTCTTGCGTTTTGTCCTTTAGTTCTTGAGCTGACGCTGTTTGCAATATATCTCGAACAGATTTAACTTTATCTTCAATTTCTTTCTTAACATCAGCCGGAACTTTATCCCCCGCGTCTTTTAAAGATTTTTCGGCGGTGTAGCAAAGGTTGTCTGCAATATTTCTTGCTTCTACCTGTTCTTTTCTGGTTTTATCTTCGGAAGCATGCATCTCCGCATCTTTTACAAGTTTTTCAATTTCTTCTTTGGACAATCCCGTGCCGCCCTGGATTGTAATTTTTTGTTCCTTGCCGGATGCTTTGTCTTTAGCCGTTACTTTTAATATACCGTTTGCATCAATATCCAAGGTCACTTCCACTTGAGGCATGCCACGTGGAGCCGGGGGAATCCCGTCCAAAATAAATCTTCCCAGAGATTTGTTATCACCGGCCATTTCGCGCTCACCCTGCAAAATGTTTATTTCAACGCTTGTTTGGTTATCAGCAGCTGTTGAGAATACCTGCGAAGTAGATGTTGGAATTGTTGTATTGCGCTTTATCAAGGGTGTCATAACTCCGCCCAAAGTTTCTAAACCCAACGATAGCGGTGTTACATCCAAGAGCAAAACATCTTTTACATCTCCACCAAGAACACCGCCCTGAATAGCTGCGCCTACAGCAACAACTTCATCCGGGTTCACGCCTTTATGCGGCTCTTTGCCATAAAAGTTTTTCACGATTTCGTTTACCTTTGGCATTCTCGTCATACCGCCAACCATTACGATCTCATCTATCTGCTCCTTTGAGTAACCGGAATCTTTCAATGCATTTTCCATTGGTTTCATAGTTCTTTGTAATAGATCATCAACCAGTTGTTCGTACTTGACCCTGGAGAGCTTAATATTTAAGTGTTTTGGTCCTGTTTGATCTGCGGTGATAAAAGGAATGCTAATTTCAGTTTCCATTACGGAAGACAATTCGATTTTAGCTTTTTCGGCAGCATCTTTTAGCCTTTGCATTGCTTGTCTGTCGCCGGATAAATCTATGCCGCTCTCAGCTTTAAATGTCTCCAAAAGCCATTGAATAATTTTGCGGTCAAAATCGTCGCCACCAAGGTGTGTATCGCCGTTTGTTGATTTTACTTCAAAAACCCCATCACCGACTTCAAGAACGGAAACGTCAAACGTACCGCCGCCCAAGTCGTAAACGATTATTTTTTCGTTCTTCTTTTTATCCAGACCATAAGCCAGGGAAGCTGCTGTAGGTTCGTTTATGATTCTCTTTACCTCGAGACCCGCAATTTGGCCCGCTTCTTTGGTTGCAGTTCGTTGTGCATCATTAAAATATGCCGGGACTGTGATAACAGCCTCAGTAACTGATTGGCCCAAAAACTTTTCTGCGTCCGCTTTCATTTTTGCCAGTATTTTTGCCGAAATCTCTTGTGGTGTATAAACCTTACCTTCAACTTCAACGCAAGCCATGCCGTTTTGACCCTCAATAATCGTAAAGGGATAATCTTTTCTCATTGCCTGGATATTGGAATCACTGTATTTCATACCCATTAAACGTTTGATACTTGAAATTGTGTTTTTTGGATTTACCACTTGTTGACGTTTGGCAGCAACTCCTACTATGTTTTGATCCGCTACAACTATGGACGGGGTTGTATTACCGCCCTCGGCGTTTGGAATCACCTTTGGCTGTCCGCTTTCCATTACGGCCATGCATGAATTTGTTGTTCCCAAATCAATACCTAATATTTTTGCCATATATTTTTAATCTCCTTTACCCACCTTTACCTGTGTGGGTCTTATTAAATTACCATTCATGGTATATCCCTTTTGGGATACTTCAATTACTTTGTTTTTTTCACCTTCAACCATTTCAATAGCTTCCATCTTTTCAGCGTCAAACTCTTGTCCCAAAGACTTTACTTCCTCCACACCAAAATCTTTTAAAACCTGTCTAAACTCTTTTACTGTTAACTTTAAACCTATATCATCCAGATGTGTCTCAAGCATTTCCATGTTGTCTAGGATCATAAGCATTCTTAAAGCAAAGACTTCGTTGGCGCGTGACATAATCAGTGTTTTTTCTTCCATCGTTCTTTTTTCAAAGTTTTTGTAGTCGGCAAGAGCACGCTTCCAGTTGTTTTCCATTTCGGAAAGCTTCTCTTTTAAGAGGTCAGTTTCGTTTTGTACGGTATTGTCTTTATTTTGATCGTCCATAGTTTTATGAATTTATTACCAAGAGCCGCCCAGTTCATGGATCAAGTTTGCCGCGTATCTGACGGACGGAATCACGGAATTATACTGCATTCTGGAAGGACCCAGTATGCCAATTGTTCCTTTCTTTCTTGTGGTGCTAAATTCCGCAAAAACAATTGCGCAGTTATTAAGTTTTTCCAAACCTATTTCCTCTTCTATCAGTGTTTTAACATCACCGGATTGCGGCAGACTGTGTACTATTTTATTGTATAAATCAAACTCGTCCGTAATTTTTAAAGCTTCTTTTGCTACATCAATATCCCAGAACTCTTTGTTTTCCAGCACATTTACCGCCCCCGAGCTCACTATAAAACCATCTTCTGTTGTTGCTATAGCAAGAGATCTGGTTAACTCGGAAAGAGCAAGAGACGTTTCTTTTAGGAGTTTTTCAAACTCAAACCTTAACCCCCAAAGTCGTTGTTTCATAGCTACCTCTTGTAGCACCGGTATTTCACTTTCATTCATAAGCTCCTCAAGGTATAGTCTGTACGCCATTTTTGTTGGAACACGGCCGGAAGAAGAGTGAAGCATGTCCAAAAAACCAAGTTCGATTAGCTGTGCCATTTCATTCCTAACTGTTGCGGGTGAAAATTTTAAATTATACCTACCTACAAGCTCCACCGAGCCAACAGGCTCGGAAGTGCTTATATACTCATTAATAATGGCCTGTAAAAGCTGGACCTGTCTTTCCGTAAGCATATTATCACTAATATACCATGAGTGCTAAGTGTGTCAAGGGGGGGGGCTGCTGTAATTCGAGCAAGCTTTTCCAATGCGAAGCAATGTACAAGGAAGCGCAGGACATAGTCCGAGCAAGCTTGTATAATCACGTGATGGAACTTAACAAAATGGCAAAACTATTAATTAAGAACAACAAGTTGGCTGCTTTAGCATTAGCCGCCGGGCTTTTTCTGGGCATAACGGCAAACTTTATTCCTCGAAAGTATGTAGCAAGCGGATCGTTGTTTATCGGTAGAAGCGTTCAACCCGCTACCGAAGATTTTTTTGGCTACGAAGGCTATTACGCCGAGCAAGCCGGGGCAGCTTATACAAACACCGCGGCGGCGCTAGCTGAAAGTTTGGATGTGCGAAAAAGCACACTTGAGAAATTGGGTGTAGTTGTTGACGATGTAACCTTGTTTGATTACGGGCGCGCGGTACGTGTAAAAAAAGCCGGTCCGCACTTAGTGTCAGTTTCCACAAAAAGTGCAAACCCGGATGAAGCAGCTAAAATTTGGCAAGCTGTTACCGATTCTATTATTGAAGCGAATAAAAACGTAAATGTTTTGGTAGACCCACAGATGACGATTACAAAAATTACTCAAGAGCCTGTTGTAAGCAGAAGTTTCTACTATTTATGGCAGTTTCCGCTTGCGGGCGTTTTGCTTGCGTTTGCTTTTATTGTTATGTACCTAAGCGTTACCGAGCCCAGAAAGGGATCATCAAAATGACATATTCTCTCAATACAGACGGTGGTGCTAGAGGTAACCCCGGCCCCGCAGCAACCGGCATAGTTCTCAAAGATTCGTCCGGTAAATTAGTAGCGGAATTTGGTAACTTCCTTGGTACAAAAACAAATAACGAAGCAGAGTATCTGGCGATTATCTCGGGTTTGGAGGCTGCTGCTGAAAAGAAAGTAGAAAAGCTGGACTGTTTTTTAGACAGCGAGCTTGTCGTTAGGCAGCTTAACGGTCAATACAAAGTTAAGGAGCCGACCTTAAAAATTCTTTGGGCGACTACAAAAAATCTTGAAGCCAAGTTTGCGGCTGTAAAATATACCCATATACCACGAGAAAAGAACAAAGAAGCCGACAGGCTTGTAAATGAAACTTTGGACCGATATCTATGAAAAAGCGTTTTACCCCCTGTGCTGCGGCCATCTTACGCACACTAAGCTACAGATCTATCTTTAAATATCCACTAAGTATCTACCAACTTGCCACGTTTTTAATTTCAGACAAACCTTACAAAATACGTGAGCTAGAACAGGCTTTGGAGTTATTAGTACGCAGACATTATGCAAAGGAAAAAAACGGTTTGTACAGTGCTTACACTACTCGTACTGTCGATTGGAAAGCACGTGCGCAGTATTCTCAGGAATTTATTAAGCAGAACATGTGGGTTCTGAAGCTTTTGGGCAACATTCCGTGGATTTTGCTTGTTGGCGTAACGGGATCGACTGCCGCTTACAACGCTTTGGGGCAAAGCGATCTGGATGTTCTTATAGTTGTGAGAAAAAACCGCCTTTGGGTCTCAAGGTTTTTTGTTGTTTTGCTGTTAAAACTTGTGAGCAAATATCCGACTAAGGATGGTGAACCCGGCAAAATCTGCCCAAATATGTATCTGGACGAGGAAAGATTGGCTTGGCGCAAAGAGCACCAGAACATATACGTTGCACACGACATGCTATTAATGCAGCCTGTAATAAATAAGAAAAACGCGTACCTCAGGCTATTGCAAGCAAATGGATGGGTTTTTACTAATTTTGCAAACTATGTTGTGGACTTGCACACCAAGCTAAGAAAAGTCAAAACAAACGAGAGCTTTTTATTTGACTGGCTGGACACCGTTTTTATGTGGGTGCAGGTTTGGTACATGAAGAGCAAAAAGACAACAGAAATTGCGCAGAAGAATTTCTTGCACTTTAATAAATACGATAACTCCTCACACGTTTTGCATGAATATGGCCGTATCCTGGCAGGAAAGAAGTTAACTTAACGGTCATTCTGGACTATACTAAACGAACTGTATGGAACATACCCCGCCTACTCAAGACAAACAAGATAAAAAAGAAAGCGAATACCAGAAACTTTCCGGCAAGGAGTTTTCTGCTATTTCCTGGTGGGTTTTCAAGTTAATTTTTTCAATGCATCCTTTTCACGCAGCTCTCTATGTGGTCATGTCAATTCTAAGGAATTTCAAGAGTTTAATCAGTGCTTTTCTCTTTGCTCGGTTAATAGATGTATTAATAAAAGTTATTCAATCACCGATCCCGGACATAAAACAGGTTTATCCTATCATGCTTATACTTCTTGGTTACGAGATTTTTGACTTTGTGACACGTTTTCTGATGCGTCTAGCCAGTATGAAAATGAGGTTTTACACGAGACCCCAGTTAAGAAGGCTTTTTTATCAGAAGCTTAATTTTCTTGGGATACAAACTTTAGAGCAGCCTGATATAAATAACAAAATTTACAGGGCCGATCAGTATGCCGGTGATCTCTTAAGTTACTATTTCCAAGTTGTTGATTTCATAGCTGGTTCGTTTTCATTAGTTGGCACATTTGCTTTGGTTTTAAGACTCCTTCCTGTAGAGGCAGGACTCATAGGCCTTTTCTTTATTCCGGCGTTTCTGATTGACAAAAAATTTCGATCTACGATGTTTAGGTTTGATTACGAGACTACCGAAGAGTCTAGAAAAGCAGGTTGGCACGCCTCCTACCTGTCTTCGGTGGCAAATCTGCCGGAAATTAACATACTAGGCGCGTTCGCCTTTATAGATAAACTGTATTTGGATCTACAAAACTGGATGTCAGGTGTTAGGTATAGTATTTGGAAAAAGTACAGACTTTTTGGGCTAACCTACGACTTTTTTTTAAATGTTGGGATCTTGTATCTCACGCTGGAAATTATCAAGAAGGCACTAAGAAAACTTATTTCAATAGGTGACGTAACGTTTTGGACAAGGACACTCTACTCCTTTAAGGATTCCTTAGATCAGGTAGTGACCCAGATGAACGACATGCTCGAAGTCTCGTTACGATACAAGGATGTGTTCTATATTTTTAAGGCAGAACCTGCCTTTAAAGATGGATCCTACGAATTTCCCAAGCTTTTACAGGGTCCTCGTATAGAATTCAAGAACGTCTCCTTTGTATACCCTAACGCGCAGAAGACTGTAGTAGATAAACTGAATCTTGAGATAAAACCGAATGAAAAAATAGCCATAGTAGGACCAAACGGTGCCGGTAAAACTACTATAATCAAACTCATTTGCAGGTTTTATAAACCGTCTGAGGGAAAAATATTTGTAAATGATAAAGACGTGGAAGAAGTTAAGATAAAGTCTTTTTATAAAAATATGGGCGTTTTGTTCCAGGACTTTAATACTTATAGCCACATGACGGTTAGGGAAAACATAGGTATTGGAAATACGCACGAAGAGTTTGACGATGAAAAAATTTGTGAAGCAGCAACAGCGGCTGATGCATTCGATTTTATCCAAAATTATCCTAAAAAGTTTGGCCAAACATTGAGTGAAAGGTTTAAAGGAGGCATAAGACCCTCAACAGGTCAGTGGCAGAAGATTGCAATCGCGCGCTTTTTTTATCGCAGTGCGCCTTTGGTTATCTTTGACGAGCCTACAGCTTCGATAGATGCCGTGTCCGAATACAACATTTTTAATAAAATATATGATTTTTTCAAAGGCAAGACCGTTATTATTGTTTCACACAGATTTTCTACGGTTAGAAACGCGGACAGAATAATAGTAATAGAGGGAGGGAAAATAGTGGAAGATGGTTCTCACAGCAAATTGATGAAACAAGGTGGTTTCTACGCAAAATTCTTTAAACTCCAGGCAGAGGGTTATAGGGAGGAAACTGACGTAATTGTATAAATAATGCGCGTATCATTCTAACATACATTAGCATGTTGACTGCAAAGAACGTTTTTGATTAAATGCATCCATGGTTCTTACCAGAGGTGACATCAAAAGAATTTCCGATCTTATCGACTTCAAAATTACTACTCGTTTAGATGATTTTGAAGAAAGAATTGAGGAAAGAATTAGAAATCTTCCAACCCGTGAAGAATACTTTCAACGCGCAGACAAAATAATAGGAATGCTGCAAAAAATGGAACAGGAGCTGATATTTTCAAACCACCGATTAAACAACCACGAAGATAGGATTACTGTATTGGAAAACGTGGCGCTGGTATAGCGCGCGACCAAAAACAAAAAGTCCCCGTTTTCACGGGGACTTTGAAATTTCGTTCTAAATACGGGACTTTCGGGTCTATCTCACATTCCCATTCCGTCCATACCGCCCATTCCTCCCATTCCGCCGCCCGGCATTGCGGGTTCGTCTTTCTTGGGGGCTTCGGCCACAAGACACTCTGTTGTTAGTATCATTATCGCAGCGGAGACAGCATTTTGGATCGCGCTTCTTGTAACTTTTGCAGGATCTATGATGCCTTGTTTCACAAGATCTACGTATTCCATTTTTAGCACGTCGTAACCAATGTTGGGGTTCTTTTCGTCTGCGGATCTACGCTCGATTTCTGCAAGTATGCGGCCGTCGTCAACTCCGGCATTTCTAACAATTAGTCTCACAGGCTTTTCCAAAGCTTCGTGTAAAATCTTAACTCCGGTTTCTTCATCACCTTCTAGTTTTAAGTCCACTAAAGCTTTTCTAAGTCTAAGATAGGTAATACCCCCACCTGCAACAATACCTTCTTCAACAGCAGCTTTGGTTGCATGTACCGCATCTTCCACCCTTAATTTAAGTTCCTTTAATTCGGATTCGGTAGACGCACCTACTTTAATTACTGCAACACCGCCGGACAGTTTAGCAAGTCTTTCATGCAGCTTTTCCTTGTCGTAATCTGAAGTAGTTTGTTCTATCTGTACGTTTATCTGTTTGATTCTGTCCTGAAGAGCTTTTTCCACACCTTTGCCGCCCACAATTGTAGTGTTGTCTTTATCAGCAATTATTCTGTCGGCGTGTCCAAGATCGTCAACTCGAACGGAATCCATTTTTCTGCCGGTTTTTTCGCTTATCATTGTGGCACCGGTAAGTACCGCTATATCTTCCAGCATTGCATCGCGTCTGTCTCCAAAGCCTGGAGCTTTAACAGCCAAGACATTGAGTACGCCACGCAGCTTGTTAACAACAAGTGTTGCAAGGGCTTCGCCTTCTAGGTCCTCGGCAACTATCACAAGGTTTTTACTAACCTTAACAAGATTCTCAAGCATCGGAAGCATATCCTGCAGGCTGGAAAGTTTCATATCGGTTACTAATATATAAGGTTCCTCAATTATTGCTTCCATTTTTTCGGCGTTTGTTACAAAGTATGGTGACACAAACCCTTTATCAAACTGCATACCTTCTTTGTACTCAAGCTCAATCTCGGAAGTTTTTGATTCGTCAACTGTTATAACACCTTGCTCGCCAACCTTTTGCATCGCCTCCGAAATTAATTTGCCTATAGCTTCGCTTTGTGAAGAGATTGTGGCAACTTGGATTTTTTCTTCTTTGCTTGAAATTTTCTTTGAAAGATTTTTTATCTCATCAACTACGGTGTTAACGGCTGTTTCAAGGCCACGTCGTAACATCATTGGGTTTGCACCTGCAGAGATGTTTCGCATACCTGCTTCTACAATAGCTTGAGCAAGTACGGTTGCTGTTGTAGTTCCGTCACCGGCCACATCGTTGGTTTTTGAAGCAGCTTCTTTTACAATCTGCGCTCCCATATTTTCAAACTTGTCCTCGAGTTCGATTTCTTTTGCAACTGTCACACCGTCGTGCACAACTTGAGGAGCACCCCAGCTTTTTTCCAAGGCAACGTTACAACCTTTTGGGCCAAGAGTTGTTGCAACGGCTCTTGTTAGAGCGTCAACCCCGTTTTTCAACTTTGTTCTGGCAGTATCCGAATAAATTATTTTTTTTGCTGACATAAATCCTCCTTAATTAACTTTCCACAACGGCTAAAATGTCCTCTTCTTTAACAAGAAGAACATCCTTGCCTTCAATCTTCATTTCCGTACCACCCCATTTTTTATACATAACAACATCCCCCACCTTTATTTCCATTGGTATTCTATCGCCGTCCTCATCTCTTCGGCCCGGGCCAACTGCTACAACTTTGCCCTCCTGTGGTTTTTCTTTGACTGTATCTGGAATAACTATACCTGATGGTAGAGTAGTTTCTTTGAACAGAGGTTCTACCAGTAAATAATCCGAAAGTGGTTTGACTTTATTTAAAGTTACTGACATGGGTTCCTCCTTAAAAAATTTAATTATTTAAATATATTCTATGTAATTCAAGCAAACCATTCGGCTTTGCCGAATATGAATGAATCATAGCGCATTGTGCATTATACAACTTGCCCGTCTACTTACTAGTAGACTGTACTTCCTTGTATGTCGTATTT
>Ga0172375_10010932_pt1 | contig 11659 bp, 9 predicted proteins | sample LakKiv1m_FD_114537 | JGI IMG/M metagenome (GOLD analysis project Ga0172375, IMG submission 114537) | Freshwater microbial communities from Kabuno Bay, South-Kivu, Congo - kab_092012_11.1m | ecosystem: Environmental > Aquatic > Freshwater > Lake | place: Democratic Republic of the Congo... | reverse complement strand
CGGTCACCGCCCGCGCCCCGAGCGCGGCGTCGTCCGCTTCGAGGAGGCACGGCACGTGAAGATGCCGACGTCGACCTCGTTCCCGTCCGGTCACTCGGCGTCCGGCTTCGCCTTCGCCGCCGGAGTCGCCGAGGCGATCCCGGCGCTCGGTGTGCCGCTCCGCGGGCTGGCGACCGTGGTCGCCTACTCGCGCGTCCACTCGGGCGTGCACTATCCCGGGGACGTCATCGTGGGGTCGCTCGTCGGCATGGCCGTCGGCGAGGGCACGGCGCTCGCCTCCCGCGCCGTGCGCGGCCGGCTGGCCGGCCGCCGCCCGGCCGCCGAAGCCTGAGGGCACGGCCGCCGGCGAGCCTGCTCGGCGGCCTCCGGATCGCGGGTCTCCGCCGTCCTCAGCCCTGGTTTCCCCCGGCTTCCTGGAGCTTCTCGAGCACGCGCTCGAAGGGGTCGCGACGCAGGTTGACGATCTTGGGCGCGCGCAGCTCGACGAACGGGTCCAGCCAGATGGTGAGCCGTCGGGCGCGCTGCTCCTTGAAGATGATCTTCCGGTCGCCGATCCTCAGAGCGACGGGCTCGGAATCGTCGTTGACGTGGAAGAAGCGGTCGCGCGGGCTCTCGTCGGTCTCGCCCGCGAAGTAGGCGTTCATGTCCTTGCCGTCGAGGACGACATCGAACGTCGTCCCGCCAGCGTGGTGGCCCGCCCGGCATCTCTCGGCGATCGCCGGCTCCCCAGCCGCAGCCAGGAACGTGGTCAGCATGTCCTGGCGGGCGACGATGCAGTTGAGGGTGACGCCGGCCTGCCACTTCGCCGGCCAGCGCAGGAACGCCGGCACACGGTAGGCGCCTTCCCAGTCACTGTTCATCTCGGAGCGGAACGGAGTGATGGCCGCGTCCGGCCAGGAGTCGCAGTGCGGGCCGTTGTCGGCGAAGCGCATCACGATGGTGTCGTCGGCGATGCCGAGTTCGTCGAGCTTGTCGAGGATCATGCCGACGTGGCGGTCGTGCTCGACCATGCCGTCGCCATGCACGCCTTGGTCGCCGCTGCCGCGGTTCTCCTCCTTGACGTGGGTGCGGAAGTGCATGCGCGTCGCGTTCCACCAGATGAAGAACCGCTTGTCCTCAGCGGTGACCTCGTCGTCGATGGTCTCCATGCGCTTGGGCGTGAGCGGCCCGGTGTCCTCGATCTTCTGCGTGCCGTCGGTCTGCGCCCAGCTGTGGATCACGCCGCGGTTGCTGCAGCTGAGGTTCCAACAGCCGATGTCGTCCCCCCACAGGACGAAGATGTTCGGCCGGCTCTTCGGCACGGCGCACTCCTGTTCGGTCGGCGACGGTCGGCCGCGGCGGACGGCCGCTTCGCGAGCAGCTCAGGTAGCGGATGTGCTCAGCGGCCAGCAATACCGCAGCAGCGTTTGTACTTCTTACCGCTTCCGCAGGGGCAGGGGTCGTTGCGTCCCGTCGTGCGGGCCTCTTCGGCGAGGAGAGCCATGACCTCGCGCGCCTCGCCGCCGCGGGCCAGCACGTCGGCCATCAGGCGCATCGGTCGCTCCGTGTGGGCGAAGAACGCCTTGAGCCCGGCGCAGAGCCAGTTGAGACCGGGCTCACCGTCGGGCGTGAGCAGTATGCGGTTCTTGGGGCACTCGCCGTTGCAGGCGAAGAGGTACTCGCACGAGCGGCAGAAGGCGGGCAACGTGTCCTGCTTGGCGCGCCCGAACGCGCGCTGCTGCTCGGAGCGCACGAGGTCGCCGACCGGCGTCTCCATGATGTTGCCGAGAAGGTAGCGGGGATCGACGAAGTGGTCGCAGGAGTACACGTCTCCGTTGTGCTCGAGTGCGACCCCCTCGCCGCAGGTGGGCTGGAAGATGCACAGGCTCGAGGTCCCGCGCAGGTAGGCGGCGAGCACGCCGTCGAAGGTCTGCACGAACATCTCGCCGACGTCGCGGCGCAGCCACTCGTCGAAGATGGCGCTGAGGAAGCGCCCGAAGTCCCTGGGCTGCACGCTGCGGGCCGAGGCGGAGCCCGGTCGGCCGCCGGCCGCCGGCGTCTCGACCTCGACGATGGGGACGAGCTGGACGTAGCGGGCGTTGAGCTCGTCGCGGAAGAAGCGGTAGACCTCGAGAGGGTGTCCGGCGTTGGCCGCGTTGACCGTGCAGAGCACGTTGAACGCGGCGCCGTGCTTCTGGAGGCGGCGGGCGGCCGCGACGACGCGGTCGAAGACCGGCCGCCCGCTGCGGTCGTGCCGGTAGGCGTCGTGCAGCTCGCGCGGGCCGTCGATGCTGAGGCCGACGAGGTAGTCGTTCTCGGCGAGAAAGGCGCACCACTCGTCGTCGAGCAGGATGCCGTTGGTCTGCAGGGTGCGCTCGACGGCCATGCCGGCGGGCACGCGGCCCTCCTCGGCCGCGCGCGCCCGCCGGAAGAAGTCGAGCCCCATCAGCGTCGGCTCGCCGCCCTGCCAGGCCAGCGTCACCTGCGGCACGCGCTGCGCCTGCGCGGTCTGGGCGATGTCCGCCTCCATGACCTCGTCCGTCATGCGGAAGTCGCTGCCTGGATACAACGACTCCTTCTCGAGGAAGAAGCAGTAGTCGCAGCGCAGGTTGCAGCGGGCCCCCGTGGGCTTGGCCAACACGTGGAACGCGGGGACGTCGTCGGCTGCCATCAGCCAATGATACTCGGCGAATGAGTCCGTCTCGGCCGGACTGCGCTCAGGGATCGCAGAGTGTCGCGGCGTCCTTCTCGAAGCGCATCTTGCACATCGCGTACTCCTCGGGGACCGCGATGGGGTAGTCCCCGTCGAAGCAGGCGCGGCAGAACTGGCTGCGCGGCAGGCCGGTGCTGGCTTGGAGGCCGTCAAGGGTCAGGTAGTGGAGGCTGGTGGCGCCAACGTGGTCGCGGATCTCGTCCACGCTCTTGTTGGCCGCGATGAGCTCGGCGCGCGTGGCCATGTCGATGCCGTAGAAGCAGGGCCACTGGATGGGCGGTGAGCTGATGCGCAGGTGCACCTCGGCGGCGCCGGCGTCGAACAGCATCTGCACCAGCCGGCGCGTGGTATTGCCGCGCACGATGGAGTCGTCGACGACGATGAGCCGCTTGCCCTTGATGACCGACGTGAGCGGGTTGAGCTTCATGCGGATGCCCACCTGCCGCAGCTGGTCGTCGGGCTGGATGAACGTGCGGTGCACGTAGCGGTTCTTGATGAGGCCCTCGGTGTAGGGGATTCCGGAGGCGGCGGCGTAGCCGATCGCCGCGGGCATGCCCGTGTCCGGGACGGGGACGACGAGGTCGGCCTCGACGGGCGCCTCCAGCGAGAGGTGCTTGCCCATGTTCTGGCGCACGACGTGCAGCGTCTTGCCGTTCATCACGCTGTCCGGCCGCGCGAAGTAGATGAACTCGAAGATGCAGAGGGCCGGCCGGGCGCCCTTGAGCTCGACGCGCTCGCTGCGCAGGCCGTGCTTCTTGTCGGCGATGACGATCTCGCCCGGCTCGATGGCCCGGACGAACCGGGCGCCGATGATGTCGAGCCCCGACGTCTCGCTGCTGATGACCGGGTGGCCTTCGTAGTCGCCGAGGCAGAGCGGGCGCACGCCGTAGGGGTCACGAAAGCCGACCACGGCGTCGCCGCTCATCACCGCCGCGGAGAAGGCGCCGCGGATCTTGCTCACCGCCGTGCGTACGGCGCCGAGCAGGTCGCCCTCCGCCTCGTGGGCGATGAGCGCCGTGATCACCTCGGTGTCGGTGGTGCCGGAGAACTTCACTCCCTGGCTGAGGAGTTCGTCGCGAAGCGCGGTGGTGTTGACGAGGTTGCCGTTGTGGCCCAACGCGATGACGTCGCCGTTGCGGCTGCGGACCAGCGGTTGTGAGTTGGCCCAGTGGCCCGAGCCCGTGGTGCTGTAGCGCACATGGCCTATCGCGTGTTGCCCACTGAGGCTCTGCAGCATCTGCTCGTTGAACACCTGGCTGACCAGACCGAGGTCCTTGATCACCGTGATCTGGCCGTCGTCGGCCACCGCGATGCCGGCGCTCTCCTGGCCGCGATGCTGCAGGGCGTACAGGCCGAAAAATGTCAGGCGCGCGACATCGTGGCCCGGCGCGTGGATGCCGAACACGCCACAGCTGTCGTGGAGACGATCGTCGTACAAGACGCTCGGTTCTGTCAGGCGAGCCGCTCCGGGAGCGACTCATACGCAGAATGGAGCTCGCTCACCGGGACGGCGAAGAGCTCCTTCGCATCCATGGTACACCTGAGGTCGGCGCCGGTCACCCGGCCCACCGTGCGGTGGGAGAGGTCGCCGAGGACGGCCTCCAGCTCGGCGACCTTATCCGGGGCGCAGGTGACGACGACGCGGGTCGGCGCCTCGCCGAACAGGGCGAGGTCCGGCCGGCCGGCGGCGCCGGTGACGGCCTCGGCGGAGCCGAGGTCCACCTCGGCTCCGAGCCAACGGCCGGAGCGTCCGGCCCTGGGGGCCTCCGGCTCGGCGGTCTGGGCGCCGCCGTTGCTGCCGCTGAAAACGCAGCACTCGGCCAGGGCCACGGCGAGCCCGCCCTCGGAGCAGTCGTGGGCGCTCTTCAGCAGGCGCTTCTCGATCGCCTCGCGCAGGCGCGCCTGCAACGTCGCCTCGAGCGGCAGGTCGACGTCCGGGATGCGGCCCTCCACCTTGCTGAAAAGAACCTTCTGGTACTCGCTGCCGTCCATCCAGGCGGCGGTGTCGCCGAGCAGGATGACGACGTCGCCCTCGTCCTTGAAGGCGCCGTCGATGTGCACGCTCACGTTGTCGAAGATGCCGAGCATACCGACCATCGGCGTGGGGTAGATCGCCTGGCCGAAGCTCTCGTTGTAGAAGCTGACGTTGCCAGAGACGACCGGCGTGTCCAGGGCCTCGCAGGCCTCGGTCATGCCCTCGATGGCCTGCTCGAACTGCCAGTAGATCTCGCCCTTCTCCGGATTGCCGAAGTTGAGGCAGTCGGTGACGGCCACCGGCAGCGCGCCGGTGCAGGCGAGGTTGCGAGCGGCCTCGGCCGTCGCCGCCTTGGCGCCACGGTACGGGTCGAGGTAGCAGTGGCGGCCGTTGCAGTCGTTGCTGAAGGCGAAGCCGCGGTCGGTGCCCTTGATGCGCAGCACCGCGGCGTCCGAGCCGGGGATCTGCACGGTGTTGGCCTGGACGATGTAGTCGTACTGCTCCCAGGCCCAGCGCTTGCTGGCGATGTTGGGTGCGGCCATGAGCTCCTTGAGCGCCGCGCCCAAGTCCTGCGGCTGCGGGTACTCGGCGTCCGTGACCTCGACCGGCTCGTCGACGACGTACGCCGGCTTGACGGAGGGCGTGCGGATGACCGGGCTCTCGTCGGCCAGACGGCGGGCGGGGATGTCGGCGACGCGCTCGCCGTGCCACCAGATGCGCAGCATCTTGCTGTCGGTGACCTCGCCGATGACGGTGCAGTCGAGGTCCCAGCGTTCGCTGACCTCGAGCACATCGGCGATCTGCTCCCCGGTGACGATCGCCAGCATGCGCTCCTGGCTCTCGCTGATCATGATCTCCCACGGCTCCATGTCGGCCTCGCGCAGCGGCACGCGGTCGGCGTGGATGTCGAGGCCCACGTGGCCTTTGCTCGACATCTCCGAGCTGGAGCTGGTGAGGCCGGCGGCGCCGAGGTCCTGCATGCTCACCACGAGCTTGCGGTGGATCAGTTCGAGGCAGGCCTCGATGAGCTTCTTCTCGGTGAAGGGGTCGCCGACCTGGACGCTCGGGCGCTTCTCCTCGAGCGTCTCATCGAACTCCTGGCTGGCGAGCACGCTGGCGCCGCCGATGCCGTCGCGGCCGGTCTTGGAGCCGATGAGCACCACGTGGTTGCCGACGCCGCTGGCGATGGCGCGCACGATGCCGTCGGTGCGGATGAGCCCGGCGCTGAACGCGTTGACGAGGCAGTTGCCCTCGTAGCTGGGCTCGAAGTAGATCTCGCCGCCCACGGTGGGGATGCCGAGGCAGTTGCCGTAGTGGGCGATGCCGCCGACCACGCCGTCGAGCAGGAAGCGCTGGCGCGGCTCGGTGAGCTCGCCGAAGCGCAGGGAGTCCATGCTCACGCACGGGCGCGCGCCCATGGTGAAGATGTCGCGCACGATGCCGCCGACCCCGGTGGCCGCGCCTTGGAAGGGCTCCACGGCCGACGGGTGGTTGTGGCTCTCGACCTTCATGGCCACGGCCCAGCCGTCGCCGACGTCGATGATGCCGGCGTTCTCGCCGGGGCCCTGCAGGATGCGCGGCCCGCTGGTGGGGAAGCGCCCGAGCACGGGCCGCGAGTGCTTGTAGCTGCAGTGCTCGCTCCACATGAGGGAGTAGATGGCGAGCTCCACGTACGTCGGCTCGCCACCCTGGATCTGCTTGATGTGCTCGTACTCGTCCTCGGTGAGGCCGAGCTTGACGGCCGCGGCGAGGTCCGCGGTGCGGTTGACGTAGCGAGGCGTGCCGTCGGGTGTGCTCATGCCGTCACCTCCGCGCCACGCAGGGCGTCGATCATGGAGCCGAAGAACCTGCGGCCGTCGGCCCCACCGGCAAGCTCGGCCTCGACAGAGTTCTCCGGGTGCGGCATCATGCCGAACACGTTGCGGGTCTCGTTGCAGACGCCAGCGATGTCGTCGAGGGCGCCGTTGGGGTTGGCGCCCTCGGCCCGCTCGCCGGCGGCGTTGACGTAGCGCACCACGATCTGGTCGTTGGTCTTCATCTTCTCGAAGGTCGCCGGGTCCACTGTGTAGTTGCCCTCGTTGTGCTTGACGACGATGCGCAGCACGTCGCCCTGCTCGCAGGTGCTGGTGAACGGCGTGGCCGCCGTCTCCACGCGCAGGTTGACGTAGCGGCAGACGAACTTGAGTCCAGTGTTGCGGATGAGGCCGCCGGGCAGGAGGCCGGCCTCGATCAGGATCTGGAACCCGTTGCAGATGCCCATCACGAGCCCGCCGTCCGCGGCGAAGTCGGTGATGGACTGCATGATGGGGCTGAAGCGCGCGATGGCGCCGCAGCGCAGGTAGTCGCCGTAGCTGAACCCGCCGGGGATGACGATGCCGTCCACACCTTTGAGGTCGGTGTCCTTGTGCCAGAGGTACTCGGCGCTGACGCCGGGGAAGGTCTCGAGCGCGTGGTGCGTGTCCCCGTCGGTGTTGATGCCGGGGAAGACGACCACGCCGATGCGCAGGGGAGCAGCAGCGGTCATCGCAGCGTCACCCCTCGATCTCGAAGGTGTAGTCCTCGATGATGGGGTTGGCGAGGAGCTTGCGGCACATCTCGTCGACCTGGGAGCGGGCGGCCTCTTCGGTGAGCCCCGCGCCTTGGATCGTGAGGTCGATGATCTTGCCGACTCGAACGCCGCTGACACCGGTGAACCCGAGGTTCGGCAGCGAGCGTTCGACGGCCGCTCCCTGGGGGTCGAGAATCCCGTGTTTCGGGGTGACATAGACGCGGACGTTCATCGGCTCCACCTGCCCGGAGAGTGTGTGCGGGGACGGCCCCGAGTCTATCGCATGTGCGGCGCGCGCGGGTCGCCGCCGGCTCCTTCCGCCTTCCCCTGCCGGCCCGTCCCGGCCGCCGCGCGTTTGCGACGCGGGCGCGGCGGCGAAGAACGGAGACAGCGGTGTCACCACGAGCACGGAGGTCGGGATGGCGCGAGTGCAGATGTACTCCATGGAGTGGTGCCCGTACTGCGCCAAGGCCAAGGCGCTGCTGGCCGCCAAGGGCATCGAGTACGACGAGATCGATGTCACCGACGACGAGGACGCGGCGCGCGAGATGATCGAGCGCACCGGCCAGCGGGGGGTACCGCAGCTCATCGTCGACGGTCGCTGGGTCGGCGGCTACGACGACCTCGCCTACCTGAACGCGACCGGCGCCCTGGACCAGATGTTCGGCATCGAGACGACGGTCGACCTCGAGCGGGTGTGGGACGTCGCGGTGGTCGGGGGCGGACCGGCCGGCTTGACGGCCGCGCTGTACGCGGCCCGCAAGAACCTCTCGACGATCCTGGTCACGCTCGATCTGGGCGGGCAGGTCGGCGTGACGCATCTGGTCACCAACTATCCCGGCCTGCCGGTGATCGAGGGCCCCGAGCTGGTGCGGCTCATGTTCGAACAGGCGTACATGTATGGGCTCGAGCGGCTGATCGGAGAGCGTGTCTCGAGCATCCGCGTGGACGGCCGGGCCAAGGTCCTCGACCTGCAGTCCGGCAAGGAGGTCAAGGCGCGCGCCGTCATCGTCGCCAGCGGCGCGCAGAAGCGCCACCTCGAGATCCCCGGAGAGGCCGAGTTCTCGGGCCGGGGCGTCGTCTACTGCTCGACCTGCGACGGGCCGTTCTACCGCGAAAAGACCATCGCCATCGTCGGCGGCGGCAACTCGGCGCTCGAGGCCGCCATCGAGATGAGCGGCATCGCGAAGAAGGTGTACGTGGTCAGCCGAAAGGAGTGGACCGGCGACGAGGTGCTGCAGGACAAGGCGGGTTCAGCCCAGGGCGTCAAGAAGCTCGTGGGTTACGAGCCCGCCGAGATCCTCGGCCACGAGGTCGTCGAGCAGCTCGTCCTGCGCGCGCTCAAGAACGGCAAGAGCCGGACGCTGAAGGTGGACGGCGTCTTCATCGAGGTCGGCCTCTCGCCCAACTCCGACCTCATGCTCGACCTCGCCCGCACCAACCGGCGCGGCGAGGTCGTGGTCGACGAGACGGGCGACACCGGCGTGCGCGGCGTGTTCGCCGCCGGCGACGTCACGGCCGGCGACGACAAGCAGATCGTGATCGCCGCCGGTGAAGGCGCCAAGGCGGCGCTGGCCGCGTTCGAGTACCTGATAACGCAGCGGTGACGGCGCGGCGGCCGGAGCGCCGCTGCCCCGTCACCGTGGGCCGACGGCGCGACCTCGGCGTCAGCGGTCGACGCCGAGGTGCTCGAGGATGAAGCCGACGGTGCGGCGCTCGTAGTCCACGCGGTGTTCGAGTCCGCTGATCTCGTGACCCTCGTCCGGGTAGACGAAGAAATCGCAGACCTTGCCGCGGGCACGAAGGTGCTCGGCGACCTCGGAGATCTGCCGCGGCGGGCAGCGCGGGTCGAGGGCACCGCCCAGCAGCAGCAGCGGCGCGACGATATCGTCGAGATGGTTGACCGGCGAATAGAACGCGAGCTTGGCCCGGTCCTTCTCGATGTCGCCGGTGTTCTCACGATCCCACCAGCGCAGGTCTTCGCGGATGTCCGTGTCGATCTGGCTGTCGATGAAGTCGAAGAAGGGGACCCCGGCGACACCGGCGGCCCACAGCTCGGGGAACTGGGTGACGGCGGCCATCGTGTGGAAGCCGCCCCAGCTGCGACCCGTGATCGCGATGCGCTTCGGGTCGCAACCCTCGCGCACGAGGTAGTCGTGCGCCGCCGCGACGTCGAGCACCTCGCCCTGGCCCATGAGCCAGCGGTTGGCCAGTTGCCAGCGGCGGCCGTAGCCGTCGCTGCCGCGATAGTTGGGGTGCAGGACGGTGACGCCGGCGGCGACGAAGGCCTGCCGCAGCACGTCCCACTCGTTCGAGTGGTGCCACGTGGGACCTCCGTGGACGATCACGACTCCGGCGCCGTTGGGCTCGTCGGGCACGGCGAGGATGCCGGGCACTTCGGCCAGGTGATCGCGACTCCTGAACCGGACGGGCTCGCCGCTCACGAAGTGCCGGTCACGGAGCTCGGCGGTCAGGGAGTCGGTGAGCTGCGTGACGCCGCCGTCGTCGAGCGCGATGCGGAAGAGGTCGGCGGGGTGGTCGGGCCCGCTGAGCACGCACAGGAGCGAGGCGCCGTCGGGAGCGAACCGTGGACAGTAGTGATTGCCCGGACCGATGCTGTACTCGGTCACTTCGCCGGTGCGGAGGTCGATGTGGCAGAGACCGGTCTCGCCCTCGGCATCGACGAGGCAGGCGAGGGCGGCACCATCTGGAGCCCAGACGGGGTGGTGAGCGTCGAGCCCGGGCTCCCACGCCCAGGTGATCGCGCCGGTCGCGAGCTCGTAGACCCCGATCGCCGGATGGTCGCCGCAGCCGCCGGCGAACGCGATGCGGCGGCCGTCGGGCGCCCAGGCGAGCTGGCCGGAGAAGAACTCGTCGCTCCCCCCGATCACGGAGCGGGCACCGGTCTCGACATCGATGACGAACACGGCCGTGTCCTGCCCGCGCGTGCCGGCGGTCACGGCGAGCAGCCGGCCGTCCGGCGACCAGCGCGGTGAGCTCTCGGTATAGGGATGTTCGCTCAGGTGGGTGATGGCCTCACCGCCGGGGTTCGCCGTCGCCGGCATGACGGCGACGGCGTAGCCGGCGCCGTCGGCGACGGTCATCGCGATGCGGGAGCCGTCCGGTGAGAGGTCCGGGTCCGGGAGCGGAGCCAGGTCGGGCGTGTCGGGCAGGAGATTCTCGAGTGCATCGGTGGCCGGTTCGTAGCGGTAGAGGTCGTAGCACTCCGAGCCACGGTCGTCGCAGGTGAAGTAGACGAAGCGCCCGTCGGGGGAGAACTGCGGGCAGCAGCAGCGGTCCTGCAGGTCGCCCACGCGACGCGACTCCCCGTCAGGCCCGACGAGGAAGATCTGCCAGTCGCCGTCCCGGTACCACTCGAACGCGAGCCAGTCGCCGTCGGGCGAGATCGCGTAGGGCCGGAAGTCCTGGCCGACGGCGGGGGCGGTGGCCAACTGGTCGATCAGCGGTGTGGTCACGACGGGTCCTCCTCCAGTGTGCGCGGCGTCGCGAAGAACGACCGCGGTCCGGCGCCTGCACGTGGGTCTCTGGCGCGGCCAGCGTCAAGTCTAGCCTGTCGCGGCGCTCGCCGCACCGGCGAGGGAGATGGCCGGAGGGGGCCGGCGCCGACGCCCGGCCGTCCCGTCCCGGCCGCTAGCCGGCGCCATCTCCACCCTGGGTATGACGACGCGGCCGGTCCGCGGGGTCATGATGGCGACGCCACGATCACCCGCTTCCGTGCAGTCGCCGCCGGCGGCGATCAGGGCCGTCGGTCCACACTGGTCAAGCGGTCCCGCCCGGGAGGTGGTCTGCGTGTCTCTCTCCGCGTCGCGTGAATCAGCCTCAGCCGCGTGTCTCGGCGAACGCCTTGAACTCCTTGAGGTCGCGCTCGAGGTGCGCCGCGACGTTGGTCTCGTCGCCCTGGAAGTCCACCGTCACGCTCACGCGCGTCCCGGTCGGGATCTCCTCGAGCTCCACGACTCCGGCCTGCTCGGCGTCGTCGGCCGGCGACCACTTCACGTCGGCGGCAGATGCCTGATAGTGACCGATCAGCGTTCGGAACATGAACTGCGTCCACTCCCTGTCGACCTTGGCGATGGGTACGTCGACATCGGCCGTGCGCGTCAACTTGGCCATGAAGCCCTCCGTTCGTCCCGTGGACCGTGCACGGTCCACGGTGCCCGGCGCAGGGATGTCGAAACCACAGTGTCGTTGTGATCGAAGCCCCCACCCCCATCCTCCCCAGGGGGGCCGGCGGCCCGCTCGAGCGGGCCGCCGGCCGGGTCTCTCCCGCGTCTCCGGTGGCGATCGTGCGCGATCACGATCCTCTGACGCGCATCCTCGCCTTGGAGGCCGTCACCGCTCTCGGCTTCGTCGTTCTTGGGGAGGGCTCGCCGGATCGCGTGGGTGAAGCGCTCGATGGGCTGGTGAGGCCGTCTCGGACCGG
>Ga0172375_10010931_pt1 | contig 11662 bp, 9 predicted proteins | sample LakKiv1m_FD_114537 | JGI IMG/M metagenome (GOLD analysis project Ga0172375, IMG submission 114537) | Freshwater microbial communities from Kabuno Bay, South-Kivu, Congo - kab_092012_11.1m | ecosystem: Environmental > Aquatic > Freshwater > Lake | place: Democratic Republic of the Congo... | reverse complement strand
CTGCGGATTTATAATTGTTATCACAAGCTGAGCTAAATCCTTAATAGATATTTCTCTGCCCGACCCTATATTAACCGCCCTTCCTATTGCTTTATCGCATTCAGCTAATGACACAAAACCATCGCATACATCTTCTACATAGCTTAAATCTCGCGTAGGATGAAGTGAACCTAATTTTACCTCCTTGCCACTAGATAAAAGCTGGGTAATAATAGTAGCCACAATTGCCCTTGCTGATTGACGAGGCCCATAGGTATTAAATGGCCTGGCTATAACTACCGGCACATCAAAAGATCTATGAAAACTTTCTGCTAATGCATCAGAAGCAATTTTAGAGGCAGAATACGGAGATTGCGGCTGCAAGGGGTGTTTCTCATCTATGGGCACATATCTGGCTGTCCCATAAACCTCTGAAGTAGAAGTCACAACCACTCGCTCTATAGCATTATCTCTACAAGCCTGCAAAATATTTAATGTCCCTTTTGTATTTGTATCTATATAAGAATCTACAGAACTATAAGAAAAAGGTATGCCTATTAAAGCTGCCAGATGAAAAACTGCATCAATATTTCTCATTGCCTTCTTAATATAAACAGGGTCTCTCACGTCTCCTGCTAAAACCTCCACCTCCTTTAACTTATCCTTTGTAAATGTATCCAGCCAACCCCACGAATTAAAAGAATTATAGTAAACGAGGGCCTTTACATTACAGCCTTCTTTTAGGAGCCTTTCCGTTAAATGGCTGCCGATAAAACCGCATGCGCCCGTAACAAGAACTTTTTTATTTTTTATTCTCATATTTAACTCGCTAAGACTTTTAAATTATCTGTTATTTTTTTGTCGCTTGATTGGCCGCATTGCCTTGCATAAGAATCATGCAAGGCCCGCGTCAATGTATCTATATTCTCTTTTTCTGAGATGCCAGCCATCTTCTGATAATAACCAGATATAACATAGCCTCTATAGCATGTTTTCTCCAAGGCATAGAGAAAAGCTTTCACTTTTTGTGGCTCTACCTTATACCCGTTTTGTATCTTAGCTATTAATTCTTTACAGCTTTTCAGCGTAGGCGTATAAAATATGCCCTCACAACCTCTATACCAGGCATGACCAAAAATAAAAGCTGGTTTGCCCCTCGTTACAGCTTCAAGACCGACAGTTCCAGTTACAGTAGCTACTGCCTTGGAATTATCAATCAAGTCGAAAGAAGACATTGAAAGCGGGACTAATTTTACATTAGGCAATGACGCGATATCATTATAAAAATCTATGCTCCTAAAACGATCTCCTGCGCTCCTAGGGGCAAATTGATTTAAGTGTTCTTTTACATAAAGACACCAACCATCGGGGATAGATTTAGAAAGCAAATCAACCATAAGCAACTGATTGACAAAAACTCCGCCTCTCGGCGAAGTGGAATTCTCCGGCTGATAACAAAGAGCGACATACACATAAGGCTTACCCAAAAAAACTGTTTGTGTTAATTTATTGTAATGAAACCTGAGTTTTCGTTTTTTCCTGTTAGCATGAAACTTACACAATAAGATAAATTTAAGATATGACATTCTGGAATCTTCAAAACTTTTATTTTTCTGCTTTATATAGTTGGGCGGGGCAGGTTTATATATAAAACCCACATATTTAAATAAAGCCCGTATTTTTCTAATAATAAAGGGAATTAAATTATAATCTCGTTTCTTCTTGAGAAGCGCTTCCATATAAAGCGGTGAAGCGTTTGATTTATCCCCTGAGATTTTCTTCCAGCAATCCGCCATAAATGGAGACAGTGTAATTTGCGTATGCTTATTACTCGATATAAGTTCTTTACATAAACTTATCGCAGCATAAAATTTATCATCTATATTCTCAACGGCATAGACAAAACCACTGAACATATAAAACATCACTGTCTTTATATTTTTCTTTTTACATAATACATATAAGACATAATCGAAAACTTCATGGGGGGTAGTAGAAAATACAACAATATCGGGTTTATAATAATCCAATATGGCAAGCCAATACCTAATTTGAAAATGGTAAAGCCGTACTCGTTCTTGATAAGTAAAGGCATTGCCAGGATCCATTCTTTCCAGCATGTTAAATACTATAAACTCATGAATGGATAAATCTTTAAGCAATGTTTCGTCTAATGCGGGAAGAGTAAGATGGGCGCAATCAGGAGCCCTAATACCTCTAATCGCATCCATGTTATAATGAAATACTGCATTGGTAAATTCTTTCTTAATGGGCTCTGCTACGCCGGCACCGGCAGTCCAATAACAAATCTCCCAGCCGTGTTTCTTTTCAAGCCTCTTAGCCACATCTATCCAAAAAAGCTCAGAGCACTCAGTTAAAATTGCCTTAATAGCCATAAATTCCTGTCTTTCTCTTATATTTTAATCACTTAACATTCCCGTTAAATCTCCATGAATGGTCGCATAAAAAAAGTCCTATACCCTTAACAGGTCTGCCTGTCTTAAAAAAATCTCCCGGTGCTACCTCAAATATAGCCACATCGTTCATTCTGTCTCCGCGGACATTATTCACATCTGCCTTCAAATCAATAGTATATTTTCCAGGCGGCAAGGGAAATTTAGGGATACGGCATATCAGTTCACCCCTGCCCGATATTGCCTCAAAATCCTGCCCCGTCGCTCTCGAGCCAAAATAAAGTAACTCTCTGCCAAAATTATCCCGTATCCAAAACCAAGTAGTAACATTAGAAAGCTTTTCTTCTCTGCCAATATAAGAAAAAATAAAATCTACAGTTTCCCCAGTAGATACAAAATCTAAAGAATTGCCTTTTTCATCCTGCAATCTAAAATTGACAAAACGTATCAGACCTGTTCCGCCCCTATCTGTTCGTTCTGCTATGGGAATCCGCCATGCGCCGCGCTCAACATAAGAAGAAAGATATTTCTTTACTATATCCTGTGAAGGGCCATCCTCTTCTTTCCTGCCGCTATTTAACCATATGGCCCGAGAACAAAGGCCAAGTATTGCTTCCATATTATGACTTACCAATACGACTGTCCTACCCTGGCTGGCAACATCACTCATTTTATTAAGGCATTTTTTCTGAAAAGACGCATCCCCTACCGCAAGCACCTCGTCCACCAATAAAATTTCTGGCTCCAAGTGAGCCGCGACTGCAAATGCCAAACGCATATACATACCGCTGGAATAGTGTTTTATGGGGGTATCTATAAAATCCTCCACTCCGGAGAAATTCACTATTTCATCAAACTTACGTGAAATTTCAGCTTTTTTCATTCCCAATATCGCGCCATTAAGATAAATATTATCCCGCCCAGTCAACTCCGGATGAAACCCTGTCCCTACTTCCAACAAAGAACCAACTCTGCCATAAATCCTGCCATAACCGCTTGTCGGTTCAGTGATGCGCGATAAAATCTTAAGAAGAGTTGTTTTGCCAGCTCCGTTTCTTCCTATTATCCCAACTGCCTCTCCATGCTTTATCTCCAGGCAAACATTATGCAGCGCCCAAATTGTCTGAGTTAAATCAGCCGCGCCATAAGCTTCTCCGCGTAATAAACGAGCAGCTTTACGGAAAGGCGATTTGACCGCATCTGTAAGCGTATCTCTAAGAGTCCTATACCGAGCCTGAAGGCTGCCGATGCGGTATTGTTTACTGATATTTTCTAATTTTATGGCTATCTTGCTCATATGATTTAAATTACATCCGCAAAGCTTTTTTCCATGCGGCGAAAATAAAATGCCCCGCTAATAAGAATTAAGATAGATACAGCCGCAGATACAAAAACTATTAGCGTAGGCGGCGTATTAGTGCCTAATAATGCCCACCTAAAACCCTCTACCACGCCTGCCATTGGATTTATCCCATATAACGTCCGCCATGGTTCATTTAATAAACTGCTTGGATAAGCTATGGGGGTAGCAAACAGCCATGCCTGGACAAAAAATGGAACCGTATATCTAACATCACGGAATTGCACATTCATTGCGGTAAACCACAAGCCTACCCCTAAAGAAGTAACTACTGCAAGCAGAAAGAAAAACGGCAGCCATATTACAGCCTTCGTAGGAAAAACTCCATAACCTATCATCATTGCAATCAATACCAAAAAGGCCAATATAAAATCAACTGATTTAGATAGAATAGCGGAAATCGGGATTATTATACGGGGAAAATATATCTTTTTTATCAGGTTGGAATTAGAGACAAGGCTATCAGAAGTGTCAGAAAGTCCATTGGCAAAAAATGTCCAAGGTACTAAAGCAGTATAGCTAAAAATCGGATAAGGAATACCGTCAGACGGCATTTTGGCTAATCTACCGAAAAAAATAGTAAATATTACCATGGTAAATAAAGGCTGGATAATAGCCCAAGCCGCGCCTATTACTGTTTGCTTATAACGTACTTTTATATCACGCCAAGAAAGAAAATAGAGTAACTCGCGATACCTCCATAGCTCCTTAAAATCTATGCTTCTCCAACCACCAGAAGGCTTAATGTAGACTTCTAAAGTGTTTTTGTCTTGGCTCATTACGAGACCCTGTTTTCTAAGAAATTATTCAACTTCTCCCATTCCTCTTTAATTTTGTTATACTCAGCTTCTTTTCTCCTCAAAAAACGGTATGTAAGGTTTATTTTCTCTTCAATCCCCTTCTTGGTTAAAATATACTTTACTCTTTTTAACTTATTCTGCTTATGCGAGAAATTCTGAATTTTAATCATGCCTTTCTTCAGTAACTCGCGAATCAAATAATTTGTTTTACCCAGAGAAATATCGAGCTTGGAGGCAAGTTCTCTTTGAGTCGAATGAGGGGATTTGTGGAGCTCTGCAAGGAAAAAAAGAGTATCCTCTTTTTCAGGATTGGGTTTTTTTATTGTAGGGTGATGTTCAGACATTGAACATCATTGTACTACAAGAATTTAAATTGTCAACATTTTATATTTTCGAACGGGAACGAAACTCTTTCAAGAATAAAAGGTTAGGAAATACTAAAGAAAAGATTTTTATGATTATAAAACGGTTAGAAAAATGTCTTTTTATACCAAGCAATGGTTGTTTCGAGTCCAGATGCCAAATCCGTCCTTGCCTTAAAGCCAAACTCCTTCTCTGCCCTTGAGGTATCCAGGCATCGACGGGGTTGTCCGTCAGGTTTTGTGCTGTCCCATATGACTTCTCCTCTAAAACCTGTCAGCTTTACTATTAAATCAGTTAACTCTCTTATAGAAATCTCAAAACCAGCACCTATATTGACAGGCTCGGGCTTATTATACTTTTCAGTCGCAAGCATTATAGCCTCAGCGCAATCCTCTACATATAGGAATTCCCTAGTGGCCTTGCCTGTTCCCCAAATAATTATCTCCTTCTGTTTCTTTTTAATAGCCTCAAAACACTTTCTTATAAGGGCTGGAATAACATGGGAAGACGTGGGGTCAAAATTATCACCCGGGCCATAAAGATTAACGGGCATTAGAAAAATAGAATTAAAACCGTACTGGGTACGATATGCCTGTGACTGGACCAGAAGCATCTTCTTTGCCAATCCATAAGGGGCATTGGTTTCTTCAGGATATCCAATCCATAAATCATCTTCTTTAAAAGGCACCGGGCTATATTTAGGATAACAGCATATGGTTCCTAAGGCTACAAACTTCTCTATATGAGATCGCCTGCCTATCTCCATCATCTGGACACCCATCATTAAATTATCATAAAAGAACTTGCCTGGATTTTTACTATTAGCCCCTATGCCGCCAACTCTTCCTGCAAGGTGTATGACTATATCTGGCTTCAAATGCCTATAAAGCTTTTTTACGTCTCCTATCTCTACTATATCGTAATCTTTAGACCTGGGGGCAAAAATAGACTTACAGCCACGTTCTCTCAGTTTCTTTAAAACAAATGAACCAAGAAAACCGTTGCCGCCGGTCACAAGAATCTTCTTTTTTCTTATGCTTGGCTGCATAATTACCCTAAATATACTCTTAATTTAAGTTTTAAAACTATAAGCCTTTTTTTACGATATAATCGATTAAATCCACAACGCGACAGGAATAACCCCACTCGTTGTCATACCAAGAAAGAACCTTGGCGAAATTACCGCTAATTACCTTGGTGAACTTGGAATCGAACGTGGATGAGGCTGAGCAATGGTTAAAATCAATCGAAACTACGGCTTCGTCGGTATAATCCAGTATTCCCTTCATTTTGCCGTTAGCTGCTTCCTGCATAGCCTTGTTTATATCTTCCGCAGTAGCCTCTTTCTTCAATGTGCATGTTAAATCCACAACTGAGACATTCGGCACAGGAACGCGTATGGCAAAGCCATCCAGCTTGCCTTTTAACTCGGGAATTACCAAGCCAATCGCCTTTGCGGCGCCTGTAGTCGTGGGTATCATGGAAACAGCAGCCGCCCTTGCCCTACGCAGATCGGAATGCGGGAAATCCTGTATCCTCTGGTCATTCGTATAGGCATGGATTGTAGTCATAAGCCCTTTTTCAATCCCCCATTTGTCATTTAAAACCTTTGCAACCGGCCCTAAACAATTGGTAGTACACGATGCGTTCGATATTACGCGGTGATTCTTAGGGTCATATTTGTCATCATTGACGCCCAATACTATGGTTATATCCTCCCCTTCAGCAGGAGCGGAAATTATAACTTTCTTAGCGCCGCCTTTAGTTATATGGTTAATAGCCCCCTTGACTTCTTTCCCTTTTTTATTTACGCCGTCGTTCTTTATGGTAAACAAACCTGTTGATTCTACAACAACCTCTACCCCTAATTCTTTCCAGGGCAACTCTCCCGGGTCCTTTTTGGAAAGAACCTTAATTCCTTTACCATTTACCATTATGGAATTATCACCCGCTTTTACGTCACCGCCTGGAAAACGGCCATGCACAGAATCATACTTCAAAAGATGAGCCAGAGTTTTAGCGTCTGTAAGATCGTTTACGGCGACTAACTCTATATTTTTATTTTTAGATTCGAGAATCGCGCGGCCAACCATTCTGCCGATACGTCCAAAACCATTGATACCAACCTTTACTGCCATATTGCCCCCCATTTGTTAGTTGTTTCCGTTAACTTAACAGTATAAAACTCTAAACACTAAACTCTAAATCCTAAATAAACTCAAAATCCAAATCTCAAAATCCAAAATATGAAGTTTTGAGTTTAAATAATTTGGGTTTAGGATTTAAGTCAACAGTGTTTAATTTAATAATATATCTGTTATATCTTCGCCTCTTTTAGGTATTTTATAGCTGCTTCCGGCGGAGTTGGGACTAAATAAAACCCGGTGCCCCATTCAAATCCTGCTACGCGCGTCAAACGCGGCATAATCTCAATGTGCCAGTGGTAATAATCGTGGCTTTCCCTGTCAAAAGGCGACGTATGTATAATAAAGTTGTAGGAGTGATCTGATAGGGCAACTTTTAACCTTAAAAGCGTTTCTTTCAATATCTTGGCTAATTCCAACATTTCCTTTTCTTTAATTTCATGAAAATGGCAGGAATGCTCTTTGGGAAGTATCTGAATCTCAAAAGGAAACCTTGAAACAAAAGGACAAAAAGAAACGAAGTGGTTTGTCTCAATCAAAACCCTTTCTTCTTCCTGGATTTCCTGCCTAGCGATATCGCAGAATATGCAGCGGCCGCGATATTCAAAATATTTGCGCGAACCGGCAAGCTCTTCCAATACATTCTTGGGGATCATTGGCAAAGCTATGAGCTGGGAATGACTGTGTTCTAGCGAGGCCCCTGCCGCTGCGCCATAATTTTTAAAAATCAAAATATATTTAAATCTTTTATCTTTCTGCAAATCTATGGAGCGGCGGCAATACATATTGATAACAGAAGCAGCTTCTTCATCTGTCAAATCGGTAATTGTTTTATCATGGTAAGGCGTTTCTATTATAATCTCGTGCGCGCCTATGCCATTAGACATGTCGTATATGCCTTCGCCTCTTCTTTCCAAATCTCCTTCAATCTGCAGGGCGGGAAATTTATTTGATACTGTCCTGACCAGCCAGCCGGGCGTATTAGGATAAGTGCCCTCATGGCGGAAGGCGTCTATCTCAGGAGGGGTCATAAATTCATTGCCGTAACAAAACGGGCATGGCCCCTTTTTGAATACATGTTCTTCCTTCTCAAAATCCTCAGGCTTCTTAGGATTATCTACGTTGATTATCACCCATCTTGAACTTACAGGGTCTTTTCTTAAAACAGCCAAACTACACCTCTATCTCTCTCAAATACTTAGCCGCATCCTCAGGGGGAATGGGGCAAATATAAAACCCTGTCCCCCATTCAAAACCCGCTACGCGCGTCAAGCGCGGCATAATCTCGATGTGCCAGTGGTAATCTTCGTTTATCGTCTTCCAATAACCGGCTTTCTTGCGGCGGAAAGGCGCTGTATGCAGAATCAAATTAAACGACGGATCATTCAAACCTTTTCTTAACTTAAGCAGGGTCTTTTTGATTATCCTGGCTAAATCCAGATTATTTTCAAAACTTAAATTATAAAAATCGCAGGAGTGTTTTTTAGGCAGAATCCACATTTCGAAAGGAAAACGCGAAGCAAAAGGAGCGATGCTTATAAACCCGTCTATATCCAGAATTACTCTGCTCTTGGATGCTATTTCCTGATTTATTAAATCGCAGAATATACAGCGCTCATGATGTTCATAATACTCTGATGAGCCGATTAATTCTTCTTTAACCCTTTTAGGCGTGACCGGAGTAGCTATCAGCTGCGTACGTGAGTGTTTAACTTTGCCTGCGCCCGCAGACCAGCCGTAATTCTTAAATACCAGGACATACTTAAAACGCTCGTCTTTCTCTAAATCCTTAAATCTTTCTACCAGGCAGGTCAATACCTTGGCTATCTGTTCTTCATCTAAATCTGCTATATTAGCAATATGATGCGGCGTCTCAATGACGATCTCATGAGCGCCCACTCCGCTCATTACATCATAAATACCTTTTCCCGTCCTGTCCAAATTACCCTCTATCCTCAAAAAAGGCGTTTTGCTGGGAACTACTCTCACATCCCAACCAGAAGCATTTTTTTTCGAACCGAACTTCCTTATAGCATAGATTTCAGGAGGGGTATTTGTTTCTTTGCCTTCGCAGAAAGGGCATTCGCCTTCCGACGGGCCGCCATTGGTAGAGACAAAATCATCCGGCCGCTTTGCGCGCTCTACGGAGATAATTACCCAACGACCTATAATAGGATCTTTTCTTAGTTCTGGCATAATAGAGAAAAATTATAACACAACCGTTTTGTTTTTCAATAACTTTTTAAAGGAAAAATAACGAGGTTTATTCAAATTTGTCGCCTTTTTTTATCTTGCGGCCCTGGACAAAACTCCAAGCGCTCGTTTTCTTGCTGCTCTCTATCTGCAATTCTTTCATCAATAAGAAGCCGGGACTCGCAGCTACAATTATCCCATTCTTGTCAAAACCTGCGATCTCCCCTGGCGCACATCTCTCTTCAGTGGCAAAATCAACGATATCCACATTCCAAATCTTTAATATCTTCCCCTTATAATACGTAAATGCCCCCGGCCAAGAAAACAAACCTCTAACCTGATTCCTGATATCCTCAGCTGTTTTACTCCAATTAATCCTGCCGTCTTCCTTTTTTAATTTGGGGGCCAGAGCGGCATTTTTTTCATCTTGCTTAGAAAAACTTATATTTTCTTTAACTATATTCGACAAAACTTCTTTAAGCGCGAGCGGCGCCAATTTTGCCAATTTCTCCTCAAGGCTAACGCAGTTATCGCCCTCGTCGATATTAACCTCGCTTTTCAAAACAATATCTCCTGTATCCATCCCCTCATCCATTCTTATTATGGTAACTCCTGTTTCTTTATCGCCGTTCATTAAAGCCCAGTTAATAGGCGCAGCGCCTCTATATTTTGGCAATAACGAAGCGTGTATATTCAAAGGATATTTTCTGGGTATATCCAATATCTGTTTAGGCAGTATTTTACCGAATGAAAATACAACAAAGATATCCGGATGTAGATCCTTTAGGTAATCCACAGTATCTTTAGCGGAAAGTTTATGCGGCTGGAAAATATTCAGTTTATACTTTAAGGCAAATTCCTTTATGGGGGTATATGAAGGCAAGAGGTGCCTGCCTTTTCTTGCGTCCGGCGCCGTAACAACGCAGGCGATATCGTATTTTTCCCTTATCAGAAATTCCAGGGTCGGCACAGCGATTTTACCGCTGGCAAAAAAAACTATCTTTAGTTTGTTATTCTTCATTGCGGATTAATATTTACAGTAATTACAGTACTGCTTCTTCTTAAAGCCTTTAAGGCTTTTTTAATGGCGTTATTTAACAGTTTAATATTTTTTGACTTTATTAACAAGTATTTATAATATTTTCCCCTTATGCGTTCTCTTAAGCGCGCATCAGGGCTTGATATGAGTATTTGTTTGGATTTGTGCTTTTCCAAGAATGCAAAGAGCTGCGAATAGACTTTAATGACCCTTTCTTTATTCAAGCCGCGTATGGAAACCAAGGCTAATTGATAAAATGGCGGCAATTTCAGCTCTTTTCTCGTCGATAATTCTTCATCATAAAACTGCCTGAAATCAATGCTATGCAAATTCTTTAAAAGATAAAAGTCCGGGCTAAGGCTTGTGCTTATAATCATTTTGTCTTTAGTAAAACCCGACAGCCTGGCTAAAGACCTGAATAAATCCTCGCAGGAATTGAAATCGCCTATATTAAGCATATTATCCAGATTCCAGACAATAGTAATATCGGGATTGACAACTTCTGAATTCAATACCTTTTTGGTGGCAAGCATTATGTCGTATTTTTCGCTGTCGTATTTGCCTTCTTCAAACTTAGCAATCCTTGCCTGCGGGAAAATCCTCTTTAAATTACTCTCCAGTTTTTCTATGCCTAAGCCGCCGTATTTAACATAGGCGCAATTACACTTGGGGCATATCTGGACTTCTTCTATTTCCTGATCGCAGGAAGGGCATATTAACGTCTTTTTTGAATATTCAAACCTCAGATTGCTGCTGCAGCGGCTGCATCTTAAGACTTCTTTGCAATTCCTGCAGTATATAAATGTGGCAAAGCCCTTTCGGTTCAGGAATATTAAAATTTTCTGCCTCTTCTCCAAGGCAAAGGCTATCTCATTCTCCAGCATGAAGTCTATCTTATCTTTATAGCTGATACGGGCTAATTGAATTTTAGTAAAATACCTATCCTGCGTGATCTTATTAAAGGCAACTTGTTTATCTGCAATTAATTTATATACTCCAAGGGAAGGAACCGCAGAAGCAAGAATAACGTCGCATCTTTGAATGCTTGCCCGCATCCTCACTATATCCAAGGCTTCATAATAAGGGACTTGGTCTTCTTTATAGGCGTATTCGCCTTCGTTATCCAATATTATCAAACCTAAGCTGCTCACAGGAAGGAAAGCTGCTGAACGCGTCCCTATTACCGCATCTATCCTGCCGCGGTTTAAATCATCCCATAGCCTTAAAACCTCTTTTCTCGTAAGCCTTCCATGCCAAACCGCAATGTTAAGATTTGCTCCTTCTAAAAGTATTGCCTTAATTTTATCTATCTTTTGGATTTCCGGCACAAGAAAGATAACTCTTTCGCCGTATTTGACGCGACGGATTAT
>Ga0172375_10010929_pt1 | contig 11662 bp, 12 predicted proteins | sample LakKiv1m_FD_114537 | JGI IMG/M metagenome (GOLD analysis project Ga0172375, IMG submission 114537) | Freshwater microbial communities from Kabuno Bay, South-Kivu, Congo - kab_092012_11.1m | ecosystem: Environmental > Aquatic > Freshwater > Lake | place: Democratic Republic of the Congo... | reverse complement strand
TATCCATATTTCTGAAATTTCCGAACGGCGCATTGACCGGGTAGAAGATGTTTTGAAAGTCGGCGATATTGTTCCGGTGAAAGTACGCAACATTGACGAACAAGGACGGATTAATTTATCCATTAAGGCCGTGGCCAGGATAGCCTAAATTTGTCCATAGACAGAAAATTAATTTTGTTGTAAAATAGAGACGCTTGAGTGTCTCTGTTTTATTTTTTACCCTGTGGAATAAATTTACGAAATAAATTATCTCGCATAGCGGGATAATTCTACAGGGTAAAAATTAAAACACAAAATTATGTTAGTACCAGGAGAAAACAAAAACCCTCAGGAAAATAATCCGGCTATCTCATTTGGCAATACGGCTGTCCAACCGGCTGCGCCGGCCGCCAAACCGGACATTCTTGACCCCAAGAAAATGGAAATACGCACCATGCAGCAGGATCTTAAAAGCAACGCCCGCCCGATAGCGCCACCGCCATCTTTTCCAATACAGCCGAATTTTCCGGCAACCGCGGGCCAAAACAACATACCGCCTGCCGCCAACTTGAAAACAGCGGAAACTGACAAAAAAGGCATTAATTTCGGCAAAATTATGCTGATTGCCACGGTAGCCATAATTATCCTGGCAGCCGGCGGCGGCGGTTACTGGTTCTGGATTACCCGCAACCGAGAGCCGATCGTAGCCGAAATGCCAGTCATAGCTCCGCCACCTGTCCCGGTTCCGGATGATATTCCGGTTGTTCCAGAAGGCCCCAAACCAAAATATATGAATTTGGACTTGTCTGTGAACACGCCTCCAATCAGCACCTTGATCGCAACTTATATTCAAGACAGCAAGGCCGCAGCTACAACGACTCCGTTAGAATTTATTGTTTCCGACACTAACAACAACCCGATTGCATTCAAGGATTTCGCCCAGAAATTGGGAATTACTTTGCCGGCTGAAATCATATCCGCTTTGGAAAACGAATTCAGCTTTTTCCTTTACAACGACAATGGCAATACCGGCTTGGCGCTGGCAATTGATGCCGGCGATGAATTGGCTCTGCAAGCCAGCCTTAAAAAAGAAGAACCGAATTTAGTCAAGGATTTTAACTCTTTCCTTGGTTTAATAACCGATGCCGCCGGCCAACCGCTGGTTTTCAATCCCAATATCAAGGTTGTTTTTAAATCTGGAACTTACAACGGTTTCCCGGATAATTACTTCAATATTATTGACAATAAAACCCTGTCATTGGACTACGGGGTTGCCAATTCACAACTGGTTATCGCCACCACTATGCTGACTTTCCGTAGTGTAGTTGATTTTACCCAGACTCAGGACGCCAGCGCGGTTATTCCTTCAGACATTGAGGAAGCGCCGGCCATCATTCCCCCGCAACCGACGGCTCCGACATTCCCAAACTTTGATCCAGCCATCCCTTAGGCCAAGTTCTCATGATAAACTGTGGATAACTTGTAGAAAAAACTCGCTTTAAAGCTTAAAATACACAGAAAAACAAATTACTTTTTAACCGGCAAACAAACCAGCTATTTGCCAGATAATTTGTTTTTTACAAATTAGCCAGTAAATACGCCAAAATCCATAATTTATATTGACTTTAACCCATTTTTTTGATATAATAGAATAGTAAAGTAATTTAAAAAATGAATCCGCTGACAGTAACGGAGTTTCAATCGCAATTTCCCCCTATTTGCGATTGAAACTCTCTTACTGTTCAAGCGCAAATAATAACATTTATTTGCCGCTACATTTTATAAAATGTAGACCCTAAAACAAAAACAAAAAAACTTTTTTAAAAATAAAAATAAAAATAAAAAAGTTGTTCTTTCAAAAAGGCCTTGTGCCAGAGATCGGTAAGAGAAATAAAATGGCATGTATATAAAATACATGCACACAAGTAACTTTTATTGCCTTTCACCCGAGGCGATAACGTTCAAGTGTTGCATGTTAATACATGATAAACACTAGGGCGTTGAGCCTATAATTTTTCTTTATTGGGCGTCCAACGCCCTGGTAACCATTCCTACCAGTATTTTTACAGCACCGACAGAGGGTGTTTTTTTGTTTTCTTTACGAATTACGAATCTTTACGAATATACGAAATACGAATATTATAAAAGAAATTACAATATAAAATTATGCCTTCAAAAAAAAGCAATATAGGAAGTTTGGGCGAGAGAGTGGCGGCCAACTATTTAAAAAATAAAGGTTTTGAAATTGTAGAAATGAATTATAAAAATTCTTTTGGCCGGCGCCTGGGTGAAATTGACATCATCGCCAGAGAAAAAGGCGAGTTGGTCTTTGTGGAAGTTAAGACCCGAGAATACCAAAAATATCAAGACACATTGCCGGAAGAAAACATAACTTTCCTAAAACTGCGCAAGCTTTCCCGCATCGCCCAGGATTATCTGCGCCAAAAAAACCAGCTGGACGCCGCCTACCGCTTTGACGCCGTTTCTGTCTGGCTGGATCAACCCCAAAAACAGGCTAAAATAAAGCATTTACGGAATATTTTTCTGTAGACACTGTAATACTTTTCTGCTAGAATAATCTTATAAAATACTGGACATCCGGCTTTTTTCGGTTGTTAAGGTTGCAAGACACCGAATGTCCAAAACTGATAATTGTTAATAATTACATCCTATGGCCATTGAACCAAAAATTTTAGAAGAGCTAAAAAAGTCACTACTGGCCGAAAAAGCCGAACTGGGAAAAAACCTTTCCGCCATTGCCAAGCCAGTCAATCTCCAAAAAGGCGATTATGAAACCGCCTTTGAAGACATTGGCAGCGACCGCGATGACAACGCCACCGAAGTTGAGCAATATGCCGACAATCTGCCGGTAGAAGCCACGCTTGAGAAAAAACTTCAGGAAGTTCTGGAAGCATTGGACCGGATGGAAAAAGGCGCTTATGGCACCTGCGTCAACTGCGGACAGGCAATTGATATTGAACGGCTGAAAATCAACCCGTCGGCCAAGACTTGCGTCAAATGCAAGTAGTTTACAAATTACCCGCTTCGACTTGCGGAGACGACGACCACGCTTCGCCAAATCTAGGCGAGTCGACGCGAGGCGGGCGAATTTCTTACGAATATACGAATGGATAGATATAAAAAAACCTGCGTTTATATTTTATTTCTTTTATTAATCACGATTGACCAGCTGTCCAAATATTTAATCCGTCATACTGGCGGATTTTATATTTGCAATCCCAATATAGCTTTCGGAATAAATATTGCCCCGGTATTTTTTTGGATAATCTGGTTATCAATCATATTTTTCCTGATATACACGATTTTTAAAAATCCCGGGCTCCAAATCACAAATCCCAAACAAACCCAAAATCCAAAAAACATAAATTTAAAACTTTTTAATTTTGAAAATTGTTATTTATTTGGAATTTGTAATTTTGAATTTGGAATTTTATTGATATTATCGGGAGCTGCATCTAATATTATGGACAGGCTATATTTCAATTGCGTCATTGATTTCATTGACTTAAAAATCTGGCCGGTGTTTAATTTAGCCGACAGCTTCATTACAATTGGAGTTATAATATTTTTAATATCACAACTTACAACTCGAAACTTGAAACATTAAATTCAATTTGGTTACAAGTTACAAGTTGCGAGTTTCAAGCAATTTTGTCATCTAAGACCCTTTCAGCCGCCAACATCGGCCTTAACAGCGAAATAATTGAAGTGGAAGTGGATACTGTTCCGGCGGGACTGCACCAGTTTAATATCGTAGGGTTGCCGGACGCCGCCGTTAAAGAATCCAAAGACCGCGTGAGCTCCGCTATCCGCAACAGCAAATTCAAGCCGCCCCACCAATGCGGCCGCATAACCGTCAACCTGGCGCCAGCCGACCTCAAAAAAGAAGGTCCGATTTACGACTTGCCGATAGCCTTGGGATTTCTGGCGGCCACCCGCCAGCTCAAATTTGACTTTGCTAAAAAGCTGTTCGTCGGCGAATTGTCCCTGAACGGCCAGGTACGGCCGGTCAAAGGCATACTGCCGATGGCTATTTCCGCCCGGGAAAAAGGCATTGAGGAATTTTACGTGCCGGCTGAAAACGCTCCGGAAGCTTCACTGATTGAAGGTCTAAAAGTAAAGCCGGTCAGAAACCTTATGGATCTGGTCTTGCATCTGCATAGCCGCATCAACATTAATACTTTTCCGCCGGCTGATTTGTCCAGTTTTTTCAAAAATGAAGAATATCCGGCCGATATGGCTTCAATTAAAGGCCAGGAACACGCCAAACGGGCATTGGAAATCGCAGCAGCCGGCGCCCATAATGTCATTCTTAATGGTCCGCCCGGATCCGGTAAAACGCTTTTGGCTAAAACTATGGTTTCTATCCTGCCGCAACTGTCTATGGCCGAAGCTCTGGAAATAACCAAAATATTCTCAATTGCCGGCAAATTGCCCAGAAATACGGCGCTTATCACCCAAAGGCAGTTCCGTTCGCCACATCACAGCGCCAGCGCCGTGTCCTTGGTCGGCGGCGGGACATTTCCGCGTCCCGGCGAAGTGAGCCTGTCCCACCGCGGCATCCTTTTTTTGGACGAATTTCCCGAATTTTCCCGTACGGTTCTGGAAAATTTAAGGCAGCCTTTGGAAGACGGCTCTATTTCCGTTTCCCGCGCCCAGGGCACATTGCAGTTTCCGGCCCGGTTTACTCTGGTCGCCGCCATGAATCCCTGCCCGTGCGGCAACGCCACCGATCCGGAAAAGGCCTGCTCTTGCAGCCCCGGGCAAATCATCAAATACCAGCACAAGATTTCCGGACCGATTTTGGACCGGATTGATCTCCACGTGGAAGTGCCAAGGATAAAATTTGAAAAACTTTCCGAAAATTTTCCGGCCGAAAGCTCGGCCGCCATCCGCAAGCGGGTGGAGAAAGCCAGACAAATCCAAGCCGGAAGATTCACAGGCTCCGCCATTTTGGCCAACAGCGAAATGGAAAATGAACAGATAAAAAAATTCTGCGCATTGGACCAGTCTTGCTTGGAGCTCATGAAAAATGCCGTGACTAACCTGCATTTGAGCGCCCGGGCATATTACCGAATTATAAAAGTCGCCCGCACGATCGCCGACCTTTCCGAAACCGAAAATATCCGGCCGGAACATATCGCTGAAGCCATCCAGTACCGATTTAAGACAGAATGAATTGGAAATTTCTAATTTCCCATATCTCCGCCTGAGGCGGATCCGCCTTTGGCGGATAATTTCCAATTAAAACCCAACTGTGGAAAAATCTCAAATTTAAAATCACAAATACCAAATAAGCTCCAATGACCAAAATTCAAAATTTTTAAAATTTTTTAATATTTTGGATTTGTAATTTATTTGTAAATTGGAATTTTGGATTTGTATTTTTGTTAGGAATTGGTAATTGGAAATTATTTTATTATGCGTTTTGCAAAAATAATCATATTTTTTTTTATAATCCTGGCCTTGGTTTACGGCGTTTATAAGTATTCACCCTTTTTCCAGTATGGCCCAAAACGCACTTTTGACAACAGCGGCCGAAAGCTGTTAAGCATAATTGATGGCGGTCTATATTTCCAGACTTATGCCCAAGCAATGACCATCGGCGATTTTCTGGCTGAAAATAAAATAAGTTTAAGCGAACGCGACTATGTTTATCCGGAAAAAGATGCTCCTATTTTTTCCGGCATGCAAATTGAAATCAGGCAGGCGCGCAAAATAAAAATCTCGGCAGACGGCAAAAATATTGACGGCTACGCTTTGGGCAAAAATATCGGCGAAGCACTTTTGGAAAATAACATAACCCTCGGCCGGCTGGACAAAATTGAACCGGCGGTAAATTTCCCGGCCGGTGAAAATTTAAAAATTACCGTCACCAGAATCAATGTGGAAGAAAAAGTCATTGCCGAGGATATTGAATTTAAAATCATAGAAAAGCCGGACAAAAAATTAAACTGGCGGGAAAAGAAAATCCAGCAGCCCGGGGAAAAGGGCGTCCGCGAAGTTAAATACCGGATAACCTACAAGAACAACCGGGAAGTTTCCAGGGCAGTCCTGGAAAAAAAAATTATCAAACAGCCGGTGGAAGAAATTATTATCCAGGGCACTTATATGGAACTGGGCAAAGCCAACAAAGGCCAGGGCACCTGGTACGCGCGGAAGGGCGGCCTGTTTGCCGCCAGCACCACTTTGCCGAAAGGTTCTTACGCCAAAGTTACCAACACGGCCAATGGCAAATCGGTGGTCGTGCAGATCAATGACTACGGGCCGCAGGGCAAAGGCCGCATCATTGACCTGGACAAGGTGGCTTTCGCCAAAATTGCTTCTCTTGGCGCCGGAGTCATCGGAGTCAAAGTGGAACCGATACTAAACTAATTTTCCATTTTTCATTTAACATTTTACATTTATTTAATCATTTATTAATTTATGCAAACTATTGATAAAAGTCTGGCTTTTGAAGAGAGAACCATAAAATTTTCTGAAGATGTTATTTATTTATTAAAAACCTCCAAGGAAAATAGCCTTACAAGACCTATTTTTTCACAACTAATAAGGTCTGCGACTAGTATAGGCGCCAACTATTGTGAAGCGAATAACGCCAGCTCTAAAAAAGATTTTAAGAATAAAATATTTATTTGCAAAAAAGAATCCCACGAAACAAAATATTGGCTTAGAATTTTGGCTTCGTTATTGCTAGACAAAAAAGATGAATTGAGAAAACTCTATAAAGAATGCCACGAATTAAATATGATTTTCCAAAAAATAATATCCACAATGAACAAAAATGATAAAATGAAAAATAAATGAAAAATGTGAAATGTGAAATGTTAAAACCCAAAAAATCTCTGGGTCAAAATTTTCTGAAAGATAAGAACATCGCCAAAAAAATCGTGGCGGCGGCCGACTTGCAGCCGATTGATTTTGTCATTGAAATCGGGCCCGGAGAGGGAATTCTGACCGAAGAACTGGCCAAAAAAGCCGGCCGGGTTTTAGCCGTTGAAATTGACCAAAATTTAATTCCGGATTTACAACAAAAATTTTCAAAATATAAAAATGTAGAAATTATCAATGAGGACGTTTTAAAAATAAATTTGTCAGAAATATTTTCACAATACAAACTAAAAACTACAAACTATAAACTAATAGCAAACATTCCCTACTACATCACTTCCAAAATCATCCGGCTATTTTTGGAAAGCTCTACTCCTCCGCAAGAAATGATTTTGATGGTCCAAAAAGAAGTGGCTGAAAGAATAGTAGCGCACTCCAGTGAAATCCCGGCCGTCGGCCGGGGCGCTACGCGCATTTCACGGAGTAAACCCGGAAAAATGAGCCTGCTGGCCGTTTCGGTGCAATATTTCGCCCAGCCAAAAATCCTTTTTCCGGTGAGCCGCGGCAGTTTTTCGCCGGTACCGGCCGTGGACAGCGCTGTAATAAAAATTTCGAATTTCGAATTTCGAATTTCGAATTTAGAGCGGAAAAAATTTTTCCGCGTTGTGAAGGCCGGATTCTCGGCCAAAAGAAAAACTCTGGCCAATAATCTGGCCAATAGTTTCCATCTGGATAAAAAAGATGTGGTGGAAAAAATAAAAAACGCCGGACTTCCGCCGACGTCTAGGGCCCAGGAACTATCCATTGATGACTGGAAAAAACTGGCAAATTTATTTCTAAAATAAATTTTGTCATTCCGAACTTCCACCCAAGGCGGATAAATGTTTCGGGATCTTTAGAAGAAAACAATTTTTACCAAAATCAATCCGTATATAAAAGTAATCACCAACACCCACCAGAATAAATTGGCGGGTTTTATTTTTTGGTTAGCGACAAACAAAAAAGCTGCGGCACCGAAAAGCAGCGCCCAAAAAAACAATTTCATTTCATTGAGAAAAAAAACGCTGGCCATAAAAGATGTGAAAATTCCGGTAGCGGTTATCAGCCTGGCCCGATATTCACCAAAAATTACCGGCAATGTCCAGACGCCGAATTTTCTATCGCCTTCAATATCTTTGAAATCTTTAATCGGCAGCGACAGGGTAAATGCTATTATAATAAGTAAAATCACGCGCCAGGTGAGACCGGCAATATTTTGTCTGCCGGAAACCATGATAAAGCCCATAAATAAAATAATTAGGGAACAAATGGAGCTTATAAAAGTCGCTATACCCGGGAACCGCTTGAGGCGATAAGGTTCGCCGGAATAGAAAAAAGCGATAATTTCATAAATAACAATCAGCACCGCAAACTGCAAACCGACCGATAGCCCAGCTAATAACGCCAATAAAAAAACGATTATACCAAGGCTTTTATACTCATCCAAAGTAAAAATTTTTTTCGGCAACGGCCGCCAAGGGCCGGAGATGGAATCAATCCGGAAATCATAAATATCATTCACGATAATTGAAGCCTTCCAGGCCAGAAAAATCCCGGCTAAAAGCACTAGAATAGCCGTCATTGAAAAAATATTCAGCGCGTAATTCTCGGGATAACGCAAAAGTCCCAATCCCAGACCGGTAAAAAACAACCCTCCATGGTAAATAACTTGTGGATAGCGGAAATTCTTCAGCACTGCTATGAATTTTTCCCGTGAAACCAGAAAAAACAGCAAAAAAAGGCAAAAAATCAGGAAAATATAATAAAAAAGGTTCAAATTATAAGCAAAAGCATAGCGAATCGGAATGCTTTCCAGGCCAAAAATCCGGGCTGGACTGGCTAAAAATTGGGCTACCTGGTAAGTCTGGATTGACAGCAAATCTTGGCCCTTTCCCAATGAATAATAGGCAAAAGCCAAGAAATTGGGGAAATTACCCATCAAAAAAATGCTTAAATAGGCCAAAAATGCTCCAAAAGCGGCCTTAAAGTAACTTTTAAACCGAAATCTAATCAGTCCAAATACCCCTAAAATAGCCACAAAAAAGGTTACTTTAGTGCCAAAATAGACAATCCCAGACGGAAAATTCCCGAAAAAGCTGAAAAATTGACTCCAAACGCCTTGCCAGTCGTTCAAAACGTAAAAACTCCAATAAACCTGGCCTTGGGTTTTAAGCATATCAATAATCGGTGGTAAAAGCACTAGCCAAAAGCCAAAAAGGGCAAAATTAGCGTATTTCCTGGGGTTTTCCGCTAAAACAAAACTAATAGACAGCCAAATCAGGCAAAAAACCAGGAAAAAGAAGAGTAAGCTTTGGATATATTCCACCACCAAATTGCCTATGCTCAAGGGCTGGCCCTGGACTGCCAGAAAAACCTCAATAAATAGACGTAAAACAATCAGGCCGCCAATGGACAATGGCCAAAGGGAGAAATCAAGGGCTTCACGCCGCAGAAAAGCTTCTAGAATTTCCCGTGTTTTTTCCACTATCTTTTTCATAGCCTTTTTAATCTAGCAACCCAAAAAGAATTAGGCAAATTCATCCCCTCCCACTTTTCACATTTATATTTCTCAATAAAATAAAAGCAAATTATCTTTAATTTCTACTATTATTTTAAGTTTTCAAAAAGTGGGAGGGGATGAACTTATCCACAACCTTTAACTTTTGTTTTTCTTGTGGTATAATTATGGAAGAAAAATATGATTAAATTCAAGAACGCGAAATTATCAGTTTCAATCTTGGCGATTTTACTTATCGCGAGTTTTTCTTTTTTTGTCGTTGCCCAGGAGAAAAACAACGCGCAGAATATTTTTCTGGACTCCGACCAGGACGGCCTTTCGGACGCTGAAGAAAAAGTTTACGGCACCGATCCTTATAACGCCGATACAGACGGAGATGGCTATTCCGACGGCGCAGAAGTTCAAAGCGGTTATGACCCGCTAAAAAAAGCTCCCGGTGACAAAATAATAAATCCTGCCGTCGGCCAAACTGAAACAGCTGCCCCCAGCCAGTCTGACACCGCAAATCCAAAAATCAACTTAACCCAGCAAGTCGCCCAAAAAATAAACAATCTTGCCGCCAGCACCGATTCCGATGAACAGCAAATTGCCTTGGAAGATATAAAAACTATCGCCCAGCAGGCTACCAGCCAGACCATAACTAATGCTGATTTGCCGACTGTCAGCAAAGATGAGATCAAAATCAAGAAACAAAATTTTAAGGGTTTATCAGACGATGATATTAAGGAAAAAAAGAAAGAAAATTTTACCAATTATATCGTGGCGGTTTTCTATATCCTTTCCAGCAACTCACCGGAGCCAATTACCTCCGGTACTAACTTTACCCAGTCGGTACAAAATATAGTAACTCAAATAGGTAATGGGATTTCCACACAGGACAGCTCCAGTCTTAAGGTTTTCAGTGAAAGCGGACAAAAAATGTTGGACCAGATCAAGGATATTGAGGTGCCGGAAGAGCTGATTGATCTGCATCTTAAAGCTTTGCAGTTCGCCAAATATGCTATTCAGGTTCCTGATATGATCGCCATTGACACCTCCGACCCACTTTCTTCAATCACTAATTATTCCAAAATTCAGGCCTTTATCCAGGTGCTGATGAATTTTAACGGCGAGGTTCAGAATAAATTCACTGAATATGGAATAACCTATGATGATGTCATCAAGGGCAAAATAAAATCTACCGGCATTGAACCGCCGGTACTGACAGAAATAACTTCAACTGACATTTCACAATAAACCCCGCTTTAAAATTTGGACACTCGGTGTCTAACGACCGTGATAGCCGAAAGACACCGAGTGTCCAAAAATGGGTAAATAAAATGTTTAAAGGTAAAAACAAAAAAAATTCTGTGGCAAAATTTATCCTGGTTTTTTGTTTGTTTTTTGTTTTGTTTTTTTCGCCGGTCTTTGCGCCTAAAGCCAATGCTGATATGTGGGCTGGTTTCATAGCTGAAACTTTTCAGGAAACTCTGGCCAAAATGTACCGCGATATTGACGGCGCCATTCGCGGAGCGCTCAAACAGGTTTCCGTTAAAACTTTGATGAAACAAGTGACCAGCATGGTAACCAAAAAAAGCGGCGGCGGACCTATGTTCATCACCGACTGGAAAGATTTTTTGCGGATGAAGCCGCAGATGAACGCCAATAAGTTTATCAATGACTACATCACCCAGACCCTGCGCGGCCGTAATTCTTCATCCCAATATATCCCCGCTAACTCGGAAGGTTTTGGCGGCGGTGGCGGCAGCTATCTGCAGTCTTTGGGAGAAATGGCCAAAAAATCAACTTCGGAAATGAAAAACCCGTCAGTCACCTATACCGGCGACCCGTCCCAGATGTTTGCCGATGGCAATTTTAAAAATATGAGCCTCTATCTTTCCGGCATCAACAACCCTTGGGCCTATAATCTGGACGTGCAGGCCAAATACGCCGAAGAAAAACGCCAGGAAGAACTCAAAGCTATGACCCAGGCCATTGCCGGCCAGGGCTTTATCGGCAAAACCAATAAAAAAGGCCAGACCCTCACGCCTGGCAGCACCGTCAAAGATATGCTATCCGCCGCCCAGGACGCCGGCAACAAAATCATCGGTGGCGCTACCAGTGTTCCGGAAGTCATTACCAGTATGGTTACCAGCATCATCACCCAGGCCCTGGGCCAAGGCATCGGGGATATCGGTTCGCAGTTAGACAAGCATAATTCTTCATCTAAGGATACTGGCGCCGGTTCATGGTCCAAGACTATGTGGTAAGCGAAAGCACGAGCCGCTGTTATGG
>Ga0172375_10010928_pt1 | contig 11663 bp, 8 predicted proteins | sample LakKiv1m_FD_114537 | JGI IMG/M metagenome (GOLD analysis project Ga0172375, IMG submission 114537) | Freshwater microbial communities from Kabuno Bay, South-Kivu, Congo - kab_092012_11.1m | ecosystem: Environmental > Aquatic > Freshwater > Lake | place: Democratic Republic of the Congo... | reverse complement strand
TTTGTCAAAGGCTTTTATTGTGCCGTCATAAAAAGAAACATAAAGCCATCCATCCTCTTCAAAAACATCACTGAAATAAGGCGCACCTGAAAGCGGGTTAGCGGGGATGTTCCACAATTCCGTATTGTTCAACATCTCAAATGCGCGCAGCGAACCTGTTTCACTTCCGGCAAGATAAAAGCATTGGTTGAAGGAACTGATGGCAGCCGATGAAAAATCGCCCTCAGAAAAAGCAACTTGCTGAACAGACAAATCAGGCTTAATCTTTTTCACATTTACTGAATTGGCAGAAGGCGCTTCAACAAACAATATCCCAGTCAACTCTCTTGCAACTTCATTCAGGTAAAGCGGGATGTATTTTTTGGTTTCATTTTCACCGTCAGAAGCAGTGATTACTAAATTATAAGTACCGCTTTCAAGCAGAATATTATCTATGATGAACTCCCTGTTTAAGTTGTATTCATTAGCAGGAGGAAACAAGGTAACAACCGTGGCAACAACAATGTTATTTTCGTTCAGCAATGAAATCCTGATGTATTCAAGCTGTTCATTGTCGCTTACAGTGCCAACAACCGCAAGGGTGTCTAACACATTGAATGAAGCGTTTGCGGAGGGAGAAGAGATTTGAACGTAGGGAGAAATATCATCTTTCTTTTTGCAGGAAAAAAGAAACAAGGGCAACAGTAAACTAAGAAGGAAGATTTTCTTCATGTTGCAAAGTTGGGAATTTATTTGAAGTAAGGCTGTCTGTCACTTCGAGGAATAATTTATGTGCAAAAAACCAAATAAGAACAAAAATATTGATGCCACAGATTACACAGAATTACACAGATTCCTTGCACTGATTAAGAATTGTTTGATATAATTTGCACAAATTAAAACTACCTCCGGTAGTTTATAATCTGTGAAAATCTGTGTAATCTGTGGCAAAAAAATATAATAGTAATTCAACCAATAAAATCAGTTAGTTCACCAGCAGCAAATGATTATTTAAAAATCTTAATATTGCAACATGTTTTCGCTAATTATAAATCTTTTTATCACTTTCCGCTGGTTAGATGCGCTTGATATTTTATTGGTGTCGTTCCTTCTTTACCAGTTGTATCATATTGTTAAAGGTACGGTAGCGATCAATATTTTTGCCGGCTTGTTATCGTTTTACCTGCTCTGGCTGTTTGTGAAGGCGCTGAATATGCAATTACTGGGTTCCATCCTCGGTCAGTTTATCGGTGTAGGAGTTATTGCGCTGATTGTTGTTTTCCAGCAGGAGATAAGAAGATTTCTTTTACTTGTCGGGACAAAAGGATTGCTTGGGAATAAAAATCTGACAAGGGAGATATTTTCATTCACCCGCCCGGTGAAACCACAGCGAAAGATTGATATTGCCGCTATTGTCAAAGCCTGCAAAAGCATGAGCGAAACCAAAACAGGCGCAATCATTATCGTTGCAAAAGATACAGACATACGGTTTTACACTTCAACCGGGGAGCCGATAAACGCAAAGGTTTCGCCCCGGCTGATTGAAAGCATTTTTTATAAGAACAGTCCCCTGCATGACGGGGCAATTGTGGTGGACAATAATATGATCACTTCTGCACGTTGTGTATTACCTGTAACTGAAAACGAAGAATTTCCCGCATCGCTGGGAATGAGGCATCGTGCGGCAGTAGGCATTACCGAACATTCCGATGCGTTTGCCATTGTGGTTTCTGAGCAAACAGGTGAGATAGCTTATGCGCTGGAAGGCGAACTGACACCTAATGTTTCGCCTGAGCAGTTGCGCATTGCACTGGAGAAAGAATTCAGTTGATTCACCACTAAGGACAGTTAGCACACTAAGAAGAAACTAAGTGAACTTGTCTTCTTAGTGGTAAAAAATCAATTAAACCTTACAGCTCTCAGCGGACTAATCCTTGAAACAAGATAAGAAGGCAAGAGCAGCATCAGGATGCAAACTAACAGTGTTCCGACATTCAACAGAATAACAGGAAGCAACTGGAGATTGATTGGAACCACTTTCACATAATAGGATTCTTCGGGAAGCGTGATAAGACCATAATGTTTCTGCAAAACACATACAGTAATACCAATGATATTCCCGAACAACACGCCCATAGAAATAAGGTAAACAGAATTGAAAAGAAAGATATTGCGGATGCCGGTATTATTCATGCCCAGCGCTTTCAGAATTCCTATCATATTCACGCGCTCAATAATCATAATCAGTAAAGCGGAAATCATGTTGAAACCTGCCACCAGCAACATCAGCGCAATAATAATGATAACATTGGTATCCATCAGACCGAGCCAGTCAAAAATCTGCGGTTTAAGTTCCTTGATGGTTTGCGCGTTCAGTTCCTGCCCTACTTCGCGGTAAACATAATTGCCAAAATAATCAAGGTCTTTAAAGTCATCAATGAACACCTCAAAGCCTGCTACCTGGCTGCTGTCCCAGTCGTTCAGCTTTTGAATATGGGCAATGTCAGCCAGCACATACAGGTTATCAAATTCTTCAAGTCCGGTTTTGTAAATGCCGGAAATGGTGAATACACGGGCTTTCTGATCTTGTCCCTGGATGAAATACATATAGAGCTTGTCGCCTGTTTTAAGTTTGAGCTTCTGAGCAAGTTGTTCTGAAACAAGCACAAACTTTGATGTCTCGCCTGAGGCGAGATCACCTGCGCGAAATGATTCTCCTGCGATAATATGTTTATCAAAGAATGTCCAGTCAAAATCTTTTCCCACACCTTTCACCACTACGCCTTCTATTTCATCATCAGTTTTTATAATGCCCGCTTTGGTGGCGAAAACCTGGATGTGGCGGATGCCTTTCACTGTGTCAAGAGCAGGATAAAAACTTTGTGAGGTGCTTACGGGTTCAGGTTCATAAGAAGTATTGGAATCATAATTGGTGATGACAATGTGCGCACCAAAGCCCGAAACCTTATCGCGTATCTCTTTCTGAAAACCTGTAACGATGCTCACTGCAACAATCATCACCGCCAGCCCGATGGAAATACCTGCAACGGCTATGCGCACAATAGGTCTTGTACCGGAAATATTATTACTTTCGGGAGCTTTTTTTGCGCGTATGATGCGCGATGCTATGAAAAATTCAGTATTCAATTGTTATATCTCGCAAAGACGCAAAGGTCGCAAAGAAATTTAATTATATGAAGCCTGTTTTTATTGCCCTGCTCTCACTTGTTGTTGTCTTCACTTCCTGCGCACAGCAATTGGAGCGTGTGAATTATTCCGTGAAAACGGATAAAGATATTCTCACAGGCGCGGCACAAACAGAAAAATATCTTCCGCTACTGAAAAATAAAAACGTGGGGATAGTTGCCAACCAAACGTCCGTTGTGGGGAAGAAACATCTGGTGGATACGCTGTTATCACTTGGTGTGAAAGTGAAAAAAGTTTTTGGTCCTGAACATGGTTTCCGCGGTGAGGCTTCGGATGGCGAAGCGGTGAGTTCTGCTACTGATGCAAAAACAGGTTTGCCTGTTATTTCATTGTATGGTGATAACAAGAAACCTAAGCCGGAACAATTAGATGGTTTGGATATTGTTGTTTTTGATATACAGGATGTGGGCGCAAGGTTCTATACCTTTATCTCTTCTATGACGTATGTTATGGAAGCATGCGCAGAGAAAAACATTCCTTTCATTGTGCTCGATCGCCCCAACCCAAATGGTTATTATATTGACGGACCAATCCTTGAAAAAGAGTTTTCTTCGTTTGTGGGGTTGCATCCTGTGCCGGTTGTGCATGGAATGACTGTGGGTGAATACGCTAAAATGGTGAATGGAGAAGGCTGGCTGAAAAACGGGATAAAATGCAACCTGACGGTTATTCCTGTTCAGGGGTATGAGCATAACGACTTTTATACTTTACCTGTAATGCCTTCGCCCAACCTGCCCAACAATATTGCTGTTTACCTCTATCCTTCTCTTTGTTTTTTTGAAGGCACAGTGGTAAGCGTGGGGCGCGGAACGGACAAACCTTTCCTTTGTTTTGGATATCCTGGTATGAAACAGGGAAGCTATTCGTTTACACCCAAAAGTGTGGCGGCATCAAAAAATCCTCCTTACAAAGACGAGAAATGCAATGGTTTCTATGTGGAAGACTTTGGAGATATTTATGTGAAAAACCTGGGCAGGCTTTATCTCTTCTGGCTGCTCGAAAGCTACAAAGCAGCGGATGACAAAGCCAATTTCTTCAATGATTATTTTAACAAGCTGGCAGGAACCGCCAAGCTGAAAGAACAAATCATCGCGGGAAAAACAGAGGATGAAATCCGTAAAACATGGCAGCCGGGATTGAAAACTTTTAAGGAAATCCGTAAGAAGTATTTATTGTATAAGGATTTTGAGTGAAAGATGAAAACTCCCTTTATCCTCTTAACTTTTCTTTTCGTCTCCCAACATTCTTTTTCTCAGCAAACAGTTGGGCTGTTCACACATGAAGCAGGGCAGTTGGATGGCTATGTTCTTTTTGCGCCAATACCCTCCACTACTACTTACCTGATTGATAAATGCGGTAAGCTGGTTCATACCTGGAGCAGCGCCTACAGACCCGGACAATCGGTTTATTTGCTGGAAGACGGAAGTTTGTTAAGAACAGGCAATACCAACAACCCGATTTTAAATGGTGGCGGAACGGGTGGCATTATTGAAAAGATAGATTGGGACGGCAATATCTTATGGAGCTATACCCTTTCTACTACCACAGAATGTCAGCATCATGATATTTTCCCAATGACCAACGGAAATATCCTTGCTATTGTGTGGCAGGTTCACAGCAACACAGAAGCCATTGCAGAGGGAAGAAACCCTTCACAGGTCAATACAGCTATGTGGAGCGAAAAAATTGTGGAACTGCAACCGGTGGGCAGTAACAGCGCAAACATCGTTTGGGAATGGTATGCATGGGATCACCTGGTACAGGATTACGATGCTTCAAAAAATAATTACGGTATAGTGGCGGATCATCCTGAACTGATTGACATAAACTTCGGAAGCTATACTCCATTAAACACAGACTGGCTGCATATTAATTCTGTTCATTACAATCCACAGTCAGACCAGGCTGTATTAAGCGTACATAACTTTAATGAAATCTGGATCATTGACCACAGCACTACTACTGCTGAAGCTGCCATGCATAACGGAGGATTACTAAACCGGGGTGGTGACCTGCTCTACCGCTGGGGGAACCCAGCAGCTTATGACCGGGGCAATCAAAGCGATAAAAAATTGTTCGGGCAGCACAATGCATATTGGATTGAGCCGGGCTTTGCAGACGAAAATAAAATCATGGTGTTCAATAACCAACATCCGGGAAACTATTCTTCGGTTGATATTATTGAGCCGCCTCTGCAACAGGACAACAGCTATTCGCTTGTAAGCGGACAGGCTTATCTTCCTGTCGCAAGTTCGTGGACATATACTGCGCCCACGCCAACAGATTTTTATGCTGCCAATATTTCGGGTGCGCAACGGCTTTCAAACGGCAACACATTGGTATGCGAAGGAACAAAGGGGAAGTTTTTTGAATTAGATGCAAACGATAACATCGTATGGGAATACATTAACCCTGTTCAACTGAACGGACCTGTAACGCAAGGAACTACTGTAAGCAACAACATTGTTTTCCGTTGCACCTTGTATGAACCCGGCTTTGCAGGCTTTGCAGGCAGAGACCTTACTCCGGGCGAACCGGTAGAACTTAATCCGTTTGCTTATTCCTGCGATATGATTACAGAAATAAATGAACTCCCGATAGCTATCGGGAGGACAATGAACAATGAACAGTGGCTGGTGTTTCCAAATCCTGCCGGAGATAAACTGAATATTGTTTTAAATGATGAATTAAGAACGCAGCATGCATCATGCAGAATTATTAATGCAACCGGGCAAGTAGTTTTCAATTCATCATTCAACACTCATTATCCGGTATTAGATATTTCCTCACTGCAGGCAGGGATTTATTTCATTTATGTTTCCAGGGACGAAAACTTTTCTGTTTTTAAGTTTGTGAAAGAGTGAATGTACGTCATTGGCTGGATGTTGACTGTTCTTTAAGGTTGTCATTTCTTCTCCTTCTTTTCTTCTTCCTCAAAATCCAGCCGCTCGATGTTATTCATGTTATGAAGTATCCATGCCTGTCTGCCCAGGATGTAGCCTGAAGGATTGGAGGCTGACCATTTGCGCGGATTGGGTAGGGTAGCGGCAATCAAAGCAGATTCTGCCCGGTTCAGTTTTGCTGCGCTCTTTTTAAAATGATATTTTGCTGCTGCTTCAGCGCCATATATACCATCGCCCATTTCCACCACATTCAGGTAAACTTCAAGGATGCGCTGCTTGCTCCAGAAGATTTCAATCAATCCCGTAAAATAAACTTCAAAGCCTTTGCGCACCCATGTCCGCGATTGCCAGAGAAAAACATTTTTTGCCGTTTGCTGGCTGATGGTGCTGGCACCTTTCATCTTTCTGCGCTTGCTTTTCTTCTCGTTGTTTTTGATTGCTTTTTCAATGGCGTTGAAATCAAAACCGTAATGCTCAAGAAACTTCTGATCTTCGGCAGCTAAAACAGCCAAAGGTAAGGCAGGTGAAATCTCATCATAAGAAACCCAGTCCTTTTTCAGCTTCATTTCTTTTCCATCACGTTTTTGTTCGTAGCAGCGTATCAGCATCAGTGGTGTTACCGGCACCGGAACAAAACGGTAAAAGATAGTTAACCCGATGGTAATAATAAAAAACCAGAGGATGGTTTTGAGAATGAATTTGAGGACTTTGAGGAGGAAAAACATTTTTATTTATACCGTCATTGCGAGGAAGGCACGACCGAAGCAATCTCATCTAAAAAAGATTGCTTCGCTGCGCTCGCAATGACGAGGTGATTATTGTTTCATAATATTCCCAATCGCATTGTCGTAAGTATTTTTCAGTTCAGCCGATGAACCAAAAATTTCTTCATCAACAACCAAACTATTATCAGCGGTTACCTCACCCAGCAGCGTAAACTCAACACCAGAAGCGGAAAGCAACTCAACCAACTTCTCCTGGTTCTCAGGTTTTACTGAAACTACTATCCTGCTCTGTGCTTCCCCAAACAGGAATGCATCTTTGCGGAAATCGCTGTCGGTATCAATTTTAAAACCTAAGTTGTTTGGCATTGCAGATTCCAAAAGCGTGATGAACAAACCTCCATCTGAGCAATCGTGTGCGCTTTGCAACAGGTTTCCAACGATCAGTGCTTTGATGATTTGTTGGACTGCATATTCTTTTTCCAAATCAAAATAAGGAGCCGGAGAATTTTTCACGCCCATAAACGAATACAAATATTCTGAAGAGGAAATATCGTTTTTGCTTTCACCGATTAAATAAATCAGATCGCCTGCATTTTTAAAATCAAGTGTGGTGCGGGTGGCTTTGTTTTCCAGCAATCCCAACATTCCGATTGTTGGCGTGGGGAACACAGGTTCTGTCTTATTATTGATGGTACTTTGATTATAGAAACTCACGTTTCCGCCTGTTACGGCTGTATCAAATTTGCGGCAGGCAGCGCCCATCCCTTTTATGGCACCTACAAACTGCCAATACACTTCAGGGTTGTATGGGTTACCAAAATTCAGACAGTTGGTGATGGCAAGCGGTTCACCACCGCTGCAAACGATATTGCGTGCCGCTTCTGAAACTGCAATAGCAGTGCCTGTTTCTGGGTCAGCATTTACATAACGCGAGTTGCAGTCAACGGTAAAAGCAAGCGCCTCTTCCGTATCTTTTATATTTACAATGGCTGCGTCAGAAGGCGCATTGGTACTCATGTTCACGGTTCCCACCATTGAATCATAATGTTCGTACACCCACTTTTTTGATGCGATGTTAGGATGTGCGGCAAGGTGCTTCGCAACTGCTGTCAAATCTTTTGGCTCTTTAACCTGCTCTATGGAAAAATTCCTGCTCTCTGCATAATAAGCAGGCTCTTTGTATTCGCGCTGGTAAACCGGAGCGCCACCGCCCAGCACCAGATCCCATGCGGGAACATCGGCAACCAATTCACCATTCATAAAATATTTCAATCGTTTTTCTTTGGTTACTTCACCTATCTGAACACAATTCAAATCCCATTTTTCAAACACCGCGTTCACTTCCTCTTCTCGCCCTTTCTGCACAACAATCAACATACGCTCCTGCGATTCCGAAAGAAGAATCTCAAACGGGACCATGTTCTTCTGGCGCATAGGAACTTTATCGAGATAGATAATCATTCCATGTTCGCCCTTTGCCGACATCTCAGAAGTAGAGCAGGTAATTCCCGCAGCACCCATATCCTGCATGCCAATGACAGCGCCTGTTTTAATTACTTCTAATGAAGCCTCCAATAATAATTTCTCCTGGAAAGGGTCGCCCACCTGCACTGCGGGAATCTTTTCGTTTGATGCTTCCGTAATATCTTCCGAAGCAAAAGTTGCCCCATGAATTCCATCTTTGCCCGTAGAAGAACCTACAATAAAAACTGGATTTCCTTCTCCGTAAGAAATTGCAGAAGCCGTTTCACCAATCTTTACAATCCCTGCCGACATGGCATTCACCAGCGGATTTTGGCTATAGCAATCATCAAAGAAAACCTCACCTCCAACAGTGGGAATTCCAAACGCATTTCCATAATCACCAATTCCTTTTACAACACCTTTCACCAACCAACGTGTTCTGTCTGTTTTCGGATTTCCGAAACGCAAAGAATTTAGTTGCGCAATCGGTCGCGCACCCATTGTAAAAATATCTCTGTTAATTCCGCCCACGCCTGTTGCTGCGCCTTGATAAGGCTCCAATGCTGAAGGGTGATTATGTGATTCTATTTTAAAGGCGCAAGCCAAACCGTTGCCGATGTCAACCAATCCTGCGTTTTCTTCGCCTGCTTCCACTAAAGTGCGTTTGCCTTTGCGTGGAAGGGTTTTAAGCCAGGTGATGGAGTTTTTATACGAGCAATGTTCGCTCCACATCACCGAAAAAACACTCAGCTCTGTGAAGTTGGGCGTGCGACCGAGAATGGTTTTAATTTTCTCAAATTCTTCGGGAAGAAGTCCTAATTTCTTTGCGGTTTCTATTGTGGGTAATGTAGTTTCGGTGGAAGTGTGGTTCATTTTATAATTTAAGATTGCGTGGCAAAAGTAAACATATATCTTTGCTTTTTCATGTCTGTTTTACTTGAAATCTTCTTAGTCGCTGCCTACGCCTCCATATTCATTTACCTTATTTCGGTAATGAAGTTTTTTGAATGTGAAGGCATCAGCCGCAATGCCATAAAAAGTGTTTTTATTCTAAAGGTATTTTTTGGAATTGCGATGAGCCTTATCTATACCTATTACTATACTGACCGCAGCACAGCCGACATTTATAAATATTTTGACGATAGCAAAGTGATGTTTGATGCGCTGTTCACCAAGCCAATTGATTATTTCCAAATGCTGTTCGGAATAAAAAATGACACCCCTTATTTTGATAGCTATTACAACCAGATGAATAACTGGTATCGCGAATACGACAGCAATTTGTATAACGACAGTCATACTATTATTCGTTTCAATGTTGTAGTCAGGCTGTTCTCGATGGGGTTTTATAATGTGCATACCGTGTTTATGTGTTTTCTTTCACTGCTTGGACTTACTGCTATTTATAAAACGTTTATCCTGGTAATGAAAGAAAAAAGTCTGCTGCTGTTTGGGGCTGTGTTTCTTTTTCCTTCGGTTTTGTTCTGGGGCTCCGGAGTATTGAAAGAAGGTTTGCTTTTTTTTAGTTTGGGATTTCTGATTTACTATGCGCAGAAAATAATTATTGGAGAATGGAACATAAAAAATATTTTCTGGATACTGTTTTCAATTGCCTTGCTGGCTCTGACAAAGTTTTATGTGGCAATTGCTGTAATTCCTGCTTTAGTCGCAAACTTTTGGATTAAGCAAACAGGAAATAAAAAAGTATTGCTGAAATACATTACTTTATACATCATCTTTTTTGCCATCGGGCTTAGTTTCACCAACTCTTTAAAAGTGTTGGTTCAGAAACAAAAAGATTTTATCAATCTTGCCAATGGCGGTACATACCTTCAACGCATCACCCCGGAAAAAACGGATACGATTTACATTGCATCTGAATTTCATGACCAACTGAAGCTCGATAAAAAAAGTAAATCAGCATCAATAACAGGAGAAATTAATAGCTGCAAAATATGGAATAACGGAAGTCTTGGTGAAGAAACAGTATTTGAAAACGATACTACCACCAACTTCCGCCTGCTGCTGGATTATGGCAAGACAGGAAGTAACATTGAAATACAAAAGTTAGAACCAAACATTTTAAGTTTCCTGAAAGCTACACCAAAAGCGCTTTACAACACATTTTTCCGTCCTTTCTTTTTCGAATCATTTTCACCTTTTACTTTAATGGCAGGTTTTGAAAATCTATTTATTCTTTTGCTGACACTGGTTGCAATTATTTTTGCTGACAAAAAAGTATTCAGAGAAAAAATGTTCTGGCTTTGTGTCTTTTTCACTTTAATAATTTTTGCACTTACCGGCTTGATAACTCCTGTAATTGGCGCTATTGTCCGCTATAAAATTGCTGCACTGCCCATGCTTTTAATTGCTTTGTTAATGATAGCTGACAAAGAAAGAATAATCAAAAAGTTTCCTTTACTGAAAGAATTATTCCGATGAATCTTAACGCTAAACGCGACCTTGTTTTTATTACTCTTGCAGGGTTTTTTATTACCAACGCCATTGTTGCCGAACTTATTGGTGGCAAGCTTTTTCAGGTAGGACCTTTTGTACAAAGCATAGGCATTATGCTTTGGCCCGTGGTTTTCCTTACTACTGATTTAGTGAATGAATATTACGGACCTCAGGGTGTCAGAAAACTTACCATGCTGACCGTTTCACTTATCGGCTATACGTTTATTATTCTCGCACTCGCGATGCTAATTACGGCTACTCCATTTTCACCGGTTTCAGGTGAAGCATTTCATAAAGTTTTCGGGCAATCGCTTTGGATTATTATAGGCAGTATTACTGCTTTCCTATCTTCTCAGTTGGTTGATGTTACGGTGTTCTGGGCTTTAAGAAACAAAACAGGAAGCAAAATGATTTGGCTTCGGGCTACTGGTTCTACAGTGGTTTCGCAACTGATTGATACGTTTATTGTGCAAGGAATTGCTTTTGTAATTCCTGGCGTCTGGACTTTAAACGAATACCTGAAAAATGCTTCTGCCGGTTATGTTTTCAAGCTTGGAGTTGCAATTGCCATCACACCTTTAATTTATTTGCTGCACTGGCTGATTGACCGTTATATCGGTGAGAAAGAAAGCCATGATATTATTAAACATACAGCGGAAGAAGCGCTGCATCACAAGGTAAAAGAATAAATTATTTCAGAACATTCTCCACTGTTTCCCAAAGCTTATCCGCAGTCTTTTCCCAGGTAAACTGTTTGAATCTTTCCTGCCCTTTTAGAATTAAATATTTTCTTAGAAACTCGTCCTTGGCTATTCTTTGCATAGCTGAAGAAATCTCATCCACAGAAAATGGATTTACAAGTAACGCTGCATCGCCTGCTATTTCAGGCAATGAAGTTGTATCTGAAGTTATGACAGGAACATTGCAA
>Ga0172375_10010927_pt1 | contig 11663 bp, 12 predicted proteins | sample LakKiv1m_FD_114537 | JGI IMG/M metagenome (GOLD analysis project Ga0172375, IMG submission 114537) | Freshwater microbial communities from Kabuno Bay, South-Kivu, Congo - kab_092012_11.1m | ecosystem: Environmental > Aquatic > Freshwater > Lake | place: Democratic Republic of the Congo... | reverse complement strand
TCGAAGGATGCGGCCCTGTACGCTGACCGCTCCGCATCCTTCGACTACGGGCTGCGGCCCTCCGCTCAGGATGCTCCGCTACGGTTGAATCGCCGGGACAGTTGATTAATTCTCATTCCTTAGAACGCAGAAAACGCAGACCGACGCAGAAGGGATCAGGATAAGCTCCATCCGCGTGAATCTGCGTCCTCAGCGTTCCATTACAGTACCAGTCGCATCGGCTGTTCTAGCGCGGCCTTGAGCGCCTGGAGGAACCGGGCGGCCTCGGCGCCGTCGGTCACGCGATGATCCGCGGAGATGGTCACCTTCATGCGCGTTCCTACGGCCAACTGTCCCTCGGCGTCCACCACGGGCGCCTTCTTCACCGCGCCCACGGCCAGGATCGCGGCCTGGGGTGGGTTGATGATGGCGACGAAGTCGTCCACGTCGAACATGCCCAGGTTGCTGATGGTGAAGGTGCTGCCGACCATGTCGTCCGGCTTCATCTTGCCCTCGCGCGTCCGGGCCACCAGCTCACGTGTATCACGGGCGATTTGCCCCAGCGACTTCTTATCGCAGTCCCGGATGACCGCGGTGATCAGGCCGTTTTCCCGCGCCACAGCGATGCCGATGTGTACCTGGTCGTGAAGGTGGATGCTGTCACCGGCAAAGGACGCGTTGATCGCCGGAAACTGCCGCAGAGCAATTGCTGTGGCCTTGGTGATCAGATCGTTGACGGAAATCTTCTCTGCTTCCGGCAGCAGCGCGTTCAACTGGCTGCGCAGCGCCATCGCCGCGGCCATGTCGATCTCCATGGTGACGTAAAAGTGCGGCGCCTGCTGCTTGCTCTCCGTCATCCGCCGGCCGATGGTCTGGCGCATGCCGGATAGCGGCTCGACGCGGTAGCCCTCGGCCGATGGCTCGTAGGAAGGCGTCGGCATGGGCAGCGCCGGAGCGGCGGCCCGCTTCTCGGGCGCTTTGGCGTGCTCCTGCACGTAGGTCTCGATGTCGCGCTTGATCACGCGCCCGCCGGGCCCCGTGCCGGCGACCTTGCGCAGATCAATCCCCAACTCGGCGGCCATGCGCAGCGCCACCGGGGAGGCCGCCAGTCTGCCGCCCTCGGCTTCTGCTGACGGCTGAGGCGGCGCGGCTGCCTCGGCCGCGGGCTGAGGCGGCGCGGCTGCCTCGGCCGCGGGCTTAACCTCCGCCTCCGCCGCTGGCCTGGCTTGCTCTTCCGCCAACCCCAGCGCGGCCAGATCGACCTTCTCGCCCGCCTCACCGATCACCGCGATGGGTGTTCCGATGGGCACGCTTTCGCCGGCCTCCACCAGGATCTTGAGCAGCACGCCGGGCCGAAATGCGGGCACCTCCACGCTGGCCTTGTCGGTCTCCACCAGCACGATGGTCTCGCTCTGGGTCACCAGATCGCCGACCTTTTTGATCCACTCGCCCAGCTTGCCCTCGGCCATATCGAAGCCCAGTTTGGGCATGGTAATAAGCTCAGCCATGGATTATCTCCTCGTGAACTGGGATTGGGAATTGGGTATCAGGTATTAGGGATTAGGGATTAGGGATTAGGGATTGAGGGTGAGCCTTTCCCTATGCTTTGGCTCCGTTCCCTAGCCTCGATTCCCTGTTCCCTAGTCCCCAATCCCCAGTCCCCAATCCCTGGTCCCTACTTCAAGTACATCACGTCCTTGACGGCGCGGATCACGTCGGACACCTGGGGCAGGGCCATTTGTTCGAGCCGGCGGTTGTAGGGCAACGGCACCTCAGCCTGGGCCACGCGACGGATTGGCGCATCCAGGTAATCGAAGGCGAGCTCGGTAACGCGAGCGGCGATCTCCGCGCCGATGCCGTAGGCGCGCCAGCCTTCTTCCACCACGACCACGCGATTCGTCTTTTTGACGGATTCGACGATCGGTCGCGTGTCCAGCGGTCGCAGGGTACGCAGGTCGATCACCTCGGCCTCGATCCCCTCCTTGGCCAGCTCGTCCGCTGCCTGGAGCGAGGTCTGGATCATCTTGGAATAGGACACGAGGGTGACGTCCTTGCCTTCGCGCTTCACGTCGGAGACGCCGAGGGGGACGATAAAATCCTCGTCGTCCGGCACCTCGCCCTTGGCCTGGTACAGGGTGGCGTGCTCGATGAAGAAGACCGGGTCATCATCGCGGATGGCCGCCTTCAGCAGCCCTTTCGCGTCGGCGGGGGTGCCCGGCGCGACGATCTTCAGGCCGGGGAAGTGCGCGAACACCACATCGGGCGTCTGCGAATGGGTAGCGCCAAGCTGCCGGCCACCGCCGCCCACGGTACGGATGACCAACGGCACCTTGATCTGGCCGTTGAACATATAATGGAGCTTGGCGATGTGGTTAACGATCTGATCCATGGCCAGAAAGGCAAAGTTGATCGTCATGATCTCGGCCACGGGACGCAGGCCCGCCAGGGCCGCTCCGGCCGCCGCCCCGGCGATGACGGCTTCAGCGATGGGTGTATCCTTGACGCGCTTCTCACCGAACTCGTCGAGGAAGCCGCGCGTGACCGCATAGGAGCCACCCCATTTGCCGATATCTTCGCCCATCAGAAACACCCGCTCGTCGCGATACATCTCCTCGCGCAAGGCCTGGCTGATCGCCTCACGAAATGACATGCGTGTCATGGGATTACCTCTTACCTGTGGCTCATCGGGTTGACGTAGACGTGCTCGCACAGCGCTGCGTCGTCCGGCTCCGGGCTCTCCTCGGCAAATTGGACGATGTCGACGATCTCATCCTCGACGCCCGTTTGAATCGCGTCCAGCTCCGCCTGGGCAACCTGGCCGTCGGCCAGCATCTTGTCGCCCAGCCGATGGATCGGATCGCGGGTCCGCCACTCCTCGATCTCCGCCTTGGTGCGATAGCGCTCGGGATCGCCCATCGAGTGGCCCACGTAGCGGTAGGTCAGCGCCTCCAGCAGCACCGGCCCCTCGGCGCGCGCCAGGTCCAGCGCCTCACCGATAATCTGGTAAGACTGGAAGACATCCTGGCCGTCGAACTGCCGGTGGGCGATATCGTAAGCGCAGCCCTTTTGGTAGATGTCGGTGACCGCAGACGCCCTACCCACCTCGGTGCCCATGCCATACTGGTTATTCTCGACCAGATACACCACGGGCAGCTTCCAGACGGCCGCCAGGTTGATGGACTCGTGGAAATAGCCGATGTTAGTGGTGCCTTCGCCAAGAACGCAAAGGACGGCTTCAGGCTTCTCGTCGTAGCGAATTTCAATCCCTACACCGGTCGCCAGTGGCAGGTGACCGCCGACGATCGCATGTCCGCCCCAGTAGCGGTGTTCCGCGCTGGCCAGGTGCATCGAGCCGCCCCGGCCGCCGCTCACGCCGGTGGCTTTGCCCAGCAGCTCGGCCATGACGCGCTTCGGATCCAGCCCGCGGGAGATGGCCCAACCGTGGTCGCGATAGGCCGTGAACAGGTGGTCGGTCGGCTTCAATGCTTTGCAGCCACCCACCGCGATCGCTTCTTCACCGACGTAAAGGTGTAAGAACCCGCCGATTTTGCCTTCGGCATACAGCTCGGCAGCTTTTTCCTCGAACCTTCGGATGAGTACCATCCGGTGGTAGAGGTCAAGTAGCTCGCTCTTGGATAACTCTTTGGCCACTTAAAGACCTCCTTCAGTGGTTGAACAATTCCACAGTCCAGGTGATTATGCCACAAGAGAGGCGCAACGGCCAGTCAAACCGATTCTTCTCTTCAATTCTGCTGCGCCGGACACCTCGACCTAGCCAGCAAATCATTGTACCTCATCTCTCAACCTCGCGCTGTGTGCCGTCATACCAAAGAGTGCCTGCGATTTGCCATCCGCTGCCGCCCGTGGCATAATCTTGCTGTCATGGAGGATGTCCACGCATGATAGAGCTGGTCACAGTCTGAGGTCTGCCCCGCTTCCCGGCTGCCGGGAAACCGCCTGACGTGGAGTCGGGCCTTTCGGATTTGTGAGACCCGAAAGGTCTGGCTGAGCACAGGTTCGCGGCGGGGCCGTGCGCCTGCTGTGATCGTCTCCTTTTATATTGCTTACGAGCATGTTTCGAACGCCACAGGCGCTTGGCCTGTGGCGTTTTTGTTTCTCTTGGGTCGTAGAGACGTTGCAATGCAACGTCTCTACGACACGGGGCGAAGGTGAAGAGCTATGCTACAAGTCCGAGACGTAGCCAAATGGTTCGGTGACGTTTGCGTCCTGGACCGCATCAACTTCAATATCAACCGCGGCGACCGGGTCGGCCTGATCGGGTCCAACGGCTGCGGCAAAACCACCCTGCTCAGGATCATCACGGGCCAGCTCGCAGCCGACCGCGGCAGCGTGCAGCTCTCGCCGGCAACGGTCCGGCTGGGTTACCTGCCGCAGGCGCTCGACTTCCCGGCGGGCGCCACGGTGGGCGACGTGTTGCGCTCGGCTTTAAGCGAGCACGAGGCGGCGGAATCGCGCCTGGCGCGCCTGGCGGAAGCCGTCGCGGCCGCGCAAGGCCCCGCGCTGGCTGTCGCCCTGGCGGCGTATGATCGCGCCCTGGCAGAATTCCAGGCGCTCGGCGGCGCGCAGCGACAGGCCGACGCGGATGCCGTCCTGGCCGGGCTGGGCATGGCCGACATGGATCAATCCCGGCCGGTGGCCGCGCTCAGCGGCGGGCAGAAGACGCGGCTGGGATTGGCCCGCCTGCTCCTGGCCGAGCCGGATCTGCTGCTGCTCGACGAACCGACCAATCACCTGGACATCGTCGCGCTGGACTGGCTGGGGGAATTCCTGGCGAGCTATGGCGGCGCGGTGCTGATCGTCTCGCACGACCGGGCCTTCCTCGACCGCACCGTCGGCCGCATCCTGGCGCTGGACGACGTGACCCATACCCTGCGCGAGTTCGCCGGGGGTTACAGCGATTACGCCCTGGCTGTAGATCGCGACCTGGAAAAGCAGTGGGCCACCTACCGGGAACAACAGGAGCGGTTCCGCAAACTGGAGGCCTCGATCCACAAGCTGAGCAACCAGGCCAAGAGCATCGAGAAGGAGACCATCCACTTTCACTGGCGACGCATCGCCAAGGACCTGGCGCGGCATGCGGTCGTGCAGCGGGCGCGGCTGGAGCGGATGATGGCCAGCGAAGAAACTGTCGAAAAACCCGGCCAGACCTGGAAGATGAAACTAGAGTTCGCCGACACACCGCGCAGCGGGCAGGACGTCCTCCGCATCATCGGGCTCGGCGTGGGCTACGGCGAACGTTTGCTGCTTCACGACGTCAACCTGCACCTGGCTTACGGCGAGCGTGCGGTGCTCATCGGCCCGAATGGCGCCGGGAAGACCACGCTGCTGCGCTGCATCACCGGCCAGTTGCAGCCCTGGACGGGTGAAGTCCGCCTGGGACGCGGGGTACGCCTGGGCTACATGGCGCAAGAACAGGAGACGTTGGATCTGGCGGCGACTCCGCTCGCCCTCATCCGTGCGGCCGCGCCGCTGGATGAGACCGAGGCGCGGCACTTCCTCCACTATTTCCTGTTTGCCGGCGACGAGGTGTTCGTGCCGGTGGGTCGGCTGAGTCTCGGCGAGCGCAGCCGGTTGGCACTGGCGCTGCTGGCGGTACGCGGCTGCAACTTCTTGTTGCTCGACGAGCCGATTAATCACCTGGACATCCCGTCGCGGGAGAGCTTCGAGCGGGCGATGGCGCGCTTCGAAGGCACCGTGCTGGCCGTCGTCCATGATCGTTACTTCATCGAACGGCTGGCAATGACGATCTGGACGCTAGAGGATCGCCAGGTGCGGACAGTGTCGGCTGATGGCTGATGGCTGATGGTCACTACTATTTGCCATTTCCTATCCGCCATTTCCTATCTGCTATCCGCCATTTCCTATCCGCCATTTCCTATCCGCCATTTGCCATCCGCCATTTGCTATCTGCTATCCGCCATTCGCCATTCGCCATTCGCCATCCGCCATTTGCTATCTGCTATCCGCCATTCGCCATTCGCCATCCGCCATCGGCTATTTGCTATTGGCTCACTTTGTGGCATACTGTCGCTATGAGTTGGCTGTTTGGAAAGCACGACGAATCGGTCTTCGTGCGCCTTGCAGAGCCGACCGACCGGACGGTGTTGTCGGCCTTGCTGGCCGACACGTGGCGGCGACAAGGGCTATTGGCTCTGGAGGATCAGGCCGCGCTCTTACGAAACGGGGTGAGTGCTCTTGCTTTTTCCGGAGCGCGTGCGGTGGGTTTTCTGGGGCTATCGCCGCGCGCGCCGTCCGGCAACTCGTCGGAGCGCTGGGCCGACCTTTCTCTGGCTGCCGTGGCGCCTGACTATCTGCACAGCCGGATGCTGACCACGTTGCTGGAGGCTGCATTGTCGGCATTGCGCGCCAACGGTGTTACGGGCCTGGTTTGCTTGACCAACGAAGGATGGCTGCGCGACGGACTATCGGCAGCGGGATTCGTCCAGGTCGATCGGGTGATCAGCTATGTGCACAACAGCCACGGGATAACGCCTGCTCCCACAGCCGTGGCCAGCTTGCGGAGCGTGGGAGGCCCCGATGCCGATGTCCTTCTGTCCCTGAACGCGGCGGCCTTCGAGCCGTTCTGGGTCTATGACGATGCGACGGTGTTGAGTTGGATCTTCACGTCGGATCACGCTATGCTGGCCGAGCTGGAGGGTCAGGTGGTTGGCTTCGCGTTGACAACCTGGAATCATGACACGGACTATGCCTACTTGATCCGGGTGGCGATCTTGCCTGCCTGCCAGGGTCGTGGTATCGGCCGTCAGTTAGTTGCTGACGCTCTCCAGTACGCCCGGAACGCGGGCGCCGGCGGCCTGGCGCTCAACACCCAGGCCACCAACGTTGTCTCGCGTCACGTTTATGAGTCGCTGGGCTTTCGCGCGACGGGCCAGGCTTTGGCGGTGATGGTGTATTTGACGTGAAGCGTGGTGCGTAGAGCGTGGTGCGTGGTACGTGGTACGTGGTGCGTAGAACGTAGAGCGTGGAGCGTGGAAGCACAACCGGACTCCCTTTACGCACTACGCAACACGCAACACGCTCCACGCTTCACGCCCCGTACGCCGCCAGCAGTTTGCTTCCGATCTCACCCCAGTCGAACTGCGCCACCCAGGCTTTGATCTCTTCCCGAACGCCTGTCCAATCGGTTTCGTGCGCCCGGACTAAGGCTTTGGCGAGCGCGGTCGAATCGATGGGGTCATACAAGATGCCGCGGCGGCTGTCGGCCAACAGATTCGGGAAGGCGCCCAACGCCGGTGCGATCACCGGCAGACCGAATGAGAAGGCCAGCAGTGCCGCGCCCGATGTGGTGATCTGCCGGTAGGGCAACACGCTCACATCGGCCGCGTTAAGATACACCTGCACGCCCTCCGGCGGGACAAAGCCTGGTAATAGCCGAATCCGATCGTCACCCGCGGCCAGCGCCGTCAGGTCACGTAAATAGTGGTCCGAACCGGGCTTGCCGGCCAGCACCAGGCGCATATCCGCGCCGGGCAGCGAATGAAAGGTCGGCAACAACTCCTCCAGCCCCTTGTACGGTCGCAGCAGTCCCAGGCAGACAAACACGAACGCATCGAGTGGCAATCCCAGCCGGCTGCGCGCCTCGGCGCGATCCAGCACGTTGGGATAGCTGTTTAAATAGTGGCCGTGAGAGATCACGGCCACCCCGCGTGTGCGCCCGAAGCGGGCCGTGATCGCCTCTGCGGTGCTCACATCATGGATGTGGATCACGTCGGCCGACCGTACCAGGCGCGCGACGCCCCAACGTTCGGCCAGGCCGGCGTCTTCGTGCGGGTCCAGGTTATGGACGGTGTAGGCGACCCGACCGCCGCCCTCCTGAAAGGCGCGCAACTGGCCGAACAATCGCCGCAGACGCCGCCAACGACGTAGCGCGTAGATGGGCGGCGAGTTGGCGACCAGCTCGAACGCCCGGCGCATCGCCCGCTGCGGCAAATCGGCCGCGCCGCGCAGCCCCGCCAGGGTCGCGGCCGGGGGCAGGTCATACCTTTCCAGCCAGTGCAGGTGAATCACATCCGGTCGGGTGGCACCCAGATCGGCTGGCGTCAGCACGGCAACCAGGCGCACATCGGCGCCGGCGGCCATAAGCCCGTCGCGCAGCAACCCGATGTAGGGATTGATGCCCGTCCCGACGGCCGAGAGCAGCAGGATGCGAGGGGAGTGAGCAGGTGTTAGCATAGGCAGTTCGGCAGGATTATAGCACAGCGGCCCTAAAACGTGCTGTTGTGTGGGCTGGCCGTTCTTTGACAGTGTTGCGCCAGGATGATAACATGCATCGGTACTCCAACTCGAACATCGGATGTCGCTTCATGGAATCCTGGTATGCTCTCTACACCAAACCGAATGCGGAAGCTCAGGTGGCCAGAACGCTCACGACACGTGGGTTGGAAGCATTTCTGCCCCTGCTGCCTTCACGGCCCGACGAGCGCATCAAGCCGCTCTTTCCCACTTACGTCTTCGTCCACTGTGACTTGATGGTCGTGGGCATCGACAATTTGCAGTGGGTCCCCGGTCTGCGCCACATCCTGAGCTTAGGCGGCCGGGCAGCCGTCGTGCCGGACGAAGCCATCGCGCTGATCCAGGCGGGCTTGCGCGAGATCGAGGCGGCCGGCGGGCTGCCCAAGCACCACTTCAAACCCGGCGATACCGTCGTGATCGACCAGGGGCCGCTGGCCGGACTGCGCGGCATCTTCCAGGGGCCGATGGGACCGGCCGAACGCGTACACATTTTGATCCGCTTCCTCGGAGAAACAAACCGGGCCGAAGTGCCTGTAGAGGCGTTACGCGCTGTTAGCGAGGATGATGATCTGTCTCGCCGGCGCCGGCGCGGCACTCGCGGCGCCGGACGGCGCATACGGTATCCGAATCCTGAGCCGCAATAGTCAACATTTGCGTTAAGTTATTCCTAATTCAGATTTGCGTCTAAAGGTACTCCCTGCTATAATCGGCGCCGATATGTCGGGTGCTTCGGGCGGTAGTCCGTGAAACAAACGATCAGTGCAGGCCTCCTCTGGTGGATGGCATTAGTGGTCATTCTCTCCACGGCGGTCCCCCTCGGCCTGGGCTTCTGGATCGATCGTCGCTTCGACACGGCTCCGCTTTTTGTTTTCATCGGCGCTCTCGCAGGTATTATCGCCGGTACGGTCGGCATAGTGCGTATTGCCGTTCGCACGATCGACGCTGTGGCTCGGCTGCCGAAGGTTGAAGGCGGCGTCGAGAAAGCAGCAAGCGGGAAGGAGGATTGAGCGTAGTGCTTAAGAAGCTGTTCACAGTCCGTAACCTGGTGATCCTCCTCTTGGTGGTCGCCCTGTTTGTCGTTTCCGGGCTCTTGGGGCTGAAGGTACCTCCACCTGAGGTCTCCCTTGCAGCAGAGCCGGTCCTCCACATCGGTGGGTTCGCGGTCACCAACGCGCTTCTCACCGCCTGGATCGTCATGATCATCCTCGTTGTGGCCGCGCTGATCACGACCCGCCATTACCCCAAAGATCTGGACAACGCCAAGAACAGCGATCTGGTGCCCAGCGGCTTCAGCAACTTCGTCGAGTGGATGGTCGAAGGCTTCTATGGGTTCTCCGAAAGTGTGGCCGGCAAGTGGGTGACCAAATTCTTCCCCATCATAATGACCATCTTCCTGTTTATCGTGGTCTCGAACTGGATCGGCCTGATCCCCGGCGTCGGCACGATTGGCTTGCTTGAACATCCCGCCTCGGGTGCAGAGGGCTTCGCGGCCAAGGGCGCCATCCTGACGGCGCAACCAGCGGCATCGGGCGCCGAAGGATTCATCCTGGTGCCATTCCTGCGCGCTCCTTCGACCGATCTGAATTTCACGGTGGCGCTTGCGCTGGTGGCCGTCTTCATGGCGCAATACTTCGGCGTGGCAGCGCAGAAGCTGGGATATTTCAAGAAGTTCCTGGATCTGAGCGGGTTCAAGCAAGGCGCGTTTATGGGCGTGATCCAGCTTTTCGTGGGTGTGCTGGAGCTCATCTCCGAGTTAGCCCGGATCATCTCGTATAGCTTCCGTCTTTTCGGCAACATCTTCGCGGGCGAAGTGCTGCTGGCGGTGCTTGCGTTCCTGATCCCGTACGTCGTGTCGTTGCCGTTTCTGGGGCTGGAGTTGTTCGTCGGCTTTATCCAGGCGTTTGTGTTTATGATGTTGGCGCTGGTCTTCTTTACTCTGTCCACGATCAGACACGGCGAAGAAGAACATCACTGATCAAAGGTGAAGGCAGGATGCGGATCGAGCTTGGCAGCCAACGACCTTCCGCCTTCTGAATTCTGCAATCAAAAGGGGGGTATACATGGACGTTGAAGGACTGAAGGCTATCGGCGCGGCTCTGGCGATTGGCCTTGGTGCGATCGGCCCGGGTATCGGCATCGGCATCATCGGCGGTAAGGCCATGGAGGCCATGGGGCGCAACCCCGAGGCGGCGGGCAACATCCGCACCAACATGATTCTGGCGATCGTCTTCGCTGAGTCTGTGGCGATCTACGCCCTGGTCATCGCGCTGCTGCTCAAGTTCGTCTGATGATTTCGGATTGCAGAATCTGAAGCGCTATCGTAGGACACGTCTGTTCTGCATTCTGTGATCAAGGAGGGGCCGTTGGAAAGTCTCGGCATCAATCTAAGTTCATTGATATCGAACCTCATCAACTTCGCGGCGTTGGCGGTGGTGCTCTACCTGCTGCTTTACAAGCCGGTGTTGCGCATGATGAGCCAGCGCAGGGATCGCATCGCCCGCAGTATGGCCGATGTGGATGCCGCGCGCGAGGCCGCCGCAAAGGCACAGCAGGAATACGACCGCAAGATCGGCGAGGCACAGCGTAAGGCGCAGGAAATCATCGCGCAGGCTGCGCAGGCCAGCGATAAAGTCGGCGCGGATATCAAGGCCGAGGCGCAGCGCGAGGCCGATGCGATCCGCCAGCGGGCGCGCGAAGAAGCCGAGCAGGAAAGGGCCCGTATCCTTGCCGAGGTCCAGGATCAGATCGCCGGGCTCTCCATGATCGCAACCGAGCGCGTGCTGGGCCAGGCAGTGGATGCCACCTTGCAGCGTAAGTTGATCGACAACTTCCTGGCCGGACTGGGCGAAGCTAAGCCATGAGCGCCGAACGCGTGCAAAGCTATGCCAGCGCATTCTACGAAGCCGCGCTGGAACGCTGGACGGCAACGTTGGACAGCGTGGCTGCGAGCCTGGCCGGCAACTCCCAGTTGATGGATCGCTTGCTCACTGCCGACCTGGAGTTCGCGACACGCCAACGCTTGCTGGATGGGGTGGTCCCGCCGGATGTCGATCTGCCGGTGCGCAACTTGCTTTACTCCCTGCTGCAACGCGGCGATCTGGCACTGCTCCCCGATATCGCGAAAGCGTTGCGCGAGCGCGCTCGCCAGGCCGAGGCCTTGCCGGTTCCAGTCGAGGTGGTCACCGCGCTGCCGCTCGCGGATGATCAGCGGCAAGCGCTGGTGGCGAAGTTACGGGTGCAGTATGGCTCCAACCTGGCGTTCGACTACCGTGTCGATCCGACCATCCTGGGCGGCATGATCGTGCGCGTCGGCGACAGGCTCATAGACGGCAGCGTGGCGAGCAAGCTGGCGGCGATGAAGCAGGCGTTGGGTGTAACGACCGCCTGAAGATCCCGCGCCGCATGATACG
>Ga0172375_10010923_pt1 | contig 11667 bp, 4 predicted proteins | sample LakKiv1m_FD_114537 | JGI IMG/M metagenome (GOLD analysis project Ga0172375, IMG submission 114537) | Freshwater microbial communities from Kabuno Bay, South-Kivu, Congo - kab_092012_11.1m | ecosystem: Environmental > Aquatic > Freshwater > Lake | place: Democratic Republic of the Congo... | reverse complement strand
TATCCCCGCCCGTCTCATCGGTCCTGGAACAAAGGGCGGGGATAAACCCCGCCCCTACAGAATATCGCGCTACGATGTTGGCCCTTCTGGAAATTCTGAGACAGTTTCAGCAGTGGCACCCGAAAGTCAAGTCCCGTGAACGTTCACGTGGACTAGCGATTGCGTTTGCCGTAAGTAATCTCCAACAAAGCGGAGGCGATCATGTTGATAAAGAACTGGATGCTGCCCATGCCTTACACCATTTCCAGCGAGGCCCTGGCGGTGGAGGCGGTGACGTTGATCCGGGAGTACAACCTGAAAATGCTCCCTGTGGTTGACGGCGGTCGGCTCCGAGGGGTGGTTCATCGCAGGGATCTGAGCGAAGCGGCTCAGTGTGTGACCGGCAGCCGCGACATGTGCGAGATGAACTACTTCTGCACAAAACTAAAGGTTAAGGACGTCATGGTCCGGATGCCGGTGGTGGTCTCGGTGAACGACTCCGTGGAAGAAACCCTCATCAAGGGCAAAGAGTTGATGATGAGCACCTTTCCCGTCTTGGACGGGGACAGCGTGGTCGGCGTCGTCTCGGACCGAGAGATATTCGTGACGCTGTTCAAACTTCTTGAAGCCGGCCAACCTCGGACGCGCATAACGTTGACCAATGTGACGCCCGAACGCGGTACGCTCACGGAGATCCTGGAGATTGTTGACCGGAGCGGTGCGCAGGCTCGCGCCATATTCACCGTTCCGGAAGGGAAGAACGGCATGGCCCGGGTGGTTTTGAGATCGGAGGGCGGAGATCCCGAAGTGCTGAAAAAAGCTCTCGAGGAAAAGGGCTACCACATACTGGAATACGCGGTTTGAGGTTACTTCTCGCCTGCTGAGAACTTGATTCTGAAACTGGTCCCTCCGTTTCGCGTCACGTCCAGAAGGCCGCGCAGTTGCCTGACGAAAATGTTTACCATTCGCAGCCCCAACGAGGTGACCTGGCCAAGCTGTGCGTCCTCGGGAAGTCCTATTCCATTGTCGGCAACCGTCAATTCATACTCCTCGTTACCATGAGAGCTCAGGCTAATGGTCACTTCCCCACGGCGGCCGCCCGGAAAGGCGTGCTTGGCGCAATTGGAGAACAGTTCGGTAATGATGAACCCCAAAGGTATGGCAGTGTCTACTCCGAGACAAACGTCTTCTATATCCAGGTTAAGCTGAACAGGGCTGCCGATGCCTGAATGAAATTCGTGGAGGTGTTTGATAAGACCGCAGAGGTAATCCCTGGCTCTGAGGTCTGCAAGGTTTTCGGACTTATAGAGTTTCTCGTGAAGAACTTGCAACGAATGTACCCGGTTTTCGGCTGATTCGAACATTTCCCTCATGGTCTGGTCCTTGACGTATCTCGCCTGGAGCCGAAGCAAGCTCGATACTGTCGCCAGGTTGTTCTTCACCCTATGATGAATCTCGCGAAGCAGCACTTCCTTTTCCTGAAGCGACGACTTGAGTTGCTGTTCGACATTACGCCGAACGACTATTTCCTCGCTTAACTGTTCGTTGGCCTTTGACAGCTCTCCGGTCCTTTCGGCCACCCGTTGTTCCAGGGTACGGGAATAGTTGGCCAACTGCTCATGAAAGCGGGCGTTCTCGATGGAAATCGCTGCCTGGGAGCAGAGTAATCTGAGCAGTTCCAGACGATTCTCCGTGAAAACGTCGGCGGCCAAACGGTTCTCGAGATACAGAATCCCCGTGAGCTTGCCCTGGTGGATTATGGGTCCACAAAGAATGGACTTGGGCTGGATTTCCTTTATGTATGGATCTCTGGAAAACTCGCCCCCCCGCGAGGCATCGTTGATCACGATGTTCGCCTTTGCCCTCGCCACGTAATTGACTATAGACCGGGAAATCTCCGGGTACTGCTCGAGAGGTACCGACTGGATCACTGGTGCAGTGGCGCTGTCAGCCCATACCTCGACGCTCACGACAAGGTTCCCCTTGTCTTCCAACAATAACAGCCCGCGTTGCGCTCCGGCGTTTTCAATGGAAATGCGCAGGAGTTTGTCCAGGAGCCGGGGGAGAATTATCTCTTTTGAAATGGCCTGGGAAGCTTTCATAACCCACGCCAGGTCCAGATCTTGGCCTCCGCTGGTAGTTATAGTCGGAAGGGATGACGTAGCCTCTGTCGTGGCGGCGGACGTGCCGGCAGCCTCCAGCACCATGCGCCGATAGGCCTCCTCGATGTGGGCGACTTTTGCTTTGGCTCCCCATCTTGTGTACCCGTACTTGGCCTCGATCATGTACGACTTGGCTATGGTCATCTTCTCCTTTCCAGCGTAAAACCGGGCTGCAAGCTCATTGGCAAGCGCTGCCTCGTTGATGTAATCGTGTTTGTTGGCAAGCGCTATGGCACGGTCATAAGATTCTTCTGCCATAGCTTGCTGGTTCAATACTCTGGAGCGCTCCGCATCCACGAGCAGATAACGGTGCAGGTGATTCATGGGGCCATGACGGGCCCATTTCTTCAGCTTTTTCTGGTTGGCGTCCACTTTTCGCAGGATTGCCCGTCGTGCGGCCTGTGAGGCTTCTTGGTACAAGGCCAGCCGAACGAGGGAATCGTAGAAATAGAATACCGACACGGCCGGTGTACCTGCCACGCCATCGAGGTACTGCGAGGCCAGATCCGCGTTGCGTAGCGCTTCATCGGGGTCTTCGAACAGGTAGCAGAGCATGAGCTTGTTCAAGTGCATACAACAGATAGCTCCCCGGTAGTCCGCCATCTTGTGGGCGCGAAACATCTCCTCTTCCTGACTCTCGACGCCTGTCAGAGAACAAGCGTCGTCGCTTCCATTGATGAGATTCAGGACGGTTTGGCGATAGATTTCCAGCACTCTGAGGACAGACTCATGCTTGAGTTTCCTCAAGGTGTCGCAGAGAGAACTCATCTCTCTTTCCACGATCCCCAGTTCCAGCCCCACGCGAAACATGCCCGTGCAATAAGCGTACGCGCAGTAGGATGCATCGTCGAGATTCCCGGTTTCCAGACCACTCTGGTAGCCATCCAGCAGAGGTCTCAGGGAGTCCCGATGATGTTCCTTCCAGTGTCGAACCATAAAATTTACTACCAGAGCGACCCGCGATTTTCGGCTAGCGCCGGGAACACCCTCGGCGAGCCGCTCAGCCAGTTGGCCGAAGCGATACCCCTTCTCGATATCTCCCAGATGATTGCAAAGAATTACTCCGTAGTAAGCGTATGCTACTGCGGATTCGGGTGCGTTGCCGTATTTGAGGGAAAGGCGGACGGATTCGAGAGCCAACAGGGCCGCCAATTCGGGCCGCACCGCGTATGCCGCTTTGGAGAAAATTGACATTATCCTCACGGCTGCAAGGCTTGTTGGATCCGTCATTTCGCGAAGTCTGCTCAGCTCGTCCATGGTCTTTCCTGCAAGCATGAGCCGAGTCTTGACAAATCCTAAGATAAGGTCCGACTTCTTTGGTTGTTCCGGAAGAGACACACCCAATAACCTGAGCACGGACAAACCGATCCTCACCGCTTCAGGCATTTTATATTGGGCGATGGCTGCCTGGATCTTCACCTCGTATATTCTTGCTCTTTCAAGCCGGCTGTTTGCATTGGCAAGTGCGATCCCGCATTGTTGCTCCATCTTGTCAAAATCCGAGCACAGATATGCGGCCCGGGCGGCTTCCAGATGGAGCTCCCACGCCGGCTCGCGACAATCGGTCCAGCAATCTTGGCCCAGAAGCCTAATTCCCGTGTTGAGGTACGTGCAGGCGGCCTCGTAGGCACCAGCGGCTTTGGCCCGCTTTCCCGCTCTGAGATTCAACTCGGCAAGTTCCCTGCGTTCAGATTCGTCCGTCATCAAATCCACGGCTACGTTGAGCTGATTGACTACGGTGAAGATCGTCCGGTCAAGCCAAAGCCCTTCAGCAGAATCCCTGAGAATGCGCCCCATCCTCAGATGTACTCCCGGCCGATCTGCCAGTGGGATCAACGAGTAGGCCGCTTGCTGCACCCGGTCGTGACAGAATTTGAACTCGAATGTAACTTTCCCGGAAGTCGGAGACACGTCCAGTTCGATGTATTTCCACCCTTCTCCGGTGGGCAGGATTAGCCCCTCGGTCATCGCCTGCACGAGATTTTCCATTACTTGCCTTTGTGTTCTTTCCAGACTGAGGGCCAGCGGCTGGATCTCGAATCTGTTCCCCAGGCAGGCAGCAAGCGTGAGGGTACGACGGGTATACTCATCAAGGCGATTGATTTTGGCGGCCATGAGTTCGAGGACGCTGTCTGTGATCCCCAGAGACTCTATCTTCACAAGATCCCAGCGCCAGCCTCCTTCGTCCGTGGTGAACTCCAGCAGATTCTGCAGGTAGAGCGATTTGAGGAACTCATTCAAGTGAAACGGGTTTCCTCCGGTCTTCTGGAGAAGGAGTTCCGCGAGCGGACCGACTGATTTTTCATCGCAATGGAGTGCATCGGCGCACAATTCCATAACATGTGCCTGTGCCAGAGGTCCGACACGGATGCTCCGAACCCGTTCGCCACTCTCTTGAAACTGCGTTAGAGTCAGGCGCAGAGGATCGGTAGGCCCCACCTCGTTGTCCCGGTATGCCCCGAGAACGAGGAGAAACGCCGTGTCCCCGTCCCCGCCGGATATTATGGACTGGAGAACCTTCAGAGAGGCAGAATCCGCCCACTGGAGGTCGTCTAGAAAGAGGACCAGAGAATGCTCTCTGGAACAGAACACGCTCACGAATCGGATGAAGGCCAGGCTGAACCTGTTCCGGGACTCTTCCGGCTCCACTTCCCTGGGGCTGGGTTGAGCGCCGAGAATGATTTCCAGTTCGGGGATCACGTCCGAAATTAGCTGTGTGTTGGCGCCGAGCGCCTCATGGAGCTTATTTCTCCAAGAGCCGATTCTCTCGTCGCTTTCAGTCAAAATCTGGCGAACCAGACCTCGAAAAGCAGCCAGCAGCGCTGAATGGGGTGTGGTACGCTGAAGTCGCTCATACTTACCGGAGGTAAAGTAGCCGTGGCGCTGAGTAACAGGTTTGACGATCTCCCGCACGAGGGCCGTCTTGCCTATTCCGGCCGGCCCCATAAGGAAGGTGGCTTCTCTGCCCCCATTGCTGATGCGCTCGAAAGATGCAAGCAATGATGCAATTTGGTCCTGTCGCCCATAAAGCTTCTGGGGAATCTCGAACCGCTCAGGCACATCGCGCGCTGCAAGGGGAAATGAGTCCGCCCTGCCGGTGCTCTCCAGCCGGTGAGAGCATTCCGCGAGGTCCGCTCTGAGGCCGACGGAACTTTGGTACCGATCCTCGGCGTTCTTGGAAAGAAGCTTACAAACAATCTCCGATAGAGCCTGAGGGACCTGAGGACACAATAAGTGTGGCGGGAGGGGAACTCTCGCCATGTGGCAGTGCAACATTTCCAGAGCATCGGTTGTTTCGAATGGGACTCTACCGGTGAGAAGCTCGTAGAAAGTGACCCCGAGCGAATAATAGTCGGTCCGGTAGTCAACGGCGCGGTTCATCCTCCCCGTCTGCTCCGGTGACACATAAGCAAGAGTCCCCTCCAGGACTTCCGGATTCTTGATCAGGGGGGCTTCACGGGACAGCACTGTAGAGAATCCGAAATCAATGACCTTGAGTTCGCTGGTGGCCCGGTTATAGACTACGTTCGAGGGATTGATGTCTTTGTGGATGACGTTTTGTGCGTGGATTCGGCCCAGGATTTCGGTTAGCCGGATGAAGATTGAAAGGAGCTCGGCGATCTCCAACGACTGTGAGCTCATGACAATATTCAGTGAGTCCGCCCCGAAATCCTCCAGGACCATCAGGAAAGTATTCTGATACTTCTCCAGTCCATGGACGCCGATAACACCCGGGACCGCCGAGAGATGGGACGTTACGCGATATTCCCTCTTGTAGAGGATGATTTCTTCCGGAGAGGGGTACTCCCCTTTCAGCAATTTCAGTATGACGGGTAAGGAATCTGTGGTTCTCCGTGCACGAAACACCAGAGAACGCGAGCTCTCATAGATGTTCCCGAGGATCCGGTAACCCGGAACGGATATCATCGTCTATTCCTTGTGCTCAGCGGAGACAGCAAGAGTCCCTCGCGGAGCGGTCACCACACCGCCAACATCGTCTGTCGGCTCCCCCCTGGAGCTCAGCGCCCGGACTTGCACCGCCGCGGGCAGGATCAGGGATTGCTCAAAGGCTTCTGGGAAGGCAATTGGAGTCACGGAGATGAGTCACTCCCCGGTTGAAGAGTCGCCAGAACAAACCTATAGGATGACGAACGCCGGGTCAAGGTTAAACGAGCTCAATACGTTAGAGTCCAGGTGATCTTTCACGGCAGAAACCCAGAGGATAGAGAGAAGATAAGAAGACGAAAGTTGTAAGCCTTGTATGGCAACCATTTCGAGGGGTGGTGCAACCGTCCGCTCAGTTCGTCACGTAAAGAAGACTCGGCGATTTCTGTGTCTCTGTGGTAAATCCTTGCGGAGCAGCGCGATTGACAGGTTAAGGGCGGAACCATAAACTGAAACGTATAGAACTTGTTCTTTGGAACCTTCTGGGAAACTTCCGCTAAACAGCACGTTACACCTATGGTTTGATCTTTTCAGGAACCACGGGGGAGGGACGACATGAAAAAAACAGTTGCCAGCAGAGAATCAATCTTTGTCCGCTGCACCGCTGTCCTGTTGGCGGTCTTCTTTACGGTCCTCTTGACCTTGCCCGGCATAGTTGACGCCAGCAGCCGGGGGGGCGGAGGGGACGGCCGCGGCCACGGGGGCGGCCATGGGGGAGGAATCGGCATCGGAATCGGCATCCGCGTGCCTCTTGGAACTGGATTCCCTGGGTTGCCGGAGGAAGCCATCCAGCAGGCTCCCTCGTTTCCGGGAATAGCGGATCCTGATGATGAAGAGAAGGAGGCGCCTGTGAGGCCCCGCGGACAAACTCAGGTCAAGGCCTCCGAAGCCGCACCGGCCGGGAAACTGGCCAAGATCCGCATCCCATACCTCACCGAACTGGCTATGGACATTGACGAGGCGGTCATGGATCTAGTCGCCAAAGAGCCCGCCAAGGCGGTCAAAGTTTACCAAACGGCTCTTCAGAGCGCCAAGAGAACCAAAGACGCCCAGACCGAAAAGAAGGCCTATACAAACATGGGGCATGTGTATTTCCTCACGGGAAACCCTTCCAAAGCGGTGGACAGCTACCAGGGGGCGCTGGCAGCCGCGAAGAAGCTTGGTGAGACCCGAGATGAGGGCGTCATGTTAAGGAATGTAGCCGCGGCATTCACTGCGTGGGGTAACTTCAAAGAAGCCGCAGGACGCAACCTTGACGCCCTGGAGATTTTCTCCGGGGCAGGCGATCAGCGTGGTGCGCAGATGGTCTATAACAACCTGGGGGTGCTGCAGAAGAATCAGGAACGCTACAAACCGGCACTCGCCTATTACGAAAAGGCCTTGGCTGTCGCAGCGGATAAGGGGCGGCTCATGGGAATCACTCTGAAGAACCAGGCCCGCCTCGCCGCCATGTGGGGAGACGACACAGGCGGCCTCCAGTCCCTGGAATCGGCCCTCGAGGCTGCAAGGGCGGCAGGTGACAACAAGGAAGAGGCAGAGATATTTCTCAGGATCGCCGACGTCTTCCAGCAAAGGGGTGAGACCGGGAAAGCTCTCGAGGCTGCGAACCGTGCGGTCGAAGTGTTCAAACTGGCCGGCGCGCCCGTTGACTGGCCCTACAAGATCATGGGTGATCTGTATCTGGACATGGGCATGATGGACCAGGCCGAACAATACCTCAAAGAAGCCGACTACGATTCATCCCTCGGCCGCCTTTACCTCATGAAGGAGGATTTTGCCCGGGCCAAGAAGCACTATGAGCAACTGCTGACTTCTAGCCAAAAACAAGACAACCCCGAAGAGCTGTTCACCGCGTACACCGGTCTGGGCCGGCTGAGCGAATCCACCAAGACTTATAAAAAGGCGGACACCTACTACGGCAAAGGAATGGAAATCGCTGAGGAAATCCGCTTGGCCCTTTTGCCGGCGGAACGCAAGAACTTCTTCGCGGGCCGAGTCAACGGCTACTTCAGGTCCGAACCGGCAAAAGGCCTCATTCGGGTGAGCTTCAAGGAAAACAAACCGGCAAGGAGCATACTGCCCAGCGAGGCGACCAAGGCCAGGGATTTCGCCGACAATCTTTCTCACCGGGCTGACGGAAGATATTTCGGGGTACCGAAGGAGATTCTCGAGAAGGAGATGGACCTGGCCAACATTTCGGCCTCGTTGAAGACGGCCATATTGGTTGTCCCAAAGGCGAAGGACCCGCAAAGGTTCGCGGAACTGAGCAAACAGATCAAGGAGGCCGAGAAGGAAAGGAACGAGTTTGTTCAGAAGCTGCGGAAGGATTACCCTGAATACGCATCCGTCCGATATCCTTCGCCTGTCACCATCGAAGGCGCAGCTCTGGAACCAGGCGAGTACGTCATCATGTTCGATGTATTGGGCGAAGGCATAGGCGTCAAACTTCTCAAGGGGAAGAAGATCGCTGACTCCGCCTACATCGAGCTTCCCGCAGAGGAGCTTGAGACTGACATCAGACTGTTCCGGAAGTCTTTCGAGAGTGTTCGTCTTGGAGATTTCGATCCCGATCTCGCGGCCAGGTTGTACAAGAAGCTCTTGGCACCGGTCCTGAAGCAGGTCCCCCCGAACACCCCGATCACGATTATACCCGACGGGCTGCTTGCGTTGATACCTTTCGAGACGCTGGTAACGGGAGGCAAGGTGCAATGGAAGGAAGCGGAATGGGGGGACGTCCCCACCGGCCTGGTTTATGTTGGCGACACCTATTCTCCGGTCTACCATCAGTCGCTTACCACAATGACCATGGTGCGGACCTTGCGTAAGAAGCAGACCGGTGGCAATCGCATGTTGGTCATGGCCGATCCGGTGTTCGAGATGAAAGACGAGAGAGCTCAGGGGCTCGGGAGTGAGACCAAGTTGGCCGCCACGGAACAGGGCAGGCTGGTCCGCCTCACAGCCGGCCTGGTGGATGACAGCAACGGGCTATTCAAGCTGACCAGACTGGACGGCACATCGGGGCTGGCCAGAGGCCTTGCTCAGGTTTACGGCAAGGATTGCGACGTCTACACGGGTCTTGATTCCACCAAAGAGAACTTGTTGAGCAAAGTTGCCCCTAATTTGGACCGTTATCGTTTCCTGGTGTTTGCGACTCACGGGTTTGCCGGCAATCAGGTTCCGGGCATTATGGAGCCTGCCCTGGCTTTCACAATGGTTCCCCTCGGCACGGACGGCTTCTTGACCATGAGCGAAGTGGCAGGACTGAACATCAAAGCGGATGTGGCCGCCCTTACAGCGTGCCAAACGGGCACCGGCGTCAGGTTGGCCGGAGAGGGCGTCCTGAGCATGGGGCGCGCGTTCTTGAGCGCGGGGGCGCGATCCGTGGTGATGAGCCTCTGGTCTGTCGCTGAGAAGCCTTCAGTGCTGATCATGGAAGATTTTTTCAAACGTATGAAGCAAGGACAGGGGTCCCGAAAGGCCTGGAACGACGCTGTCAAGGATGTTCGTGCACGGGGCTTTGATCACCCGTTCTTCTGGGGGGCCTTCATCCTGGTTGGAGAGGCTGGTTGATCGGGGGTAAATCAGACTGTGGAGCAAGCCCTGAGCCTCTCTGGAAGAGGCTCAGGCATTTTTCGGATCAAGAGAACCAGTAGATCCACAGGTAATAGTACATGTCGTTGGGATCTCCTATTCTGGCATCAAGGGTGTCCAGCGTGTGCCCGTACGCCGTCATAAAAGCGTCGCCCATGAGACTTCCATTGCGAAGGGCCGTCACGAGCTCAAAGATGTCGTGAATGGTCCCGCCGCCCACGCCGGAGCTGGTGCAGGACAGGAAATAACCCCAGGCCAGAGCGTGCCAGTATGCGCTCGAGTACAGCTCGAAGGTTACCGGAGCGTAGTCCTGGGTTCCTGCATAAAGCCACCCCAGCGGCCCGGTGTGGCCGACCGAGAACTGATAATAGGGCGCAATTCCGGCCTGATCGAGATGCGAGTACCCCCAGGGCCAGTGAATCCTCTCCGTGGTAATGCAGATGGCCGACTTCAGGAAGTAGAGGTCGTACCACTCCGCGCTTCGTTCCGTTGCGGCGGAGTCGAACCCCACATACTGTTCAAACATGGCGCCGGCAATACCGCCGGCCATCATGGCCCCCAAAGTGCAGGCCTGGTCCACCCACTCGTCGGTCTCCAGGACAAGGTTATCCGTCGTGATGTACACGTCTACGAGATATTGCCCCCCTTGGTACCATCCCCAGGGCCGGTCGTAACCGTCATAGAGAAAGATCTGGGCCTTGCCGGCCTCCGCAGGAATTCCCGTGTTATAAAACTCCGTCCATCCCAGAGCGTATAGGCCGTACTGGTATGCCCAGTCAGGAATGTCCAGCACCCAACAGGCATAGGCATACCAGGCTACCCTGTCCCAGGTACCGTTCCACCAGAAATGGAGGTCGCAATAATCAAAACTCCAAATAACCTCCACCGGTTGTGCTTCAGCAATTCCGCTTCCGCCGAAGGCACACAAGACGGCCACCACGATTGCCAACGTTCCGTAACGATTGCGAATCCAATACATTTGCCACCTCCCTGTCCGGCCATGCCGATTGTTCGATTAAAGCAGATACTCGAGCCGACGCCATTGCTCTGATGAGGGTTGGGTTACAAACGATTGATACGAAGCTGCGGGATAAATGATGCCAATTATCCCGCCGATCTCCCGGAGGGAGAGCACCCCCTCACACCTTATCCCCTTGGGATAGAGACAAGACTAAGGTGAGTGTGAGGGCTGGAAACAGAATCACTTTCAAAGCAAATCCGTATCAACCTCACTCTGTCCCGGTCTTGAATGCTCGCTTGATTCCCTTGGTTGACTGGTTTGGGCCCTGAAGCGGCCCTCTCACTAAAGAAATTAGACAAATTTAAGCGCAAGACGTTCCGGAAGGAGGGTAGTCGGGGGAGGGAGCACTAACAAAAAGTTTTCCCGAGCACGATGACGTATCTTGCGTCCCTTGGGATTGCTTCGTCGCTCTGCTCCTCGCAACGACATGCCCGGGGCTTGTCGTTGCGAGCGAAGCGAAGCAATCTCATGGGACCGGAATACGCAACCGCATCTATGAAACGCAATACTGAGCGACTGCCAATTCACCGTGCCGACCTGGCCGGTCGCCGGACATGGTCCGGCAACCAGCCTTCGTCGAATCTGTGAACAGCTGGTCCTCAGCTTCTATTTCACTGTCCAGGACAGCTTACCGAGGGAGCCCCAGTCGCCTTCGTACTTGCCGGGCTTTCCAGGTATCATGTTCCCCATGGCGCCCGTGATAAGGATCTGGCCTGCCTCGATGGAGTACCCCTGGGCCAGGGTTCCGTTTACCAGCCACAGCAATGCCTTCCACTGGTCTCCCAGGGTATCGGCAGCCGCTCCCTTGTTCACTTCCTGCCCGTCAAGGGTCAGCGTCACCTTCACTTCGCCCACATCCACCTTGTCTGCAGGAATCCGTTTGCCCACTATGTATTTCGCGGACCCCACCGCGTCAGCGACAATATCGGCGCCTTTGAGATTCTTCATGTCCGCGAATCGCAGATCCGG
>Ga0172375_10010921_pt1 | contig 11668 bp, 11 predicted proteins | sample LakKiv1m_FD_114537 | JGI IMG/M metagenome (GOLD analysis project Ga0172375, IMG submission 114537) | Freshwater microbial communities from Kabuno Bay, South-Kivu, Congo - kab_092012_11.1m | ecosystem: Environmental > Aquatic > Freshwater > Lake | place: Democratic Republic of the Congo... | reverse complement strand
GTCGGCACCGGACAGGACCTGCCGGGTGCCACGATGGGGCGGTGCGCAGCTCTCGGGACCCCACGCCGGCGCGCGGCCTGGCCGCCGTGCTCGGCCTGCTGCTGGTGACCGGCTGGGCCGCCAACCACTTCGCCGCGCTGATCCCGGTCCTCGCCGAGGTCGAGCGCCTCGACCGAGCCGTCCTGGACGCCGTCTTCGGCGTCTACGCCCTCGGGCTGGTCCCGGGCCTGGTCGGCGGCGGCGCCCTGTCGGACCGCGTCGGGAGGGTCGCGGTCGTCCTCCCCGGGGCGCTCCTCGCCGCCGGCGGCACCCTCCTGCTGCTGCTCGACCACGACGCGACCGGACTGCTCGCGGGCCGCTTCGTCGTCGGGCTGGGCGCGGGGCTGACCTTCGGCGCCGGCACCGCCTGGGCCGCCGACCTCGGCGGCCGGGCGGGCACGGTGCTGGCCGGGGTGTTCCTGACCTCCGGCTTCGCCGTCGGCCCCCTCGTCAGCGGCGCGCTGGCGACCCTGGCCCCGGCGCCGCTCGCGGTGCCGTTCGTGGTCTCCGCCGCACTCTCCGTGCTGGCCGTCGCGGCTGCCGGGGCGTACGCCGTCCCGGTGACGCCGCGGAGACGACCGGGCTCCGACGGGCGTGCCTCCTCCCCGACGGGCGGCTCGGCCAGGGCGGCGCTGGCCTGGGCCCTCCCGGTCGGGGTCCTGGTCTTCGCGAGCGTCACGGTGCCGCTCCTGACCCTGCCGCCGCGGCTGCCCGACGGACTCGCCGGACCGCTGCTCGTCGGCGTGGCCGCGGTGCTCGCACTGGGCTCGGGCGTCGTGGTCCAGGCCGTCGCCCGCCGGCGGTCGTTCGGCCCGCGCGCGGGGATCGCGGGCGCGCTGTGCGCAGCGGCGGCCTTCGGCGGAGCGGCCGCGGCCGGCCCCTCGCTCCCGCTGGTGGCCTTCCTGCCGCTGTGCGTGCTCTTCGGCTCCGCCTACGGGCTCTGCCTGCGGGAGGGGTTGCTCGACATCGAGTCGCTGGCGCCGGTCGCCCGGCGCGGTGTCCTCACCGGCGTCTACTACGTCGTGACCTATCTCGGTTTCGGACTGCCGCTGCTGCTCACCTCCCTGGAGCCCGTCGCGGGCGTCCGGGCGCCGGCCGCCGTGCTGGCCGCCGTCGCCCTCGCGATCGCGGCCCTCCGCACGCGCCAGGTCGCCGCCGGACACCCGGCACGCTGACCCACGTCCCGGGTGCTCAGCGGGACAGGTGCCGCGCTCGGGCGAAGCAGAAGGCGCCGTACGCCGCGAGCCCCAGACCCACGGCGACCAGCAGCACCGGTCCGAACGGCTGCTGGAGGATCTCCTGGAGCGCCTCGTCCAGGCCGCCGGACTGGTCGGCGTCCCGCGTCAGACCGGCTCCTCCGACGAGGAGTCCGATGACCGCGATCGCCGCGCCCTTGGCGACGTAGCCGACCATGCCGAGCGTGAGGTACGCGCGCCCGGCCTCCCCCGTCCGCCCCTCGGCGGCGAGGTCGTCGGCGTGGTCGCGGCTGAGCCCCTTCCAGACCAGCCGAGCGCCGTACCCGACGATCGCGAGCGCCCCGAGCACCACCAGGACCTGACCGGCGGGGAGGGCGAGGACGCGCGCGGTGATCGTCTCCTCGGTCGACCGTCCGCCGCCCTCGGACGCGCCGCGGTCGGAGGTCGCCACCTGCGTGGCGCTGTAGGCCAGGCTGGCGTACACCACGACCTTCAGCACGTGACCGCCCCCGGCGCGCAGCCGATCGGCTCCGGACTCCTCGCGCGCGACCTGCCACAGCTCCAGCAGCCGCCACAGCACCAGCAGTCCGAGGCCGACGGCCACCGCGCCGACCATCAGCCGTCCAGCGGGCTGCTGCGCGAGCTGGCGCAACGCACCGGTGCTGTCGGCGCTGCCGCTGCGATCGCCGAGCGCCAGTCGGATCGCCACGAGGGCGACCAGCAGGTGCACCAGCCCGTAGCAGACCAGACCGGCGCGGACCGCGGCGTCGACGGCGTCGCTCCGCTGCGCGGTCCGCGACCGGCTGCTCACGCCGCGCCCCCCGTCGGCAGCGGCACGTCGACCGTGCGGTTGGCCGCTGGGTCCCAGGTGCGGAGCCGGTCCAGCACGACCTGCGCCGGTACGTCATGGTCGCCGACGACGCGCTCCGCCGCGGTCGCCTGCTCGGGCGACAGCGCCTTGGACAGGGTCAGGTGCGGTCGCCAGCGCACGCGGCGCAGCGCCGCGCCGACGCCCGCCTGCTCGGCAGCGCCCGCCACCTGCGCATGGAGGTCCGCCAGGGGACCGGGGTCGAGCTCGAGGACGAGCACCGTGCGGTCGGGGCGGCCGAAGTGGGCGGGGCCGAGCACGTGGGTCGTCACGGGCAGGTGATCGAGCGCGGACGCCAGCGCCTCGGTGGGTGGCAGGACGTGCTCCGGGACCCCCGGCCTCGGGACGCCGGGACGGTCCGCGACGTGGACGCCGCTCTCCCACACGGTGACGTGGGGCCAGTTCGTCAGGCCCTGGTGCTCGGCACGGCTGGGCAGGCCGGCGTCGACCAGACGCTGCCAGACGTCCTGCACCCACTGACCGGCCGCCGCATCGGGCAGCAGCTCGACGGACGCGCGCACCGCTCAGCCGTCCAGGTCGGCGAGCGCGGAGGAGATCGCGCGGTGGAAGGTGGGGTAGGCCCAGATCATCGTCCGCAGCCGGTCCAGGGGCACCTCGGCGTGCACGGCGAGCGCCAGCAGGCCGAGGATCTCGCCGCCGGCCGGCCCCACCACCGTGGCCCCGACGAGCACGTCGCGCTCGGCATCGGCGACGACCACCACCAGTCCCCGCGCGCCGGGGCCGTGGGTGAACCCGCGGGAGGACTCCTCCAACCGCGTCCGCCCCACGCGGACCCGGAGGCCCGCCTCCCGGGCCGCCGCCTCCGTCAGCCCGACCCCCGCGACCTCGGGGTCGGTGAACGTCGCGTGCGGGACGGCGTCGTAGCGCGCGGCGGGCCCGCCCTGGTCCAGCAGGTCGCGCAGCAACACGTCGGACTGGTACATCGACACGTGCGTGAAGGCGCCGTGACCGGTGACGTCGCCGAGCGCCCACACCCGCTCGGCCCCCGTGAGCCGCATCCGGTCGTCGACCTCGAGCGAGCGGGCAGCCGGGTCGAGCCCCACGGTCTCCAGACCGAGCTCGTCGAGGTTGGGCGTCCGGCCGGCCGCGACGAGCAGGCGCTCGGCGCCGAGCGTCGTCCCGTCGGCGAGGTCGAGGGTGAAGCGGGACCCGTCGTGCGCGACGCGCTCGGCGCGCGCCCCGGTCAGCACCCGGATGCCCTCCCCCTCGAAGATCTCGGCGAGGAGCTCCCCGGCCGCAGGCTCGTCGGCGGGCACCAGCCGGGGTGCCGACTGCACGATGCTCACCTGGACGCCGAAGCGGGCGAACACCTGCGCCAGCTCGCAGCCGATCGGCCCGCCGCCGAGGACGATCAGGTCGTCGGGCAGGTCGCGCACCTGCACCGCGTCCCGGTTGGTCCAGTACGGCGTGCCCGCCAGTCCGTCGACCGGGGGCGCCGCCGGACGCGTGCCGGGGTTGAGGACGATCCCGCGGCGCGCCGACCACGTGGTCGTCGTCCCGTCCGGAGCCGTCACCACCACCCGGCCGGGGCCGTCCAGCCGGCCCAGCCCGTGCTGGACGGTCGCGCCGGCGTCCTCCAGCCGGCGTACGGCGGCGGTGTCGTCCCAGTCCGTCGTGGCGTCCTCGCGGATCCGGCGGGCGACCGGCTCGAAGGAGGGCTCGATCCGGACCTCGCCCGCCAGCCGGCCGGCGTGCTCCGCCTCGGCGACCAGGCCGGCCGCGCGCACCATCATCTTGGTGGGGATGCAGCCGTAGTAGGGGCACTCGCCGCCGACGAGGTGCTTGTCGACCGCGACGACCTCCAGTCCTGCGCGCGCGGCTCCGGTGGCGACCGCCTCGCCGCCGGGTCCGAGCCCGACGACGACGACGTCGACCTCGGCGTCGACCTCGGTGCCGGTGCTGTCCTGCAGGGAGTCGGTGGCCGGGTCCGTCGGCAACGAGTCGCTCATGGCGCCATGATGCCCGGCACCGACCGTGGGCGAACCGTGATCAGGCGACGAGCGAGTCCTTGTCCTTCACCACGGTGCCGAGGACGCCGTTGACGAAGGACGGTGAGTCGTCGGTGGAGAGGTCGCGGACGAGGTTGATCGCCTCGGTCACCGCGACGGCGTCCGGGACGTCGTCGACCCAGAGGATCTCGTAGACGCCCAGGCGCAGGACGTTGCGGTCGACGGCCGGCATCCGCTCGAGCGTCCACCCCTGGGCGTAGGTCCGCAGCACCTCGTCGATGCGCGTGCGATGCTCGGTCACCCCGCGCACGAGCGCGCCGGTGTAGGGATTGGTCGGCCCCTCCCCCGCGGCGACCGCGCGGTCGAGCGCCTCGACGGCGTCCTCCCCCCGCAGGTCGGCGGCGTACAACGCGTCGAGGGCGCGCTTGCGGGCCTTGGAGCGCGCACTCATCAGGAGGAGACGCGCCCGAGGTAGCTGGAGTCGCGGGTGTCGACCTTGATCTTCTCGCCGGTGGTGATGAACAGCGGCACCTGGACGGTGTGGCCGGTCTCGAGCTCCGCGGGCTTCGTGCCGCCGGTCGAGCGGTCGCCCTGGAGGCCCGGCTCGGTGTAGCGGACCTCGAGCTCGACCGACGCGGGGAGCTCGATGTAGAGGACGCGACCGTCGTTGGTGGCGACGATCGCCTCCTGGTTCTCGAGCAGGAAGTTGGTGGCGTCGCCGACGACCTCCGGCGGCACCTCCAGCTGCTCGTAGCTGGAGACGTCCATGAAGACGTACGAGGTGCCGTCGTTGTAGAGGTACTGCATCGTCCGCTTGTCGACGTTGGCGACCTCGACCTTCACGTCGGCGTTGAAGGTCTTGTCGACCGTCTTGCCGGACTCGACGTTGCGGATCTTGGTCCGCACGACGGCGCCGCCCTTGCCGGGCTTGTGGTGCTGGAACCAGAGGACCTGCCAGAGCTGGCCGTCGAGGCGGAGCACCATGCCGTTCTTGAGGTCGTTGGTCGTTGCCATGCGCGCGGGACACCTTCGCTTCGTCGTCGGGGAGTGCCGCCTCGCGGCAGCAGCCGGTGAGTCTACCGCCCGAGCGGCGGGCCTCCCGCCCGGGCGAGCGGCCGCTGTGTCAGGCTCGCCGTGATGTCCACGCCGCCTCCCCCCGCCGCATCGTCGGCCGCTCCCCTGCCGACGGCCGCAGACGTCCACGCCGCCGCCACCCGCATGGCGCCGACCTTCGACCCCACGCCGCTGCAGCGCAACGAGCGGCTCTCGGCCGCCACCGGGTGGGAGGTCTGGCTCAAGCGGGAGGACCTGCAGCCGGTCCGGTCGTACAAGGCCCGCGGCGCCTACAACGTCATCACCCAGCTCGACCCGGCGGCGCGCGAGGCCGGCGTCACCTGCGCGAGCGCCGGCAACCACGCGCAGGGCGTCGCGCTCGCATGCGCCCGCGCGGGCGTCCGGGCACGCATCTTCCTGCCGCGCACGACACCGCGGCAGAAGCGCGAGCGGGTCGCCGCACTCGGCGGCGACGTCGTCGAGGTGGTCATCACCGGCGACACCTACGACGACGCGGCCGCCGCAGCGACGGCGTACGCGGAGGCGTCCGGGGCCACGGTCGTGCCCGCCTTCGACGACCCCCGGGTGGTGGCCGGGCAGGGCACGGTGACCACCGAGGTGCTCGAGCAGCTCGGCGCGCACGGCGTCGGGTCGGCTGCCGCGATCGTCGTCCCCGTCGGCGGCGGCGGACTCCTCGCCGGGGCCGTGACCGCGCTCGCCGGGCGCGACGCGACGCCCGCGCTCGTCGGGGTCGAGCCCGCGGGCGCCGCCAGCATGTCGGCGGCCCTCGAGGCGGGGGCGCCCGTCACGCTGGCCGAGGTGGACGCGTTCGTCGACGGCGCCGCCGTCCGCCGGGTCGGGGACGTCACGCACGCCGTCGTGGCCGCCGCCTCCCCCGCGCCGCGGCTCCTCGCCGTCCCGGAGGGCCGCGTCTGCGTCGAGATGCTCGCGCTCTACCAGTCCGACGGGATCGTCGCCGAGCCGGCGGGGGCCCTCGCCACGGCCGCGCTCGACCAGGTCGCGACCCTGCCCGACCTCGACCTGCCGCCCGGGTCCGTGGTCGTGTGCGTGCTGTCCGGAGGCAACAACGACGTCAGCAGGTACGCCGAGGTCGTCGAGCGGGCCCTGATCTTCGAGGGCCGCAAGCACTACTTCCTGGTCGAGTTCCCCCAGGAGCCCGGCGCGCTGCGGCGCTTCCTCGACGAGATCCTCGGTCCGGACGACGACATCACGCTGTTCGAGTACGTCAAGCGCAGCAACCGCGAGACCGGCCCGGCCCTGGTCGGCGTCGAGCTCTCCGACCCCGGAGACCTGCGCGGCCTGCGCGAGCGCATGGCCGCCAGCCCGCTCCGCGTCGAGCCCATCGACCCCGAGGGCCCGCTCTTCCGCTTCCTGCTCTGAGCAGCGCTCGCTGAGCCGCGAGTGGTCGATCCCGGCAGGAATCCGGCGCGAGACCTGCCGGATGCGTCCACTCGTCCGAGCGAACGGCGCCCTCCGGGCCCGCAGCCTCGCCTCAGTCGCTGATGCGGGCGTACGCCTCGCGGAGGAGGTCGTCGGAGGGGCCGGCGAGGACGGTCGGGCGGGCGAGCGCGTCGAGGACGATGAACCGCAGCGTGCTGCCCCGCGACTTCTTGTCGACGCGCATCGCGGCGTGCAGGTCCTCCCAGCGGTCGCCGCGGTAGCCGGTCGGCAGCCCGACCAGGCGCAGCACCCGCTCGTGGCGGTCGGCGGTCGCGTCGTCCAGGCGGCCGGAGAGGCGGGCGAGCTCGGCGACGTACCGCATGCCGATCGCCACGGCGGCGCCGTGGCGGAAGCGGTAGTCCTCGACGCGCTCGACGGCGTGGCCCAAGGTGTGGCCGTAGTTGAGCGCCTCGCGGCCCGGGTGGCCCTCGCGGCCACCCTGCTCGGTGAGGTCGTCGACCACGACGTCGATCTTGACCTGGATCGCGCGCTCGACGAGCTCCCGCAGGACCCCACTCGTCGGGTCGGTCGCGGCGGTCGGGTGCTCCTCGACGAGCTCGAGGATGCGCGGGTCGGCGATGAAGCCGCACTTCACGACCTCGGCCAAGCCGCTGACCAGCTCGTTGTGCGGCAGCGTGCGCAGCAGGTCGAGGTCGCACACGACGCCCGCGGGCTCGTGGAAGGAGCCGACGAGGTTCTTGCCGGCGGCCGTGTTGATCCCCGTCTTGCCGCCCACGGCGGCATCGACCATGGCGAGGAGCGTCGTGGGGACGTGGACGACCTTGACGCCGCGGAGCCAGGTGGCGGCGACGAAGCCGCCCAGGTCGGTGGTGGCGCCGCCACCGAGCGTCACCACGGCGTCCGACCTCGTGAAGCCCGCCTGGCCCAGCACGTCCCAGCAGAAGGCCGCGACGTCCGCGGTCTTGGCCGCCTCCCCGTCGGGGATCTCCACGCTCCGGGTGTCGTACCCGCCCGCGGTCAGCGCGTCGCGCAGGGCGATCGCGCGCGTCGCCATCGCGACCGGATGGATGACCGCGATGCGCTGGGCCCCGTCGCCGACGAGTCGCGGCAGCTGCTCGGCCAATGCGTCGCTCACCCCGGCGCCGACCAGGACGTCGTACGGCGACGCGCCGCCGACGTGGAGCGTGGTCGTCCCGGTCACAGGGTCGGTGCTCACGGCGTCTCCTCCATCAGTGCTCGACCAGGTCGGCGACGGCCCGGGCGACGTCGGCGGGGTCGGTGTCGGTGGTGTCGACGACGTAGGTCGCGACGGAGCGGTAGATCGGGGTGCGCTCGTCGAGGAGCTGCTTGATCCGCGAGCGGATGTTGCCGAGCAGCAACGGCCGGCCGACGCCCACGCCGACCCGCTTGACCGCGTCGGTCAGGCCGACCTCCAGCAGGACCACGACGTGCCCGTCGAGCGCGTCGCGCACCGCGGGGGTCATCACGGCGCCGCCGCCCAGGGCGAGCACCCCGTCGTGCTCACGCAGCGCGGTCTCGACCGCGTCCCGCTCGAGCGCGCGGAAGTGCGCCTCACCGTCGTCGACGAAGATCTCCGAGATCGGCTTGCCCGCACGCACCTCGATGTCGACGTCGGTGTCACGGAAGGCGACGCCCCACCGGGCGGCGAGCGCCGCGCCGACGGTCGACTTGCCGGCTCCCATCGAGCCGATGAGCACGACCCGCGGGCGGCGGTCGGCCGCGGGCTGCGACGTCGACGTCACCGGAACCGCAGGGTGTCGAGGTAGCTCTCGACGTTGCGTCGGGTCTCGGTGATGGAGTCGCCGCCGAACTTCTCGACGACGGCCTCGGCGCACACCAGCGCCACCATCGCCTCCGCGACGATGCCGGCGGCCGGCACCGCGCACACGTCCGAGCGCTGGTGGTGGGCGACGGCCTCCTCGCCGGTCGCCACGTCGACCGTGCGGAGCGCACGCGGGATCGTGGCGATGGGCTTCATCGCGGCGCGGGCGCGCAGCACCTCGCCGGTGCTCATGCCGCCCTCGGTGCCGCCGGAGCGGCCCGACGCCCGCCGGATGCCCTGGTCGGTGCCGAGGATCTCGTCGTGGGCCTGGGAGCCGGGCACGTGGGCGAGCTCGAAGCCGTCGCCGATCTCCACGCCCTTGATCGCCTGGATGCCCATGAGCGCGCCCGCGAGCCGGGCATCGAGGCGTCGGTCGCCGTGGACGTGGGAGCCGAGGCCGGGCGGGAGCCCGTGCACGACGACCTCGACGACCCCGCCGAGGGTGTCGCCGTCCTTGTGGGCCTGGTCGATGCGCGCCACCATCGCCGCGCTCGCCTCGGGGTCGAGGCAGCGCACCGGGTCGGCGTCGAGCCGCGCGACGTCGTCGGCCCCGGGCACGGAGCCGTACGGCGCGCGCACCCCGCCGAGGGCGACGACGTGGGAGACGATCCGGGCGCCGGTGGCCTGCTCCAGGAACCGCGACGCCACGACGCCGAGCGCGACCCGGGCCGCCGTCTCGCGCGCCGAGGCGCGCTCGAGGATCGGCCGGGCGTCGTCGAAGGCGTACTTCTGCATGCCGACGAGGTCGGCGTGACCGGGGCGCGGGCGGGTCAGGGCGGCGTTGCGGGCGAGCGCGGAGAGCTCGTCGGGGTCCACCGGGTCGGCGGACATGACCTTCTCCCACTTCGGCCACTCGGTGTTGCCGACCTCGATCGCGACCGGACCGCCCTGGGTACGCCCGTGGCGGATGCCGCCGAGGATGCGCACCTCGTCGGCCTCGAACTTCATCCGCGCACCGCGGCCGTAGCCGAGGCGGCGACGCGCGAGGGCGTCGGCGATGTCGGAGGAGGTCACCTCGACGTGGGCGGGGACGCCCTCGAGGATCGCGACGAGAGCGGGTCCGTGAGACTCACCCGCGGTCAGCCAGCGCAGCATGGCGCCAGTCTGTCACGGGGCGGGGAGGCACCCGTGGGGCCGGTGGTGCGGCGAGACGTCGGCGGTGGGACGGCTCAGGCGAACGGGCCGGTGCCTGCCAGCCACGGGCCCAGCGCGACCCCTGCGGCGGCTCCGGCCAACATGAACGGACCGAACGGGACGTGGTCCTTGCGTCCGATGACGCCGAGCAGGAGCAGGGGGACGGAGACGATCGTCGAGACGAAGAAGCCACCCGTCGCGGCACCCAGCAGCGCCGGCCAGCTCACGGCGCCCGCGGCCATCCCGAGCACGCCCGAGAGGCGCACGTCGCCGTAGCCGAAGCCGCTCGGGGCGACGGCGTTGAGGAGGAAGTACGCCCCGAAGGTCACCAGCCAGCCCACCAGGCCCCGCACGGCGACGTCGCGATCCTGCTCGATGACCGCCACCGCCAGGACGAGGACACCGGTGAGCGGGTAGAGCGGCGCGACGAGCACGTACGGCAAACGCCGGGTGCGCCAGTCGATCGCCCCCAACGCGACGCCGAACGGCACGAGCGGCAGGAGGAACAGCAGCGGCCAGGTGACGCCGACCCCGACGGCGTACGGCGCCCCGGCTGCGGCACCGGCGACGACCGACCCGACGCGGACGGCGGGGCGCGCGGCGACGTCGGTGTAGAGCTCCTTCACCTCGACCGCGGCGACGGCTCCCGCGGTCGGATCCTCGTCAGGAGCCGGCGGCGGCTCGGGCACGCGCCGCGCGAGGGCGGGCGCGAGGAGCCCCAGGAGCGCGCACAGCGGCACGAGGACCGCGTACGCCCCCGCCTCCCCCGCCGCGAGACTCACGGTCGCGCCTCCGCGGCGCGCGCGGTCAGCGCCTGCTCGCCGGCGGCGCGCAGCACCTCGACGGCGACGTGCTCACCGGTCATCAGCGCGACCTGGTCGACGGCCTGGTGCACGAGCAGGTCGAGCCCACCGACCACGACCGCGTCGCCCGCCGCCTCGACGAAGGGGGTCGGCCACGGGTCGTAGACGACCTCGAAGCGCACCGCCGACGCCGGCAGGGCGGAGAGCACCTCGGGGGTCTGGGCGGCCGCGGGGATCGTCGAGATCACGACGTCGACCCGCTCGGGCAGGGGCTCGGCCGCCAGGCGCACCACGGACAGCTCCGGCGGGCGCGGGTGGCGCGCGACCGCGTCGAGGGTCTCCGCCGCTCGCGCGGGCTCCCGCACCGCCAGCGTGGCCCGCTCGCAGCCCAGGTCGGCGAGCGCCAGCGCCGTCGAGGTCGCGGTCGCGCCGCCCCCCAGGATCAGCGCGGACGTGACCGGGCCGGCGTACCGCTCGCGGATCGCGGTCTGTGCACCGCGGATGTCGGTGTTGTCGGCCGCCCACCCGCCTGTCGTGCGGACGAGCGTGTTCGCGGCGCCGGCGCGGACGGCCCGCTCGCTGACCGACGCGGCGAGGGGCATCGCCGTCCGCTTGAGCGGCATGGTCAGGCTCAGCCCGCGCCACTCCTCGTCGAGCCCCGCCAGGAAGCCCGCCAGCTCGTCCTCGCGCACCTCGACGGCGTCGTAGCGCCACTGCGTCAACCCGAGGGCGGCGTACGCGGCGCGGTGGAGCACCGGCGAGAGGGAGTGCGCGATCGGCGAGCCGAGGACGGCGCACCGAGAGCCCATCAGCACGTCCCGGGGTTCTCGCGGCAGTAGGTGCGCAGCTGCTCGGTGTTGCGCGCGTGGGTGGCCGAGTCGACGGCGAAGGCGGTCTCGCCCGTGCCGAGGTCGACCGCCACGAAGTAGCACCAGCCACGGTCGGTCGGCGCCAGTGCGGCCTCGAGGGCGGCGCGCCCGGGCGAGGAGATCGGGCCGGGGGGCAGTCCCGCTGTGCGGTAGGTGTTGTACGCCGACTCCGAGGCCCGCGACTCCTCGGTCGTGAAGACCGACCCGTTGTCGCCGGCGATGTAGGTCACCGTCGAGTCCATCTGCAGCAGGCCGTTCGGGACGCCCTCGGACACGCAGGTGCCGTCGAGACGGTTGTAGATCACCTCGGCCACGGCAGGCATGTCCTCGGGCCGGTTGACCTCCTTCTCGATGATCGAGGCGACGGTGACGAGGTCGTGCTCGTCGAGACCGACGGTCCCGGCGGCCGACAGCGGGAGCTCGTCGGCGATCTGGGTGAACCGGCGCAGCATCTGCCCGAGCATCTCCTCG
>Ga0172375_10010920_pt1 | contig 11669 bp, 13 predicted proteins | sample LakKiv1m_FD_114537 | JGI IMG/M metagenome (GOLD analysis project Ga0172375, IMG submission 114537) | Freshwater microbial communities from Kabuno Bay, South-Kivu, Congo - kab_092012_11.1m | ecosystem: Environmental > Aquatic > Freshwater > Lake | place: Democratic Republic of the Congo... | reverse complement strand
TGACCAATTCCCTTATTGAGATTATGCCACTGGTCGAAGTGGACGGCAAACTAATATCAGACGGCCAGCGTGGCCAGGTTACCGCCAGGCTGCAAAAGGCTTATCGGGCGCTGGTGCGTAAGAGCCTCAGGTCTCGCTAAGCCCAGCGGACGATGGCGTCGCTCATACGGCAGATGCGCGCCATCGGCGGCACGTCGTGCACGCGCACCATGTCGGCGCCCTTAGCAATGCTGATAGCCACCGCCGCCGCCGTTCCTTCGAGGCGCTGCTCCGCCGGCAGGTTGAGCACCATGCCGATGAAAGATTTACGTGAAGGCCCGACGAGGATTGGCCGTCCGAGTTCCTTAAGCTCTTCAAGGCGGCGGATAAGCTCCAGTTCCTGCCGCCAGGTCTTGCCGAAACCGATGCCGGGGTCGATGATAATATTCTCCTCAGGCACGCCGCGCTCTTTCGCTACCTTAAGACTATTCTTGAGCGATGAGGTCACCTCGGCCATCAGGTCGCTGTAATAGGCAGTATCGCGCTGGATGCCGCTGTCGTAGCCACCCTTGTCCCGCTGGTTGCTCATCAGGATGATGGGAACGCTATTTTCGGCGGCAAGGTCGGCGAGTTTAGGGTCGCGCTTTAAGCCCCACTGGTCGTTAAGCATCCGGGCGCCGGCGGCCAGCGCCCGTTTCGCCACCTCGGACTTGTAGGTATCAACGCTGATGGGCACCGGCACCTCGGCGGCAATTTTCTCGATGGCAGGCACCACCCGCCTGATTTCTTCGTCAATTGAGACCGGAGCAGCATTGGGCTTGGTGGACTCGCCGCCGACGTCGAGGATATCCGCGCCCTCTTTTACAAAGCGGCGCGCCTGCTCCAGCGCGGCTTCAGGGCCGGCGATGCCGTCGCCGGAGAACGAATCGGGCGAAACGTTGATGATGCCCATAACATAGGTGCGCTCGCCCCAGCGAAACTCGGTATTGCCGCATTTGGTGATACCAAGATTAGACATAAGTGACCTCAACAATTAAGTCCTCTTTAAGATAACAGATGCGGGTGATGTGAGCAAGGGTAGTATTTGCCATAACCGTCTGCTACAATACGGGCAAGGGAGATGTGACTATGGGCGAAAAGGATTCCAAAGATATTTGCCTCAACATTGATAGCCGCAATCTATCAGATGCCGAGTACAAACAACTCTGGAACAGAATCGGCAAAATCGAAATCAAGCTGGTTGAGAAAATCGGCGAGTGCAAGCATAACCTCGGCGACACATTTGTTTATGACACGCCTTACAAAAGACCGCAAAACGTCTGCTTTGCCCTGCTGCACGTGCTGGATTTATATACCTGGCGGGTGGCGCTGGGGTTTCCTTTCTGGGACGCCGGGAATAGAGAGGTATATCGCATCCACTGCCCCGACAGCACCGGCACCATCTGGGAGATGCGCCGCATAAAATGAGCAAACCAAAGTCTCTTACTGATTATGTCAACTCACTGCACTCTCTGGCGACGCCGTCAAACATCCGGCTCGGTGAGGATATTGCCGGAAGCGGCGGCGTGGAGCTTATCGAATCCGACCAGTCGCACATCACCGCCAGGGTGAAACCGCCGGGCGGTGTGCGCCGCCGTGTTGAACTGCATTCGACGGCAGAAGGACTTAAGTGGGGATGCACCTGAACCAAGAAAAAGCTATTTTGCAAACACTGCGTGGCAGTGCTGGTAACCGCCAAGAGGTGAGGACAATTTCCAAGCATGACCGGCTAACGGGGCGTCTAAGAGGAGTGCAGTCCCCTTCTTTACTATTCAAAATAGACAGGGTGTTATAGAGGGGCGAAGCCACTCTAAAGAAAAATCCTTCCCCTTCTCCTTCACGCTAGTGCATCTAAGGAGAAGGGGATAAAGGGGATGAGGTTACCAGGTTAGCCTAAAATTACGAATAGAGGATGATTTAAGAAATGTCAGCCAGATTCTGGATACAACTGATAGGCGGACTCGTCTTAATAGCCAACTTCTTCGTGCTCCGGCTCTACGGCGACACCCTGCAGAGCACGCACCTGTTCATTGTGCGGGGCACGGTCTTCTACCCGCTGTCCTGGCTGAACCTGATTCTGGGCGTGCTGCTGATATCGCTGCTGATTTACGAGCGCGCAGCCAGGAAGCGGAGGTAGCTATTTGCCAACTTTGGCCGCCGGCCGAAAACGCATCGCCGACCAGGTATCGTCGAGCGAAACCAGCGAGACTCCGGCCATGCCGTGCTCGCCAACCGCTTTCCAAAGAATGTCGCGGTTTAAATCAGTCTTCACTTTTGAGCTGCCTTTGGGATAGCTTACCCACAGGAGGCCGTCGTTTTTCAGCGCCTTAAGTACGTCGGCCAAGACACCATCAAGTTCTTGGCGGCTCTTCGCAAAAACCTGTATGAAGTCCAGGCTTCCCGCCTTCACTCCCGCCAGGCTGGCAGCCGTTTCGATGCCAAGCTGCACAGCATAACCCGGCGGCGCATTAAGCACTGCCGCTTTCCCAACCGTTTTTATCTGCAGTTTCTTTGCCCAGAGCGCCATCGGTCATATATTCAGCATATTACACCGCAATAAAGTCGTCAAACGTCCCTGAACATTGACTTGAAGGCATTCGACACCATATTATTATACTCTGGTACTTGTTGTTCGTACCTGAAGGAGGGCTAAGCAGCTCCCATGCCCGAAAGCTACCTCTGGATATTCTTCATCGTCATCTTTGTCGTGGCGCTTATCCTCGACCTGTTCGTCTTCCAGCGTAAGGCCCATATCATCCCCTTGAAAGAAGCCCTCAAGCTGGTCGCCTTCTGGGTCGCTCTCGCCCTAGCCTTCAATGTCATCGTCTATCTCACCCAGGGCCCGAAAAAAGGCGTCGAGTTCCTCACCGCCTACCTGATTGAGTACTCTCTCAGCGTGGACAACATGTTCGTCTTCCTGGCGCTTTTCACCTACTTCGCCGTGCCCCGGGAAGCCCAGCGCAAAGTCCTGCTCTGGGGCATCCTGGGCGCTATCGTCTTCCGCGGGATTTTCATCTTCGCCGGCATCGCCCTGGTCGAGAGATTTCATTGGCTCCTCTTCGTACTGGGGGTCATTCTCATCTACACCGCCGTCAAGCTGGTTACCCAGAAAGAGAAGGAAGTAAACCCGGAGAAGAATCCGGTGGTGCGGTTTTCCCGGAAATTCATGCGGGTTTCGCCGGAATACGACGGCATCAAATTCTTCACCCGGAAAAACGGCCTGCTTTTCGCCACGCCGCTGGTCATCACCCTGATAACCATTGAGACGATGGACGTTATGTTCGCGGTGGACTCGGTGCCGGCGGTCTTCGGCGTCACCCTCGACCCCATCATCGTTTATACCTCTAACATCTTTGCCATCCTGGGGCTGCGGGCGCTTTTCTTCGCCCTGGCCGGGCTGTTTTACCTCTTCCGCTACCTGGTCTACGGGCTGGCAATCGTCCTGGCCTTCGTGGGCGTCAAAATGCTGCTCGGCCTCGACAGTCTTGATATATTCAATATTCACATTAAGATGCCGGTTCACTTCGAAATCCCGGTGTTAGCCTCACTGGCAGTCGTGCTTGTCCTGATACTTGGCTCAGTCCTGGCCTCGGTGCTGATTCCCCGGAAAAAAGAGGAAAACCAGCCTTCGGACAACCAGGGCAAAAAGGAGTAAGACGATGTACCGCAAGATTATGGTGCCGCTGGACGGCTCGCCGCTGGCGGAATGTGTGTTGCCCCATGTGGAGAACGTTACCCTCGGTAATAAAACTGCCGAGATAATGCTGGTGCAGGCGGTCGAGCCGATTGCCATACCTTATGGACGGGAAATCGGCAAGGTGGCATCGGTTGAGCAGCTACAAGCCTTCGAGTCCCATAACCGGGCCCAGGCGGAGAAATACCTGGCTGAAGTCGCCGCCAGAATGGCGAAAACCGGCGCCGATGTTAAAACCTATGTTGTCTATGGCAAGGCCGCGGCTGCCCTTACCGAATTCGCCGCCAAAAATAACGTGGACTTAGTAATCATGGCGACCCATGGGCACTCAGGCTTCAGCCGCTGGGTATGGGGCAGCGTGGCCGACCGCCTTCTTCATTCCATCATTGTTCCCATGCTGGTGATACGGTCACCGGGCTGCACCCCGTCTGCCTAGCTTTTCTTCGCCATCGGCTGCCGTATAACGGTCTTCAGCTTTTCCGGCGCGGTCTTGCGGTAGTCGCTCAGGTAGATTTCGTGGTGCTTCTGCTTGAGGCCATCGAAGACATAGCCGTTATCTCTAATGTAATGGTGCAATTTCTCGATGGTGGGGCCTTCATCGGCGAACGGGCCGATATACATCGTCTGAACGGCTAAACCCTCGCGGAAGCTCCCAAACCTGGCCTTATCGAGTGAGGGCAGTTTTTTCTTCTTCCCGACCTGCTCTACCGCCCGGTTAAACAGCTCTACGGAAACGTACTCCGGCTGCATTATCATCGCCGTCCATCTCCAGGCGTCCTTGTGGCCGGTGGCGAAGCTGGTCATGTCGTCCGCCCACCAGAGTCCCTCCAGCGGCAGCACGCCGTAATCTATCGCCTTTTCTTTTTTAATCGTGAATTTGAGGGTATAGGCTATAGGATAAAGTGTTTGTATAGCGTCCTGGTATTCCTTGGAGGTGTTCGGGTTGCCATGACCGTCAATCATGATGAAATTCATCGCCGGAACATCGACCACGCTGATTTTGCTTATCGCAGGATTATAAAACTGTTTCAGCTCTTTCTTTAAGTCGATTTTAGCCAATGCTCTCCCCCTTACGCCTTATTCACCGGAAACTGGATTTCGGTAACGTTATCCGCCGGGTTCTTCGTTTTGACCGGGTCGGTGAAGTAAATCTCGCGGTTGGGGCCGGCAATCTGGTAGCCGCTGGTTTCAATCCACTTCATCAGGGCGTTATAGGCCTCGCTGATGCGGTCGTAAGCCCCCTTATAGACAACACTGGCGGCCTCCTCGACGCCAGCGAGCTCATAGACCTTGACCCTGTCCGAGCCTGAGATTTTCTTATCGATGGGCACGGCGGCTTCCACGTCAACTTCGCTTTCTTTGTATTCGCCATCGTGGATGATGAGCATCGGCGGCCCGGCGGGCTTGAAGACCCACTTCCTGCCCAGGTATTTGAAGATTTCGCCGTAGAGCCGCCCCACGTCGCCGTAGTGCGGCAGCACCTCGCGGATGGACGCCACCAGCATGGGTTCCACCTTTTTGACGGTAACCTGATAGTCCGGCATGACACCCTCCTTTTCGATTTGCCCGAGCAGTTTTTCCACCTGCTCCAGGCGGCTCTGCTCTTCGCGCACCCGCTGGCGCAGTTCGCCCTTTTTCAGGATGAAGATGTCTTTCATCTGGGAAAGGTTAAGATGGCCGCTGGTCATCGCGGTTATTTCATCGAGGGAAAGCCCCATGCTCTTTAGCGCCAGGATGTAGTTGAGACGGAGAAGCTGGTCAGCCGAATAGTAGCGGTAGCCGTTAAACTCATCCACCCGCACCGGCTTGAGCAGCCCGATTTCGTCGTAGTAACGCAGGGTCTTTACCGAGACCCGGCTGAGCTGGGAAAAATCGCCTATCTTGAACATCGCGTCCCCTTCAGCAGACAGGTATTTCAGGAAGCTCGACTACGTAGTATAGACACTCCCGTAAGGGGAGAGTCAATACCCTGTGTTCGGGGTTGACGAATGATAGACTAAAGCGTGCCTGTTCAGGATTTTCTTGCGAAGCGGATTTGCTATTTTGTTCTTAGAGGCGCAACCCTATCACACTTGCGCAAAGTACGTTTATCAGCGTTACAGTTGAATGATGTCTCCCGCATAATACAGGGTAAGAAACAGGAGTAAATAATCTTTTATGTGGCGTGTTATCAAGAAGTTATACCTGACGTGCTCCCGGCCGTTTTCTCCTAGCCACTTGGCGTAGCCTGGGTTGGCGAGCAGCTGTCTGACCGCGTAGGCGGTGCCTTCAATGCCGTGAGAATGCAGGCCGGTAAATTTGTTCTTTATCTGGAGCGGGATGCCGCCGACTGCCGAAGCCACCACTGGCCTGGCCTTCCACAGCGCCTCGGTCACGGTAAGACCGAAACCCTCCCGGTGAGACTTCTGCAGGATAATCGTTGACGCCCTTTGTATCGCGTTAATATCAATATCGCTGCCGGACGGGATAAGAAGGATATGGATATCGGGATTATTGCCGGCCCTTTCCCTGACCTCGGCAAGCACCTTGTCGGATTCGGGGTCGTCACTGGCGGTGCCTCCGGCGAAAACGAGCCGGCAATCGACACTCTTTCTCACCAGTTCGAAAGCCTGTATCACCCCCACCGGGTCTTTGAGATAGTCAAAGCGTGATACCTGGGTGATGATAGGTTTATCGGTAGGAATACCGTACTTCGCCAGCACCGCATCAACCGCTTGCTGGGATAATTCTTTATTTTTATCGCTCAGCGGGTCAATTGACGGCGAGATGAGAAACTGGCGAATGGGTAACTCGCGGGAAAAAGCCGGCGCCGAGAAAACCGCCGCATCGTACTGGGCCACGAAAGGCTGGAGAAAATTCCAGACTTCCTCGTTGGGATGGGAGAGGTCAATGTGGCACCGCCAGACCCATTTTTTGCCCAGCTCGTGCTTACGGCTCACCAGCCCTGCCGGCTGGGGGTCGTGTATGAAAATGACGTCACCCGCCAGTTCCAGTTCCGCAAGATTCTTACGAGTTGTTTCGTTGAATATCTCAAAATCTTTCTCCGTTACGTTCTCCTGGCGGCCATGAAGCGCATTGTGAAACTTCTTGGTAACCTGGAAAAACTCGTCGCTCCCCTTGATGATGTTCCAGCGGGCATCCACACCGAGTTGCCCCAGCAACGGCACCATGCGGGAGAGAATTTCGGCAACGCCCCCGCCGCTGAAAGTCGAGTTAATGTTCTGGATAACCTTGCCCTTCAGCCGGTCAGCGAGGAGCTGCAACTCTTCGATGGTGCTCCTGCCGACGATAGGCTCGTATTCGGTAAGGCTCACTTGATGCGTTTTTCGATTAGTTGTATCAGCGCTAATCTTAGCCCCTCCAGAGTATAAGAGTAAGGGTCAAGTTTGCCGACTTCCAGGGCGAGCTCAGTTTCTTCCAGGCTGTCGCGCATCCAGAGGGAGAAGTCGTTAAGCCCTCTCCCCAATCTCAGCCTCGACTCGAAGACGTGAAAATAGAGTGAGCCTAAAGTTATTTTGCGCAGGGTCTCAACGAACTCCCTCAAGTCAGAAACAACGTATGGCGTGGGTAAAATTACGCTAACTGATTTCATAAAGTGAAATTCTTCTCCCGGCATCGCCTCTCTCAAGTTAGTCTCCCTGGCGAGATACTCCTCGGTGATACCCACCAGTCTTTCTTTTAAGGCGACAAGGTTGGGGAATTCAAAAACATCAACGCTGGCTATCCTTTCACCTAAGACTTCGTCGCCCAGCTCATCGTGAATCCAGGCGGCAAAGTCGTTGGAAGGCTCGGGCGTCAGGTAGTGGTGCTGCTCCAGGAAGCGGTGGGTATGATAGTAAATCACCGCATCCGGCACTTTCTTCAGGATGTCGGCAAACTCGCGGAGGTCTCTCGCTTTTAGTCCCGTGAGTTCGGTGATATGCGTCCGGCTGTAGAAACGGAAGGGTTCCTTTGCCCTTTTCAGGGGATGACCGTAGTTGACGACCGTGCCGCCAAGAAGCCGGCTGTTGGGGACAACCACGACGCTTTCACTCAGGGTCTTGATGCGGGTGCTGTTCCAGCCCATCGTGATAACGTAGCCTTCTTCGCCCGTCTCCAGCTTTATATAGTCGCCGACCTTAACCTGCTGCGCCGTACTGAGTTGAAATCCGGCAAACAGGTCGGGCGCGACGTTTCGTAGAGCCAGCGCTCCTCCCAGGATAATAACCAGAATAAGGAGCAAGAGAGGCTCGGTCGGCATTCCCCAGATTTTAAGTATTATCAATGCGCCGACAATAATATATACAATCCGGACGACGTTTATTGTCAGGACGATGGTGGCCCGGTGGGCTTTTATCCTGGGCATATACAACCTGAGCAGCCGTTCGCTCAAGACCGTAACCGGCCAGCCCAGCGAGAGCACAAACAGGCTGCCGGCTATTCTGGCGGTGATGCTTTTGACTTCGGCGGGCAGCGTTGATACCGCGACCGCCGCCGAAATACCCAACAGTATGAACCAGAGTAAAAAGGGGCGGGGCAGCACCGCGATGACCAGCCGGCTGCCGTCCCATTTGGTCCTGGCTCGCCAGCTTTCGAGCGCGTCGAGAGTTATCTTTCTCAGCCACAGCCCGACGATGTAAGCGGCGAGAAAGATAGTCACCGGGATAGTTACCTTGAGCCAGTTGCCGGCCAGCCATTCAATCATCTACGATTACCCCGTATGACACGCATTACCGTATCTTGTTTCATTCTAACACAGTTTCTTCAAGAATATCTGCGACCAATTCAACTGGAGCCGCTCCGGGATTGTTCAAGCAACCTGCCCAAAAAGTCGGCCACCTCGCCGGGCGACCTTAAGAAATAGCGGACTGAAGTCTCGGGGCTGTTTTCCCCCACAAACACTGATATGCCATTGCCGTAGCTTTCGATGACACGGAAGCCGTCTTCGTCAGTCCGGTCATCGCCAAGGTAGACCGGCACAAGGCCGCTGTTCCTGCCTCCTTTTCCGTACCTTTTCATCAACAGTTTAATGGCCTTGCCCTTATCCCAGGCGACGGCTGGCCGCACCTCATATACCTTTTTGCCCGGAGTTACCCTGGCTTTACCCACCGCCTCAACCCCGCCGACGACATTTCTCACGATTCCTTCCACCTCTTTCACCCGATGTTCCTCGGCAAGCCGGTAATGAACGCTGAGGGTGAGCCCTTTGTCCTCCACGAACACCCCTTTGATGGTGGCTAAAGCCTGGCTCAAGACGTAATGCATGAGGCGGAGAACCGGTTTAAGTTCATCGGCGACCGGGTTGATGAAGCTAATCCCCGGACCTTCTATCTCCAGCCCGTGATTTCCGGCATAGACGATGCCGTTTATGCCGACTTTCTCTTTGAGGTCAGCGAGGGCGCGGCCGCTTACGACCCCCACAATAAAACGGCGTTGATGCGCCAGGCTCCGAAGCAGGTGTCTGGTGTCTTCAACAAGATTAGCCGTCTCAGGTCTGGCAACAATGGGGGTAAGCGTACCGTCATAATCAGCCAGCAGCAGAATACGGCCGGCATCACGTAACTGCGCCGCAATCTTCGGCCAGGCGGAAAGAAGATGCTCCAAATCACACTCCAAACTCAAATTGCACCAGTTCCGAGATGATATCCGCCGCCCATTTGTAGATATTGTTCTCCCGCACGACATCTCTCATTTTCCTCATACGTCTTCGCCTCTCTTCTTCAGGCATTTCCACGGCGGTTTTTATGGCTTCCGCGAAATGGTCGGTGGCGTAGGGGTTTACCAGCAGGGCCTCGGTGAGCTCACGTGCCGCCCCGGTAAAAGGGCTCAGGAGAAGAACGCCATCTTCGTCGAAGCGGCTGGCCACAAATTCTTTGGCGACCAGGTTCATGCCGTCATGGAGAGAGCTGACCACAAAGAAATTTGCTAATCGTCGTAACGCCATCAGGGTTAGCTGGGACTCGTGCTCCCGGAGATGAATTATCGGTTGCCAGTGCTCGTTACCGTGCTTATCGTTTATCTCTTTGACCAGGCGGTCAATCTCCTCATTTAATTTCTGGTAAGCCGCCAGTTGAATCCGGCTGAGCACACCGGCCTGGATGAAGACTACCCGGCCGCGATACTCGGGATATTTGTCAAAAAAGCGGCCGACCGCTTGGAATCGCTCGGGAATGCCCTTGGTGTAGTCCATGCGGTCAAAGCCAACCCCCACTATCTTGTCCGCAAGTCCCAGACGGCTTTTCAACGCTTTTATCTCGTCGGTCACCTCTTTTCCCCGGGCTTTTTGGGAAACCTCTTCAAAGTCAATGCTTATGGGAAAGGGGTGCACGGCGGTCTTTTTGCCGCCGCGGGTCACTTCGTACCTTTCCCAGTCAACTTTGGCTTCAATCAACCGGTCAACCGTATCCAGAAAGTTGTTGCAGTGATAGCGGATGTGAAAACTCAGAAGGTCATTGCCCAGAAGCCCCCGGAGAATTTCTTCCTGCCACGGGCAGATGCGAAATGCTTCCCGGTTCGGCCAGGGAATATGCCAGAACTGGGCGGTAATGATATCTGGATTTTTCGTCTTGATAAAACTGGACAGTAAGGCCAGATGATAATCCTGGATAAAGACAAATGCTTTTTTATTTCCCACCTCTTCGATAACCGCCCGGGCGAAGATTTCGTTTACCTTTTTATAAGCGTCCCAGTCGGATTCCCGAAATACCGGCCTGGTATAGGCAATGTGGCACAGCGGCCAGAGAGCATCGTTGGAAAAGCCGTAGTAATAGGCATCCTCTTCTTCCCTGGTGAGCCAGACCCGCCTGAGAGAATAGCGCGGCTCATCCGGGGGCACTCCCACCTTATTGTCTCTGTCCACTACCTCCCGGTCGGCGTCGCCCCGGCCGCTGGCAATCCAGGTGCCGCCGCAGGCTCGCATTACCGGGTCCAGGGCAGTGGTGAGACCGCTGGCAGGTTTCTGGGTTACGATTTTCCCATCCGAGAAAGTATGGATATATGGTTCCCGGTTGGATACCACTATGAACAAATAATCTGATAGTTTTTCTCCGACCAAGGCGTGAAGGCTCTGGCGTGTCAACATAATGCCTCCTTAAAAACAAAGACCGCCGTCCAGCCCAGACGGCGGCCCGACCATCTAATTAACCTCCGGAAATACCTGGTGAAATTCCGGACCCCAAGTCTATTCTAACTAACATATTCCTGAATGGCAAATCAGTCGCGACAGAAGAATGGAGCCAAGCCAAAGGTTATCGGCGAGGCCTTGGGCCATAGTTCCGTAGCCTTTACTATGGGCGTTTATTCACCTATAATAGACATTACGCACGCCAGCGTAGCTCAGTGGTAGAGCAGCGGTTTCGTAAACCGCTGGTCAAGAGTTCGACTCTCTTCGCTGGCTCCATTAAATCTAACATACTGTGAGTTATGCTTATGAGCAAGTTGATTAAAGCCCTCAAATCCAACGGTTCGCCGCAGCCGATGGGCTTCAAAACCGCCCGCGAGACGGCAGCCAGGCCCCGGCTGGTAATCATCGCCGGCGCAAGCGAAGTCTCCGGCAAGCTGGCCGAAAACACCAAAGGCGCCACCGCCCTGCTGGTCACCTCGGAGATGAAAGCCCCACAACTGAAGACAGTAGCCGAAGCGGCAGCAGATATTCCCTGGGGGATTTTGCTGAACAGTCAAACAGAAGACGTACTCTCAGCGGCTATCAAGGCTGGCGCAGACTTCGTTACCTTCAGTCAGGATACGCCGTTAACAACTCTCCCTGAACGAGAGACAGGCCGGGTGCTGGAAGTTTCCCTTGAGGCCGCCGAGAAGTTGCCCAGGGCTGTCAACGATTCCCCGGCGGATGCCGTCTATCTGGTTACGGCACGCGCTAACGAACCACTGACCTGGCATCACCTGATGCTAGTGAGAGCGCTTGCCGGCTGGCTCAGCAAACCTCTGCTGGTCTCGGTGCCGGACGAAATAGGTGAGAGCG
>Ga0172375_10010918_pt1 | contig 11669 bp, 5 predicted proteins | sample LakKiv1m_FD_114537 | JGI IMG/M metagenome (GOLD analysis project Ga0172375, IMG submission 114537) | Freshwater microbial communities from Kabuno Bay, South-Kivu, Congo - kab_092012_11.1m | ecosystem: Environmental > Aquatic > Freshwater > Lake | place: Democratic Republic of the Congo... | reverse complement strand
TCTTTTAAATAATTGTATGTGCCCGGTGTTGCAAATAATTTATACCCTCGTTCGACTAACATTATGCACGAATTTAACAATTCACTTTTTGAACGTGACGGTCCGGTTGATAGTAGCACTGCCTTTTGTGGAATAACAAAGCCAACCGAAAGCATAGCTTTTAAAACTGCTTCGTAATAATCTTCGCCAATGCAGCCCACTTCGCCTGTTGAAGCCATTTCTACCCCTAAAATAGGGTCGGCTTTTGCCAATCGTGAAAACGAAAACTGTGGAGCTTTTATTCCTACATAATCTAAATCGAATGCCGATTTCCCGGGTTTATCGACTTTAATTCCGAGCATTATTTTTGTTGCAATTTCGATAAAATTGGTTTTTAAAACTTTAGATACAAAGGGAAAACTTCGCGATGCCCTTAAATTACACTCAATTACCTTTATATCGTTATCTTTTGCAAGATATTGTATATTAAATGGTCCCGAAATATTTAATTCTTGTGCAATTTGTTTAGAAATTCGTTTTATTCGCCTAATTGTTTCGACATATAGTTTTTGAGCGGGAAACACAATTGTTGCATCGCCCGAATGAACACCGGCAAACTCGATATGCTCGGATATTGCATAAACAATTATTTCACCGTTTTTGGCTACTGCATCAAATTCAATTTCTTTAGCGTTCTCGATAAATTCTGAAACCACAACCGGGTATTTTTTCGAAACATTTGCAGCAAGTGTTAAAAAATGTTCTAATTCATTTTTGTTCGAAACAATGTTCATTGCTGCTCCAGACAAAACATAAGACGGACGCACAAGTACCGGGAATCCAACTTCGTCAACAAAATTATTAATTGAGTCAATTGTAATAAGTTCTTTCCATCGTGGTTGGTCAACCTTAATCCTGTCGAGTGCCGATGAAAACAGATGCCTATCTTCGGCTATATTAATCGAAACTGGTGATGTTCCTAGAATCTTTATATCGTTTTCGTAAAGTCGCATTGCTAAGTTGTTTGGCGTTTGCCCACCAACCGAAACCACTACTCCATATGGGTTTTCCAATTCAATAATATCCATTACCCTTTCAAACGAAAGCTCATCAAAATACAACCTATCGCACATATCATAGTCGGTGCTTACCGTTTCAGGGTTAAAGTTAATCATTACAGTCGAGTAACCACATTCCTTGGCAGTTAGCATTGTGTTTACACTGCACCAATCGAACTCTACGCTACTACCTATACGATATGCACCTGAGCCAAGAACAATTACTGTTTTATTATTTTTGTTATAACATATATCATTTTCGATTGAATTATATGTCAAATACAAATAATTTGTTACAGCAGGATATTCTGCTGCTAAAGTGTCAATCTGTTTAACAAAAGGCACAATACCATTTTTAATTCTATATTTTCTAATTAAATCGGATTTAATAATTGAGTCGTCAGTTTTTTTGTAAATAATTTTTGCTAATTGATAATCAGTATAGCCCATTTTTTTTGCATCACTTAACAATTCTAAAGGCATAGTTTCAATATTTTCGTAACGCGATATTTTATTTCGTAAATCGTAAATATTTTTAAGTTTATATAAAAACCATTTATCTATTTGTGTAATGTTATGAATTTCGTCAACCGAAAAATTTTTATATAAAGCCATAGCTATAACAAAAATTCGAGTATCTGTTGGGTTTGCGAGTTCTTTTGCAATTTGTTGCATGTTTTCGAAGTCTAAATCTTTGTTGCCAACAAAACCATGCATTCCCTGCCCTATCATTCTTAACCCTTTTTGTATTGCTTCTTCAAAAGTTCTGCCTATTGCCATTACTTCACCAACACTTTTCATGCTGCTACCAATTTCTTTTGAAACGCCTTTAAATTTACCTAAATCCCAACGAGGAATTTTACAAACAACATAATCGAGTGCCGGTTCAAAACAAGCAGTTGTGCTCTTTGTTATTGAGTTTTTTAACTGATGCAAACCATAACCTAAAGCAAGCTTAGCAGCAACAGATGCAAGAGGATATCCCGTTGCTTTTGAGGCAAGTGCACTAGAGCGAGATAATCGGGCATTAACTTCAATAACATTGTACTCGTCGCTAAAAGGTGATAGAGCAAACTGAACATTACATTCGCCAACAATACCTATTTTTCGGGCTATTTTTATTGAGATTTCTCTTAGTTTATGAAATTCGAAATTTGTTAAAGTTTGTGATGGTGCAACAACAATACTTTCGCCTGTGTGAATGCCAAGCGGGTCGAAATTTTCCATATTACACACAGTAATGCAATTATCGAATTTATCCCGTACTACTTCATATTCAATTTCTTTCCAACCCTTTAACGACTTTTCGATAAGTATTTGTTTCGAATACGAAAATGCTTTTGTTGAAACATTTATTAACTCCTGCTCGTTGTTACAAAAACCACTTCCCTGCCCGCCAAGAGAAAAACCGGCTCTAATAATAATCGGGTAACCCAATTTGCCTGCAGCTTTAACTGCTTCGTTAATATTAAGTGCAACAAAACTTTTAATTGTTGAAACATTTATTTGGTTTAATTCGGTAACAAATAACTCTCTGTCTTCGGTATTAATTATTGATTGCACAGGTGTACCTAAAACTTGTACTTTATATTTTTCGAAGACTTTTGATTTATACAGCTCTATACCGCAATTTAAGGCAGTTTGCCCACCAAAAGCAAGCAGTATACCATCAGGTTTTTCTTTTTGTATTACTAGTTCAACAAAATATGAATTAACGGGTAAAAAATATATTTTATCAGCAATTTTTTCTGAAGTTTGAACTGTTGCAATGTTTGGATTTATTAATATTGTTTGAATATTCTCTTCTTTTAAAGCTTTAAGTGCTTGTGCTCCTGAATAGTCAAATTCGCCTGCCTCACCAATTTTTAAAGCACCTGAGCCAATAACTAAAACTTTATTAAAATTATTCATTATTATTTTTTTTGTTTTACGAATGAAATAAATTTATCAAACAAAAAATCAGTATCGGTAGGACCACTACTGGCTTCAGGATGAAATTGAGTCGAAAATATTGGTTTTGTTTTATGAATTATTCCTTCGTTCGTATTATCATTTATATTAGTAAAAAAAACTTCCCAATCATTGCTCAAAGTCTTGTTGTTAGTAGCATATCCATGATTCTGAGAAGTAATATAACAACGTTCAGTTTTATTCATAATTACCGGTTGATTATGACTTCTGTGACCATATTTTAATTTATACGTATCGCCCCCCGATGCTAATGTTAGCAACTGATTGCCTAAACAAATTCCGAAAATTGGTTTATCTTTTTTTAATGCAACAGATAGGTTATTTATGGTTTGACTACATTTTTTTGGGTCTCCAGGCCCATTTGAAATAAAAAGACCATCGTAATTTATATCATTAAAATTGTAATTCCACGGTACTCTTGTTATTTCGGTATCTCTTAATAACAATCTTCTTAAAATATTATTTTTTACACCACAATCGACTAAGGTAATTTTATATTTGCCCGAACCATACTTTATTGTTTTTTTTGTACTAACCTGCTCAACTAAATTGTCGTTATTTGGGTTATAAAATTCGACATCTTTATTGTTCCAAATAATTTTACCAAGCATAGTACCTTTTTCTCTTATGTACTTAGTTATTGCTCGTGTATCAACTCCATACATTGCAGGTATTTTATTCTCAACAAGCCATTCCGACAAGCTTTTTTGGGCATTCCAATGGCTACTTTCAAAGGAGTAATCTGAAATTATTAATCCTGAGATATTTATTTTTTCAGATTCAAAATACTGTAAAATGTTATTTTCTGTTTTGTATTCAGGAACCCCGTAGTTTCCAATTAACGGATAAGTTAAAACTAATATCTGTCCTTTATACGAAGGGTCGGTTAAACTTTCGGGGTATCCAGTCATTGCTGTGTTAAAAACAACTTCTCCCGAAACAGAATTTTTGTATCCAAAAGATTTACCCTGTATTGTTGTATTATCTTCTAAGACAAGCTTTATTTCGCCTTCGGACATATTAATTTATTTTTGCAAATTAAAATATTTTACTTATAAAAACAGAAAAAAGATTTCATAATTTATTAACTAACATTTTTTTCTTAAATTTGTAAAAAAGGAATAAAGTGAAAAAAATAATTTTATTTATACTGTTATTTGTTACAACATTTTATAATTTAAATGCACAAAAATCGTATCACGCTGATTCTATTGATGTTTTAAATTATAACATCCATTTAAATATTACCGATTTTAATAATCAAAACATAATAGGTTTTACAGAATTAAAACTTGTACCAAAATATAACAACTTGCACTATATACAGCTTGATTTACTTTCTTTTTTTATTGATTCGATAACTATTAATGGCGTATATCAGAGCTTTTGGGATTACGATGACACATTACTTTCAATAAAATTAATTCAACCTGCTTTTACTTCAGATACGATAAATGTTGCAGTTTATTATTATGGTCATCCACAGGAAGATCCTGGAATAAACCATTGGGGAGGTTTTAAATGGTCGGGGAATTCGTGTTACAATCTTGGTGTTGGCTTTACAACTGTGCCGCATAATTTTGGCAGATGCTGGTTTCCTTGTAACGATAATTTTGTTGACAGAGCAACTTACGATTTTAGAATTTTAGTAAATAGCAGTATCTTGCAAATAGCAGTTTGTAGTGGTATTTTGGTTGGAAAAGATACCGCTAATTGTGCTTGCACCGGAAAGGCAGAATATCACTGGCAAATTACCGACCCAATACCTACTTACCTGGCTTCTGTTGCCATTGACGCATACTCGGTAATTAACGACACATATTACGGAATTGCTGACACAATTCCTATTCAACTGTGGGTTAGAACTAGCGATTCGTTAAAAGCAATTGGCACTTTTACAAATTTAAAAAACATACTTTCGTTGTTTGAAAGTAAATTTGGGCCATATCGTTGGCAACGTGTTGGGTACGTAGGAGTAAATTTCGATGCTGGAGCAATGGAACACGCAACAAATGTAGCATTTCCAAATATTTGCATTACAGGAAATACAACTTACGAAGAACTTTATACTCACGAATTATCTCACTCTTGGTTTGGTAATTTAATTACATGCAGCACTGCTCAAGATATGTGGATTAACGAAGGTTGGGCTACATTTTGCGAAATGGTTTACGAAGAAGCTTTTAAAGGGAATACTGTTTTTTTAAAAAATAAAAGAACTAAACTCAACAAAGTATTACGCTATAACCAAATAGAAGAAGGTGAATTTTTAACACTTAATAATGTTTCAGACAGCTTAACCTATGGCTCAACATCTTACGACAAAGGAGGATTAGTAGTACATACACTTCGCTCGTATTTAGGCGATAGCTTGTTTTACGCCTCAGTTAAAGACTTGCTCGAAACCTATAAATTTAAAGATATAAATTCCTATCAGATGAGAGATTATTTATCTGCACGAACAGGAATTAACCTAAACGATTTTTTTAATAATTGGGTTTTTACCCCAGGTTTTTCGCATTTTTCTGTCGACTCTTTTAACGTTGTACCAACTGGGAATAACTTTGATGTAACAGTCTTTGCAAGAGAAAAATTAAAAGGCAGAACTACATATTCAAACAATAACTATGTCGAAATCACTTTTATGGATAGCTTATGGAATAAAACTTCAAGAGTTATTAACATAACCGCAGGTTTTGGAAACGAAACATATAACTTACCATTTAAACCAATTTGTGTTTTTATGGATTTGTTCGAAAAGACCGATGATGCCACAACAGATATTTATAAAACTGTTAAAAATACTGGTTCTGTTACATTTGATCAAACTTATTTTTCGGGTTATGTTATATCAGCAACCGATTCTTCGTTTGTTAGAGTAGAACACAACTGGGTTGCTCCCGATGATTTTAAAACAACCATTCAAGGGGTTGGAATTTCTAAAGAACGTTATTGGAAAATTGATGGCATTATTCCAACCAATTTTATTATGAGTGGTAAATTTTTATATAGCACTTCAACAAATTCAACGAATGGGTATTTAGATAATTTGTTAATAACAACCAATTCTGATTCACTAGTACTTTTATACAGAAAGAATACATCTGAAGATTGGCAAATAAAAAATCACACTAAGCAAGGCAACGACATTAGCGGTTATATTATTACAGATTCAGTTAAAACAGGCGAATATGCACTTGGTATTAGAGATTGGAACTTGTACCACAGTATAAGCGAAAATAATGTAAACAATAATAATTTGCTAATTTATCCTAATCCGGCAAATAATTCGTGCGTTATAAAATTTAATTTTAACAGCGGTGATGTAATTAAAGTTGTCGATTCGTTAGGGAATGTCTATAAAACAATAAACATTAATAATTCTGATAACAAAATAAATCTTGATTTATCAAATTTTAAATCGGGTTTTTATTTTGTAAAACTAACTAATAAAAACAACAAAACATTTACTTCTAAACTAGTTATAAAATAATTCTAAAAATAGATTTTGTTTTTTATATAAAATTAAATAGCGTAGATTCAAGATACTAATACAACATTTATCCGATAATAACGAAGTGGCTATCGTATGGACTCAAGGCGTTTATAACAAAATTGTTGAGTCATTTTTAAATAAATAATTTGTTATTAACAAATACGCAAACCTATTACTCTCATTATGTTTTATTTGCACTTAATAACTAAATATTATAACATTTGTTAATAATTTTTTTACAATTTCTCAGAAATTATATTAAATTTGCTTAAATTAAACTAATTATTATGAAAAATTTAAACAAAACAAAACAAAACAAAACAAAACAAAACAATTAAATTTAATTTCTTTTTTATTTTACTAATTGCAATTAGTTTGTTACCAAATAAAACATTTAGTCAGTCTGGGCAAAAATGGGCTACAGGTGGAAATAACATTAGCACTAACAATTTTTTAGGAACTACAAATAACCGACCATTACTTTTTAAAGTAAACAATGCACTTGCCTTACAAATAAATGTTGGCGGTAGCGTGTTGTTTAACTCGTTGGCAAATAACGGAAACGGAATTGTTTCTTTTGACAATTCAGGAAAACTAATACCAACATCATTTCCAAATGATGCAACAAAAGTGCTTCTAGGTAACGGAACGTGGGGCAATGTTCCTATTCCGCAAAATTACTGGCAATTAAACGGTACAAATCTTTATACTACAACGCCCGGTTATGTTGGCATTGGAACCAGCAACCCACAATTTACTCTCGATGTTGATGGCGAAGTTCGCATAACACAAAACCTGTATGTTGGTGGTGGTATTATTATTACCGACAAGGTAAATGCAGCAACACAAATAGCAACAAATAAAATGCAAGCAGTTTCGGTAAGAGCCGACTCTATAGTAATGGACAGCACTAAAGCCGTTTACGGACAAGCAAACTTTGCCGGCGATGTTAAATTAGCAAACAAACTGCGTGTTGATGGCGATGTGCAAGTGAATGGTGATTTTAAAACAGCAGGTAGTTTAACATTTGCAAGTAACAAAACAATTGGCTTTATTCCTGGTAATTCAAACAATAATAATATTTTATATTTTGGAAACAGACCTGATATTGGACTTGAAACCGACCAATGCTTTACACCACCACTAACGCAACAAACCATAAATTTATTTAAAGGTATGATTCAAACCTACGACACTAGTACTTTTGGAGGAAATATTAATATATTATCAATGGGTTTTGATGGTTCAAACGGTAGAATTGAAATGTCTGGTACTAGCAACCAACCCACTACAGCACCACGGTTATTAATAAACTACAAATGCGGTAAAGATATTTTTATGAACACAGGTGATAATGGTGGTAATATAATGTTAACTAGCTCAGGCAAGGTTGGTATTGGAATACAACCAGACGCTAACAGCCCAAAGTTAAGCGTACATGGCGATGTAAGTATATCATCACTAGCATCAAATGCAGGAGAAACAAATTTAATTCAGGTTGACCAAAACGGTTTGCTTTCAAAAATTCCTTCGGCAAGTGCAGGCATTGGCTTATGGCTACAAAATGGTAGCTATATTTATAATGCAAACACAGGAAATGTTGGGATTGGTACAAACAACCCGCAAACCACACTGCATTTATATTCAAGTTCAAGTACTAATTGTGAAACAGCTTTAAGAATTGAAAACAATTTTACAGGAACTCCCGATGGATGTGTAGGTGGTAATAATGCATGGGATATAAAATCTTCAAGTAACAATGGTAAAAACCTTTTATTTTCTTCGGTTTCTAATTCGGTGCCTGTAATGTTACTCACTTCTGACGGAAAAGTAAGTATTGGTACAAATACCGACTTTTCTGAAAAACTAAATGTTTTTGGTTATGGCAAATTTTTTAGCGATTCGGGTAATGTAACAATTGGCTTTAATGGTGCACATGGTTATTTAAACTGTAGCGATGCCTTATTAATAAATTACTATACCGGAAATGATGTTGTGGTTGGCTCTGATGGTTCACAATCTAATCACAGTTCTTCAGGTAATTTATATGCCTTGCATAATGCATATTTTGCAACAATTAATGGTAGTGTGGGCATTGGAACAACCACACCCAGCGAAAAACTTACTGTTTCTGATGGTAATATTTTAATTAAAGGCGTAAATAACTTTTCTAATGGTGGCGATTCTGCTACATTGTATTTAGGCGACAATTATCATTATATAAGAAGTATAAATGGTGGTGGCTTAAGAATTGGAACATACCTTGCTCCCGATGCCATTATGTTAATGCAGGGTAATGGTAGTGTGGGCATTGGAACTGCAAATATTCCTACAGGTTATAAATTTGCTGTAAATGGTAATATATTATGCGAAAAAGTTAAAGTAATTAACAACGTGCCAACTGCCGATTTTGTTTTTGAAAATAAGTATCAGTTAAATTCTTTAAACGATGTAGAAAAATTTATTAAAGAAAATAAACATCTTCCAGATGTTCCATCTGCCGAAGAAATGAAGAAAAACGGTTTAGATTTAGCCGATATGAATATTTTACTTTTAAAGAAAATCGAAGAATTAACTCTATATCTTATTGAACAAGATAAAGAAATTGAAGTGGTTAACAATAAGTTAAAAACCTTAGAAAAAAATCAACTGAAATAATGTTATAAAAAAGAGTTTAAAGGTGGAACAGAATAAGAATAAAGTCAATTTTTTCATAGAATTTTTTTGAGTTAAACATAAAATAAATAAGATGATAAACTTAATTAAAATATTAATAATGATAGCATCTTGTGCTATTTCAACTTTGTCGTTTGCACAAAAGAACGATAGTTTGCAATATAAAAGACTAAATATATCGACCACAATAACAGATTATTTATTATTTAGTAATACCAACAACTATAATATAAATTTAGGTTCGGAATTTTGCTTTAAAAATCAAAAATCACTAGCCGTTAATTTTGGATTAATCAAATCTTATGAATCATCTGGAGGAGGTTTTGCTTCTGTAGAAACGATGAAAACACATGGCATGAAATTTCAAATTGAGAGCAGACATTATTTTAGGAAATTTAAACTTTTTGAACCTGCAACTATGCTTTTTTGGCTTCAAATTTTTCAATACAAATCTCAAATGCTTCAAAATTCTGGCTACTACATTGCAGTTCATTCGTCCTACCAATTTACAGCAACTGACAGAGAAGGGTTAAATTATAATCAAATTCTTAACCCAGAAGATATCTATACAGTAAACAGATCTGTTTATAGTCTTAATATAAAACTTGGATATAATTGTATAAAAAAATGTGGATTAACTTTAGACTATGCAATAGGATTAGGAGCAAAATATATCAATAGCAGTTCGACAAATTCAGGGACAAATAGTTCATGGCCAAATAAAGAGAAAGACATTCCTTGGAATAAATTATTTAATAGTGGTTCAGGTTTTTATCCTAACATCATTTATCAATTTAAAATAGGTTGGCAAATTGACTTTTCTAAAAAGAAAAAACTATGAAAACAAAAGTATTTCTTTTATTCTTTATTTTACTATTAATGGTGTGGCTTATGCCAATTACTTTTTCGTATGGACATGATTACTTGAGAAATAAAGAAAAAATACTTTTAGTTAAAACAAGCCCCTTTCTTTTGTTTGGAGGTGATTTTATAACAAGTAGTTTTAGTATACCGCTTGGAGTCGAATTTCAAATAAATAAAAAATTAAGTTTCGAACAAGATATTAGTTATCTATTTCCGGTTTTTAATTTAGGTTTATTAATTGATTCGCTGGATTGCGATACAGCCAATGCCGATTTTGCGTTTACGATTAACTGTTTGTTTAATAATGTAGGTAAAATGTATAAAATTAACAATGCTGTAAATAACAATTTAAACATTAAAATTTATCCTAACCCATCCGATGGTATTTTTAATGTAATTACAAGCATTACAGATAGTACTCAATTAAATTTTACAGTAAGCAACTACCTTGGCGAGCCGGTTAGTTACTCAAGTTCTATAAGCAATAGTTTATTAGTTTTAAACTTAACAGGCAACCCCAAAGGTGTTTACCTGCTTAAAATAACATACAACAATAATATTAACTTTTTTAAACTTATACTATTATGAGAACAAAAATTAATTTCTGCAACTTTAAAATAATATTTATTATATTAATAATATTTAATAACAATTTATTTGCACAACCTGTTACTTTTAAAAAGGTATTTTACTCTGGCAATGAGATGGTATTTTGTAATGCTTACAATAACGATAATACATTTATTATTAGTACACCACAGGAAATATACAAACTAAATAGTAATGGAGATATTTTAATTCAAAAAGTATTACGTGGAAAAATCTTTTTTAATAGTATTGATACTACTTTTAATATAATTACTGATGGTAATCAAATTGTAACTGGTTTTATAAAAATAGATACATTAATTAATAAAACCATTCCATATCAAATTGGATTTCATTTTATATTAGCAAGCGAAAATGCTGTTACTCAAACATTTGATAACGGTTATTTAATAGGAGGCGTTAAACCTGATACTGCCTTAATTTGCAAAGTAAATTCGCAAGGCAATATTTTATGGAGCAAATATTTTACACCTTTACATGGTTTTTATTTAGGAGCAGTTCTTCAAACTTCTGATAGTGGCTTTGTTGTTTGCTCAAATTTTACAAATGCTAGTGCCAGCATTGTAAAAACCGATTCCGTTGGTAATGTTTTATGGGCTAAATCGTATGTAAGACCAAATGGTTATATTAGTTCTGTTATTGAAAACTCAGATAATTCACTTTTAATTTGTGGCTATAGTAATACTCACAATAGCCCATCAAGCATATTTTTAATAAAAATAAGTTCAAAAGGGAATGTAATATGGGCAAAAACTTTTGGAAATAATACTACTTTTAGAGGTTTACCTTTATTAAGAAAAACACCCGATGGGGGTTGTATTATTCTTAATACTTTAGTAAGGAACGATGCTATGCTATCCGACTATCGCGATGATTTAGTTTTAATAAAAACCGATGCCAATGGCGATACACTATGGACAAGAGCACATGGTACTTATGATGTTGGTGTTTTAGAAGCTTCCGATATTACTGTTTTACACGATGGCTATTTAATTGCGGCTAACACAAATAATCGG
>Ga0172375_10010917_pt1 | contig 11672 bp, 9 predicted proteins | sample LakKiv1m_FD_114537 | JGI IMG/M metagenome (GOLD analysis project Ga0172375, IMG submission 114537) | Freshwater microbial communities from Kabuno Bay, South-Kivu, Congo - kab_092012_11.1m | ecosystem: Environmental > Aquatic > Freshwater > Lake | place: Democratic Republic of the Congo... | reverse complement strand
TTTTGTTTTCATTTAATTTAATGAAATATGGTAACGATGGAGAATTTTTATAAGCTATTTCAGTAGCATCAGAGAAATATTTCTTAGCATCAGCATTCTTTAAAACTTGAGAATTTAATATTCCCGGAAAAATTATTAGAAGTGATATTGAAATTAATTTTGTGCTCTTTATTATTTTAGTAAAATTTCGCATGACCTATCAGTTTTAACATTAAAAATTTATGTTACAAAGATGGCCCGAAACACAAGCGTACACAAGAGCTTATAAACTTGAAAACATTGAGGTTTTTACTCCTTTTTACTCATAGAGTAAAAACCAAATAAACTTGCTATTATGGAGTGGAGCTTTGATGCAATAAAAACAGTGAAAAGACCTACTTTTAATAATAATAGAATTAAATTCAAGATAATTATCCTGCTTGCTTCTGCGACTTTAATACGGATTTTGCAATAATTAAACTTAATTCATAAAGCAGATATAACGGAATTGCGACAATAAGCATGGTAAACATATCAGTAGAAGGAGTTATTATTGCAGCAATTATTAGTATTAGAACAGCAGCATGTTTACGATATTTTTTCAGAAATGAATATGATATAAGGTTTATTTTAGAAAGCAGATAAATCAATACAGGCATTTCAAAAATCAATCCTGTTGAAAGAGGCAAAACAACTGTTGTTGAAATGTAAGAGCTTATTGTTATTTGATTTGTTATATGCGGGCTTAATGTATAATTACTTAAAAACATAATTGTGAGAGGCATTATTATAAAATATCCAAACAAAACTCCGATGATAAAAAGCAGATTTATATAAAATATCATACCTCTTGAGTATTTTAATTCATTTGGTTTTAATGCCGGCTTAATAAAAAACCAAAACTGTCGGAAAATAAATGGAAAAGAAATTATTATTCCTGTAACAAACGAAATAATAATATGCCATCGAAATTGTCCGGCTAAATCAATATTAATAAGGGAAAAATTAATTGATTCGGGGCAAATATCATCAATTTTTAAAGCATTACCTAATTCACATAACCATTTATAAGTAATAAAATTTTTACTTTGAGGAGCCAAAATAATTGTATCGAAAATAAAGCTTTTAAAAAAAAATGCAATAATCGAAAAAAAAGCAACAGCTAAAATGGATTTAATAAATCTTCCTCGTAATTCTTCAACATGTTCCCAAAAGCCAAGGTCTTCGCTTTTAGAATATATTTTACCTAAGAAAAATTTAAACATTCGGAATTAATATTTATTTTATAGTTTCCTTATCCGAAGTTTTACTTTGTGAAGATTGTTTGTTAGTATCAGAAGTAGCATCATTAACTTCGTTCATTACATCATTTTTGGCTTTTTTAAATTCGCTAACTCCCTTGCCAAGACCACGCATTAACTCAGGGATTTTTTTTCCGCCAAAAAGAATTAAAACTATAACAGCAATAATAATTATTTCTTGCCCTCCTATAATACCTAATAAAATAGCATTTATCATTTTTAATGTTTTTATTAATGCAAATTTAATGCTTTTTATTTAACACATTTATATTTAAAGTATTTATTTGCTGTTTACCAAATTCTTAATTATATTAACCTTTTTCTTAATAATCACTACCGTTAACTGTTTTCTATTTGATTTTTAAATAAAGTAATTTTACTTTCAGGATATTATTAACCAAAAATATTTATTATGAAAAAGTTATTAATTTTTATGTTTTTCACCATTCAGTTCCTTTATATTCTAGCCCAAGGCAATGGTGAAATTAAAGGTCGCATTCTCGAACCAAACGGAAAAACAGGACTTGTAGGTGCTAATGTAGTTATTAAACAAGGCAATGTTTTTATTGGTGCTCAATCAGATAAGAATGGATATTACACTTTAAAACCCATTCCATCAGGAACCTACAATGTATATTTTACCTATATGGGATTCGATTCAGTAATTGTAACTCAAGTAGTAGTAGCTCCCGAAAAAGCTGCTTATATTCAAAATATTAAAATGAAAGAAAAGACTACATTGCTTGATGATACTGAAATAATTGGGAAAGGCGGAAGAAAACTAATAGATCCTGAAGACCCTGGTAAAATGACTGTAATTGCGAGAGAAATTGAAGAAATGCCAGATTCAAGAAATTTAGCAAAAGTAATCACTAGTTTTTCTTCCGAAATAACAAGTACAAATGATGGTGAACTCTATTTCAGAGGTTCAAGAAAAGGTGATTTTGTATATATTATTGACGGTGTTAATGCAGGTGATAAAGTTAAAGTTCCGGGTGGCAGCATTGGTTCAATGACAATTTATACTGGTGGCGTACCTGCAAAATATGGCGATTTTACAGGAGGTTGTGTAGTTATTGAAACAAAAAGTTATTTTGATATTGCCTCTCAAAAAAGAGAAATGGAACTTGTTAGAGCAGCTAAAGAAAAGCAGTCGAAGTTAGTCAACGAAGAATAGATTTATTAACTTTAAAACAGGAAGGTTATGAAATATTTAATTATTATAATAAGTTTGCAATTTTGGGCTATTACAAGCTTATCACAAGTTTTAGTCGGATATATTACCGATTCAGTTTCAGGCCTTCCTGTTAATTCTGCATCCATATCTTCCGATAATAATATTGGAGTTTATTCTAACAACAAAGGTTATTTTAAAATAAAGTTAAACAAATCAAGCAGAGTTATAAATATTTCACATATTTCTTATCAATCAATAGAATTAGCAATTAATGATTTTAAAAATGATACTATTAATATTAAATTAACCCCTAAAATTCAAAATCTAGCTGTTGTTGATATTTTTTCAGATAGAATTATAAATATTGTTAAGAATAAACCATTCTATATTATCGATTACGAATTCGACACAAATTATATAATTGTACTTGCATATTTAAATAATAGTTTTAACAAACCTCTATTAATGTTATTGAATAATGATGGTGATACAATCAGCACTTTTCCCGTATTTAAACCAAAAGAATTATTTAAAGATTGCTTCGTAAATTGTTATTTCGTTTCTAAGAACAATGCCTTTGTTATACAAGTAAGCGAAAACAATAAAATTAAATTAATCGACCCCATTGAAACTGAGAAGTTGTATGAAACCTTTAATCCCATTGTAGATAAATATAATAATTTTTACTATCTGAAATCTTGTTCTTATAATAAACAAAGAGTTAACTATTTTTGTTACAATGATAATGACAGCAGTTTAAATAATTTCAGAGAAATAACAAACCAAGATGCATTAAAAAGACAATCGTGGGGAGCATATTTTCAAAATACAGAATTTGATATTCGTTTTCAAGAATTAATAATAAATAGACCTATCTATGCTCCAATTATACGGATTAATGACACTTTATTAATATTTAATTTTCACGAATCGGAACTAGAATATTATACTTCCAATGGTACTTTCATCAAGAATGTTTCAATAAATTTTCATAAAAATAAAAACTGGAAAGAAGAATTGTACTTTGATAGTAAGTTACACAAAGCATTTGCAGTTTTTCGTAAAAGTGGCATTACAAGTTTAAGTGAGGTAAACTTAAAAACCGGAAAAGTTTCGGAAGGAATTAATATACCTGAATTTATATATGTTGAAGAAATAAAAATAAATGATGGATTTATTCATTTTTTATACAAAGAAAAAATTAATGAAGAATATAAGCAACTTTATAAAATGAAGATTTAATAAAATACTATTTTTGCATTCATGCTTTTCACAGATATTTATAAAACAATAATTGGCAGATCAGAATTTACCTTCCGTGATAAAGGAAGCAAATTTATTGGCATTGCCATTCCTGTTAAAGATGAAGAAGAAGTAAAACAATCTCTTTTAAATTTAAAAAAAGAATATTACGATGCCACCCATCATTGTTATGCTTACCTTTTGGGATTCGACAAATCAGCATATAGAATAAATGATGACGGTGAACCATCAGGTACAGCAGGTCGCCCTATTTATGGCCAAATTCTTTCAAATGACCTTACTAATATTTTAATAATTGTAGTAAGATATTATGGTGGTACAAAGTTAGGAGTACCAGGTTTAATAAATGCTTATAAAACATCTGCCAAAGGAGCTATCGAAAATTCAAAAATAATAGAAAAAACCATTAACGACTTTTATAAAATTGGCTTTAACTATATTTTAATGAATGATGTTATGAGAATCATCAAAGATGAAAATCTATCAATAATATCGCAAAATTATGATGAGAATTGTTCATTAGTATTTAGTGTACGAAGAAATAATTCAGATAAAACATATAATAGATTAAGCAATTTACAAAACCTTAATATTAAATTCTTATTCACTAAATAACTCTTTTATTTAGCAATGCATTATAAAGTATTTCAATAGGATGATATGCTCTTTTACCTGTGCCATCTTTGATTTGATGTCTGCAACTTGTACCCGGAGCAGATATTAAAATATTATTATCAGCTTTCCTAATTTCAGGAAATAAAACCAATTCACCAACTTTCATTGATAATTCGTAATGTTCTTTTTCATATCCAAATGAGCCAGCCATTCCACAACAACCGGTATTTAATTCTTCTACTTTATAATTTTTAGGAATTTCCAACATTATCTTTGTTGGAGCAGTTGATGCAAGAGATTTTTGATGACAATGCCCATGTAACTTTATATTGCTTTTTTCATTTGTAAATAATTTATTGGAGAATTTTCCTTTAGAATATTCACTTGCAATAAATTCATCAATCATAAAACAATTTAAAGAAAGATTAGAAGCAGATTCTTTCAAATCATTATCAACTAATTCAATATATTCATCTCTAAAAGCAAGAATTCCCGATGGTTCTATTCCAATTAACGGAACATCAGCAGATATAATATCTTTAAAGTGCTTAACATTAAAATTAGCAATCTTTTTAGCTTTCTTTAGTAATCCCTTTGATAAAAATGTTCTTCCACTTAATTCATGTTTTGAAATTAAAACATTATATCCTAATTCTGATAGAAGTTTTATAGCTTTTATACCTATTTCAGTATCATTATAATCGGTAAATTCATCAATAAATAAATGCACTTTATTATCATAATTACATAAATTATTACGATTTGTTTTATACCAATGTCTAAGAGTATATTTTGATAAGCTTGGTATACTTCTCTTTGGAGCAAATTTTAATATTGATTTTAATAATTTTGAAAATAAATGATTTGAAATAAAAAAATTAAAAACACTCGGAAAACAAGATCCAATCTTATTAACAGTAGTTATGTATGCTATTAATCTTGTTCGTAAAGGAATTGAATTAGAGTTATAATAATGTTGTAAAAATTCAGCTTTGTATTTAGTCATATCAACATTGGAAGGACATTCCGATTTACAACCCTTGCATGACAAGCATAAATCTAATATTTCATATATTTCTTTATTATCAAAAGGGTTTGTTTTATCTGAATTATATAAACTTTCTCTTAAAAAATTTGCTCTTGCTCGAGTTGTATGATTTTCATCTTTAGTAGCCATATAACTCGGACACATTGTACCGCCGATAATTTCAGTTTTACGGCAATCGGCCGAACCATTACATTTTTCAATAGCCCTTAAGTATCCTAAATCTTTTGAGAAATCAAAATACGTTTTAAATTCAGGTTCTTTTTTACCGGGAATGTATCTTAAAGAAGATGTCATTGAAGGAACATCTACAATTTTTCCAGGGTTCAATATACAATTAGGATCCCAAACTTGTTTGAGTTCTTTAAATTTTGAGTATATTAAATCGCCTACCATTAAAGGAATAAACTCCCCTCTTAACCTTCCGTCACCATGCTCACCACTTAATGATCCACGATACTTTTTTACTAATAATGCAGTTTCTTTGGCAACATTATAAAATTTATTTATATCATTATTATCTTTTAAATTTAGTACCGGCTTAAGATGAAGTTCCCCTGTTGATATATGAGCATAATACATGCAGTTAAGGTCATACTTTTTTAATATTTCATCAAATTCAGCAATATAATCAGGCAAAAGTTCAGGAATAACAGCAGTATCCTCAACAAGAGATACCGGTTTAGCATCACCCGGCATATTCGACATAACTCCAAGTCCGGCTTTTCTCAGATCCCAAACCTTTTTTATGTCATTGCCGGAAATTAAAGGAAAGTAGAAACCATAACCGGCATCTTTCATTTCCGATTCCATATTGGCAGCTTTACTTTTTATTATATCATAATCCGGCTCAGCAAATTCAACAATTAATAAAGCACCGGGGTCTCCGGAGATAAAGAATCTGTTTTTCGATTGGTTAATGTTATCTTTTGCCAAATCCATAATTGCTTTATCCATTAACTCAACAGCAATTGGGTTATATTTTAAAGCAATTAGGTTAGCTTTTAATGCATCCGCAACTGATTTTAGATGCACACAAACCAATGCTCTGTTTTTTGGAAGAACAGGGACCAAATTCAGCTTTATTTCATAAATAAAAGCAAGTGTTCCTTCTGAGCCGACTATTAGTTTGCAAAAATTAAAAGGGATATTATTATTATTAAATACGTTTGAATTTAATAATAAGTCAATAGCATAGCCAGTGTTTCTTCTTTTTAATTTTTCATCAGGAAATTGTTCAATAATTTCTTTTTGAATATTATTTTTGTTAAGTAAATTAAAAATATGCTTATAAATTTTTCCTTCTAGGGTATTTAGGTTTAATTTTTCTTTAAATTCATCATTCGATAAATTTTTAAATTCAACATCACTACCATCACTTAATATAGCTTTAACAGAAATAACATGTTCCCTTGTGCTTCCATAAATTAATGCCTTGTTTCCGGCCGAATTGTTTCCGGTCATCCCTCCTATCATACATCTGTTTGATGTTGATGTTTCCGGTCCAAAAAACAAATTGTATTTATCAAGATATTTGTTTAACTCATCTAAAATTACGCCCGGTTGAACCTTAACCCATTTTTCAAGTTCATTAACTTCTATAACACTTGTCATATATTTTGAAACATCCGCAACTATTCCATTGCCCACAACCTGGCCTGCAAGAGAAGTACCAGCAGTTCTGGGAATAATTGGAATTTTATTTGTGTGAGAAAAGGTAATTAACTTTATAATATCATCTTTATTTTTAGGTCTAACAACCCCAATTGGCATTTCTTTATAAACAGAAGCATCTGTAGAATATATTGTCCTTTGAATATCATCTATAAATATATCACCCTCAAAACCAGTTTCTTTTAATTTATTTATCATGAGTTTTTTTACAAATTTAATAAGAAAAACAATAATGATTTTAATATTTATTTAACTTAAATTAAAAAAAACTTGACTTAATGGTTTTATAAATTTATTTTTGATAAAAATTATATATAGTTAATGAAAATATTTAGTGCAAATAAAATAGCTTTTGAAAAGTTACAGTTGATATTTTCATTATTAATTATTGTATCTTCAGTAGAAATTTCAGGACAAAATTCAATAACTAAATTTAATGATTTTAGTATTATAAATATTAGAAGCGAAAATACATTTCTTCAAAAATCACAAGAAAATTATTTGAAATTAAATTTATGCTATTTGAATGCTACTTTTAATTATATTCCATTAAAAAAAATATACTTAATAAATAATAACTATTCAAAAACAATAAATTCAACATCATCTCCATTTAATACTATAGTATTTTCTCCATATAATTACCGGAAGGCAATTAACAATACACTTTCTCCAATTAGAAATTTAAATAGTATTCTAAATTATCAGACAACACAAATTTGCATAATAGATAAAGCCGCAAAAAAAGATATTTTGCGGAGAAAAATATTTTTAGGTAAGGTAGAATACTCAAGCGAAAATCCTTTAACATTATTGTATAATTATTTAACAACACCCCGAAATTTAAGCCCTGATTGGTATAAAGAAGGAATTGGCATTTACAATAATGATATAATTAATAATGACACATCAAATACCTTCAGTTTATATACCGAAATGGTATTTCGGACAAAGCTAAAAGAAGACAGTTACTTTCTTCGCCCTGTAGGATTCCCTCAAGAAGAAAAGCCCGATGAAATCAACGAAGGAAATAAATCGGCTATATACGGATCGCGATTTAATTATTATTTATCATTAAAACGAGGTTGTATGAAATTAAAAGATTTGTATTCCAGAAGTGATAATAGCAAAATGACTTATGTTCAACAATACAAAAAAATATATAGTAATAAATTAATTGATGAGTGGGAAGATTGGTTGGGGTTTGAATTGATTCATCAAAATGAAAATTTAAAATTAATCAGCAAAAATCCAATTACACCAGATATTAAAATCAGTAAGCCAATTTCAAAGGCATTAACTAAAATTGTTTATATCAAAGAAAACAATTCGATAATTGGAATTTGCACATTTGCAAATAAAAAATCTAAGCTATGTTCAATTAATTTATCGGACGGAGAAATAAAAAAATACTGCACTATATTTTCACCACATAATTATTTAATAGTTAAAAATGGAAAAGAAAATTCAATATTAATTTATAAAGATTTTTGTAAAAAATTCGGCTTAAAAAAAGTAAATTTAGAAACACGAAAAAAATCAAAACTTATTAAACAAACTGAATTTGATGATATAGTAGTTAATTCACAAGATGAAACGATTATATTATTAAAAAACAACGATGGCAAAGCCTCATTAGCTTTATATTCTCCAATAAATAATAAATTTAATATTTATTATCCTTTTTCAAATAATTTAATTCTAAAAAATTTAAATATTTCTAATGATGGAAAAATGATTTTAGGATTAATTGATGTCTTAAACAATAAAAAACAATTAATAGTTTTTAACACTTCTGATATTAAGAATAAAGGAATTTCATATATTACATTAAAAGAATATGAACAAGATTTATTTTCAGGATTTATATTTTCAGATGACAATAAATATATTTACTATTCATCATATTTATCAGGAGTTTCAAATATTGAACGAATTAATATTGAGACAAAAGAAACTGATATTTTAACAAACTCAGAAACAGGATATTTTAATCCAATTCCCATTAATAATGATTCAATGATTGCTTTAAATTATAGTTCGAAAGGTTATACCCCTGTTATGATAAAAATTAAACCTATTAATGATATTAATGGTATCAATAATTTACAAACATTGTCAATAAAGAAAATTATAGATTCAGTAGAAAATAATACTAAAACAAATTTTAATGATTCGTTAAATTTAGAAAAAAACAAGTATAAATATTGCAAAGAAACATATTTATCTGGAGGATATCCAATTATAGAAGGTTATAAGAATTCCTTTTGCATTGGATATAAAATAAATTTTTCGGACATTACATCACAACAAACTTTATCCGTTTCGGCATCATATTCACCGGCATTTAAATATAAAGAAATGCCCGGAAAAGAAAAATTACATTTATGTATAAACTATAAAATTTCCAATCTTAAATTCAAGTTAGCTTATAACTACTCTGACTTTTATGACCTTTTGGGAGATAATAAATTTAGTCGTTCGGGATATTTGTCAGAATTAGAATATAAATATAATTTTGGCAGTAACAATGAAATTAGTCAAGGCCTTAATTTTAATTTAGGAGCATATTTTGATATTCAATGTTTGCCGGAATATCAAAATGCCTTAATTAATTTAAAAAATTTGTTTGAAGGCAATATTTCTTATTTTAGAAAAAAAATATTCATATCGAATATTACCAACGAAGAAGAATATGGATACAGACTAAAGGGTGGTATAGATTTAAGTTATGCTAATAAAGATTTAGTTCCAAAAATCGTTTTCAATATTAATTATGGTTTTTTAATGCCTATGCCAAATTCGAGTATGTGGTTTCACTTATCAACAGGTAAAGGATTCAATAAAGAGAGCCAAATATTGAGTAAATTTTATTTTGGTAGTTTTGTTTATAATGGAATTGACACAAAAGAAAGAGATGAATTTCGTGAATTTACTGAATTTCCGGGATTATATATAGACGATATTTCAACCCAAAGTTTTGGGAAATTAAAAGTTGATTTTAAATTGCCAACAATAAGATTTAGAGAGTTAGGTTTTGTTGGGTTTTATGCTACAAATTTCAGAGTTAATGTTTTTGGAGGAACTTTAGCCAGTAATTTTGAATATCCTGATAATATAAAAATGTATTATGACTGCGGGTTAAAACTTAATTTTGGATTAGTTTTATTTTCGTGGTTAAAATCAACTTTATCCTTAGCATATGCAAGGGCTTTTTCAAGTCAAAGACCCGGAGATGAATTTCTTTTTTCGATAATATTGTAAATAATAAAATAAAAAAAAATTATATGTTTGTAATTTAAAATAGTATATATGGAATTAAAACTTACAGAAAACAAATTTAGTAAAAAATTATTTTTTGAATATTTTTTCATAATTGTAGGTGCTTTTATTATGTCGGTAGGATTTGTATATTTCATAACACCATATAAAATAGTTCCCGGTGGCGTTTATGGTATAGCTATAGTTGTCCACTATGTAACAAAAGGGATGTTTGATTTTGCACCGGATGGATTACCTGTTGGTATTATTGGTTTATGTTTAGATATACCATTGACAATAATTGGCACAAAGGTAATAGGTCCAAAATTCGGAATGAAAACCGTTGTCGGATTTGTAACACTTTCTTTATTTATTACTTTATTGACAATGTTTCAAGGGGATAAGCCATTAGTTGAAAATGATGCACTTTTATCTTCATTATTTGGTGGTGTTTTATGCGGTATTGGCTTAGGAACAATGTTTAAGGCAAAAGCAACATCAGGAGGATCGGATATAATAGCTATGATTATTTCTAAATACACAAAATTACCGGTTGGGCAATTGTTAATTTATGTTGATTCGGCTATTGTTTTAATAGCACTTGTTGCTTTTGGTGATTGGAAAATCCCTCTATACTCATGGGTTGTGATTTTTATTACAGGAAAAGTTATTGATGGGATATTGGAAGGTATGAGTTATGAAAAAACATTATTTATTATTTCTGATAAGCACGAAGAAATTAGAGATGTAATAATTAACGAATTACAAAGAGGCGGAACATACATTCAAGGAACCGGAATGTATAAAGGAAATGAAAAAACAATAATTTTCACGGTAGTAAATAGAAAAGAATTAGCTTTACTTGTTGATTATATTCACAAAATAGACCCAAAAGCATTTTTAACAGTAATTAATGCAAATGAAATTCTGGGTGAAGGATTTAAATCATTAAAGGAAAAAAGTGAAGGATGATAGATTTAAGATTTGTGATTTTAGATTTTAGATTTAAGATTTTAATGAGTTAGTATTTTGAAATTCTCGGGAATTGAGAAACTTCCATTGTCAGGAATTATAGTAGTTGAAATAAAATAACCATCTTGAGAATATTTAGCGTTAAGACAAGCTTGGGTAAGAACAATGCTTTCGTGACCACATTTATCTTTTTCTTTTATTACAGCTAAAAAAATCAAAGTATTGTTAAAATGCTTGTAAGCCAATTTATATGGGAGTTCAAACTTAACAGAAGTTAAAAATTCGTTTATTATAGCATTTGACTTTTGCATTTTCTTTATCCTAATTGGTAAATCAATATTACAAAAATAAAAATCATAAGTCAAGAAAAAACATTAATATTTTC
>Ga0172375_10010916_pt1 | contig 11672 bp, 14 predicted proteins | sample LakKiv1m_FD_114537 | JGI IMG/M metagenome (GOLD analysis project Ga0172375, IMG submission 114537) | Freshwater microbial communities from Kabuno Bay, South-Kivu, Congo - kab_092012_11.1m | ecosystem: Environmental > Aquatic > Freshwater > Lake | place: Democratic Republic of the Congo... | reverse complement strand
GTTCGACTTCCTGTACGTGTACGTCGTGACGGACCCGACGGACACCTCGATCGTTGAGCAGCTCGCGGACCTGCTGAAGGACTGAAAGGAGGCTTTGATGGGAACCTTCATCTACATCGTTAGAGGAACCATCGGGAGGCACGAGGATTTCCGGCAGTGGCTGGTCAAGGCGTACACCGATTCGGCCAAGGCCGAGGACCATGCCACCAAGGCACGGGCCAAGGCATTGGAGTTGGCTCAGATGATGGTCATCCGGGACGACCTCACCTACCAGGATCGGTACACCTTGTTCCACACCAACCTGTTGGACCCGGACATGCAGACGGATGGGGCCGAGGTCTGCGATTACGACGTGATTCCCCTCGAACTCGATTGAATCCCGGGCTTATCCAGCATGATCCCCGGGTTGTATCTTTGGACGTTGGAAAAGGGGTTCGATGAGTTGGCGCACGATCAGCACGTTCAAGGATCTCGGGCCGGACGTTCCGGTTACGATTGCCCATGACCTTCGATTCCTTTCGGAAGCCCTGGGCGGGGCAGTCAAGTTCGACGTGATCTATGACGAGGAGCTCAATGCGGACGTGCTCGTGACGCGCCCGCGTGTGCGGAGGGCCAAGTGAGGATCAAGATCAAGAAGACGACGTGGGCCCCGGGCGAGGCGGCGCCCGTGGTCAAGGCGATCTGGCGCGTGGGCCTGGCCGGGATCGAAGGGGGCCTCAAGAGGGCCGTGGACATGTGGCAGGCAGGGGAGATCGAATGCCCCGACGTGACCGCCCTCTTTCTGCTGGGAAAGCTCACCGAGATGGGCATCGAAACGGAGATGCTGGCGTGACAATCAGTGAGATGTTCGGTGGAATCATCCCGTCTGGACCTGTCCGGGATCCATCATGCCCCTCTCGACGATTACGCCAACGCCGAGATCGAGAAGGTGGATCTCGACCGGGGCACTCGGTCGAGAAATCAAATCCTGCCGGTTCTGAAATCTGCCGAATCGATGGGGGGCCGGGAGGGGTGCTACGAGTGCTCGTACGGCAACTTCTGCCCGAGGCACGATCCCAACATCTGCTAGGGGGTGGGCTTAGGAGGTCGTGAATTCTGGTAGCGCCTGGGGACGTGGGTTTCTCTCTAACGGGAGGACGAAAGGAAGATGGCGACCAAGCTTGCAAAGCGTGAAGTCCCGGCAGGTCTGACCCCCGCCGATTTTGCATACCAGGGACGACCTGCCAAGGACATGGGGGATTTCGGGGATGATGTCGGGCTGGCCGATGCCGCGTGTGTCGATCAGTTCGGCGAGGCCAATACCGCCAAACAGTATCACTGCGGTGTGGTGAAGTCCTCGGACGGACGGTGGTTCATGTACACCGAGTGGGGCCGTTGCAAGGCGGGCAACTCGTGGAGTGGAACCTCCTGGACTGGGTGTTCGCAGGAATTCATGTTCGTGGCGTGCAGCGGGGAGACCGAAGCCCGCAAAGAGTTCCGAACCAAGATCAACAGCAAAACGATCAAGCGGTGCGAGCAGCGCACCATCGGGTCCAAGACCCTGTGGGTCTCGAAGCCGGGGGAAGACGGTTACCTGGTCATGAAGCTGGCAACCCGGGACAAGGGCCTGCCCGACGCCTACAAGATCAAGGACAACGGGGGCGTGACCCCCACTACCGCTGCCAAGCCGGCACCCCAGGCCAAGGCAGCAACCGTGATGACCTCCACCCGGACTTTCCATCCCGAGGTGGTCAAGCTGGCGATGGCCCTGGTCGGAGGCGTGAAGTCGTACACCCGGGCGCTGGCGGCAGCCACGGGCGTTACTCCGACCATGGCTGCCATCAACGAGGTCCGAGACGATTTGATTCCGATCGCCATGGAACGCCTCAAGGTGGTCGGAACGGATATCGCGGCCCAGTGCCGCGACAGTGATCTTCGGGCGATCTCCAAGACCGTGGCGGCCCTGATTCCCCGCCCCATTCCGCGGACGGGGATCACTGATGAGCAGGCGATCCTGAACGCCGGGAACATCTTCGTCCTCCAGCAGGATCTCGACACGTTCGAAGCCGCGCTTCGGAACGAGAGCTTCGATGCCGAGTCCAACTCGGCACCCCAGACGGATCCCGATTTGCTTCTCAACGCCCGGCTCACCTGGATGGACACCCGAAACGGCGAGGGTCAGGCCATCGCACAGGCTCTACTTCGCATGACCAACCATCGCCATGCCTACCTTTCGGGGTCGATGCGTGTCCTCAATCTCTTCAGGGTGGAACGCCCCGACCGAGACGCGCAGTTCATGAAGTGCGTCGAGTCCGTGGCCGCTGCCCGGAAAGGTCGCTTCTCCGTGCGGGCCAACCTTCAGCCCGCGACTCGCACCGATCTGACGGACAAGGAGATGACCTTGTACCGGGCGGCCAATGTGATCTTCACGCAGCATGGAACTCGGTCGGTCAACATCCACCCCATTATCTCGACGCATTTCCGGCTGCCCCGCCAGCTGAGTGGGGTCCCGATTGCCGGGGCAAATTTCGGTCATGGGAGCTACTCGTCTGTGGACTATAAGAAGGCCTCAGGGTATACCAGTTATGAACGATCGGCGTGGGGAGGTGGTGGCGGCGCGATCCGTGGGCGGGGGGCGTTCATGTTCCTCCTGGACACTCTCATGGGCGAGGCTTACGTGGCACCATCCACCGGGTCGTGGACGCAGCCTCCGAACGGTTGCGACTCGGTGTTCGGTCGTGGTGGAGACCGGGGCCATCGTCTTGAAAACGATGAGCATGTTGTTTTTACGCCCAGTTACAACCGCATCCGCTACCTCGTGGAGTTCACCTTCTGATCCTGTTGGAAGGCTTGAAGTCTCGCTGCCCAATCCAAAAAAATCTTGTGGGGTGAGATCACGTTTGGCGTAGTTGCACTGTTTGCAGCAGGGCAATAGATTACTCCCTTCATATCCATTTCCGATAGATGTTGTAAATGGCCAGTTCGTTTCGGGTAGAATCCCCAGACCTGTTGTGCGAGGTCGTTTGTAGATGGGGATGTACGATGAAATCCTAGTCCCGTGTCCGAAGTGCGGAGAGTTGTACCCGGCTCAGTCCAAGTCGGGACCTTGCGAATTGCAGACTTTCGAATTGGGAGAAGCCCCGGAGGGGGCCATCGTAGACGTGAATCGTCATGCTCCTTTCGGGTGCGAACGATGCGGGACGATTTTCGAAGTCGCTTTCGACCCCCTCCGGACGATTGAAGTTCCGTATCGGCCGAGACGGAACCAGTTGTTTGACGGGGAGGACGGTTACCAAGTGGGAACCCCCCAAACCGAGGGCATTGAAAACTGATCCTTGAAACTGGTATCCTTCTTGATAGAAAACGATCCTTGGGACTGAGATGATCAAAGCTCACCCGAAGTTCAAAACCCCAACCATGAGGCGCTCTTCGCGTATCTACCTCAACGACCTCAACCCAGGAAAGCAAGCCCAAATCATTGATTTTCTTCATCTCTGTCACGATGCAACTCAATACTTCGTTGATCTCTTTTGGCAACGAAGAGATTTCTCTCCCCAACTCGCTGATTCCCCAACGATCTCTAGGGGTATCAAACGAATCCCAAGGATCCCAACCGTTCGTTTAGCTCAAGCTTGCGCCAAACAAGCCAAGGAAACCGTTCGCTCGACCATCAAAAAACGTTCGGGAGATCAAAAGGTTAGAAAACCTCGGTTGAGAACTCACATTGCCCCGATCCCTCATCGCGTGCGAAGGACTCCCTGTCGGGGATTTTGGGCACATAGATCCTTCCCCAGAGGATTTTGAAAGGGAGGTCCCTGCGGACATGCTTCGAGAAATCAACAAGAGGTGATTTTCATGTGGGCTGTGATTGACCGAAAAACCGGAGAACAAGTGGGACCGAGGAAACGGACGAAATTGGCTGCTTGGCGGTATGCTTTGGACAGTTGTCTCAAAGCACCCGTGGGGACAATGTTTGGAGTCAAGGATCTCGTTGCCGGAGAAATGTGTGTTGCCGTTCTGGAGAGGGTCGATGGCAATCTTGATGCCACCTGTTTCGGCCCCAAGGAATCTCGGTGTTTCCGATGTCCGCAGGGCAAATCTCGAAGAGATGCTCTCAAAGAGGGGCATGATTGACATGGCAATACTGTCTGCCCAACTGGTTCATGCCATTGAGGTTGCCAACCGATACGAACAGGAAGTCCTCGATCCCAAGGGTGGACCCTTCGATTTCCTCGTGATCATCGAATGCGCCCATTCGATGGAGGAAGGTACCCGGCTCCAGTTCGATGCTGCTTTTGTCATGGTCTTCGGTAAATTCTGGTTGGTGTTCCCGGAGCACCTTCCCCCGCAGGTGTTCCCGCAGGAAGATTACAACTGCCGGGTGTATCAGCGGATGGGGTGGGGAAAAGAATTCGGGCGTCTTCTGGAGAAGGATGGAAAGATCCGGGCCTCCAAGATGCCCAAGAGGTTTAAACCCTGAGGAGCAACATGTTGTCCAGCATCATCGGTGTAGCAATTATCGTTTACGGTTTTTTGGTGCTCCTCAGGCCCCATGTCACGGTCTCTCGTTTGGGTGCCAACCTCATTGGCCATTGGATCAATGTTGGTGGGATGGGGAAGTAGGGATATCGTACAGACTTATGCCCCTGAGCAGGCTTGGCTGGCAACTGCGATTCATTTCGTGGGACTGGTTGCGCTCAGTTTCCTGGTGTGGTTGGCGATTCGCAGATACAGCCGAGTGCCGTCACCTGACATCTAAATCAACCAGGTCTCAATTTCAATTGATGGGAAGGAAGTCGAATTCGAATCAGACCAATAAGTCATGTTTCCGGCGTTTGCAACGTTCTGGATGAAGATCTCGAGATGGGAGTTGTCGTGATTGTGGCCGAGGCTTGCGGTGATCTGGGCCTCGTGGACCCGTTCTGAATCTCAGGTTGGGCTTAGTAGACCTCATGGAGTGGTTGCTCTGGTTGGAATGGCTCTAGTGAGGTGAAAAATGCAAATCGGAGAAGCGGTCTTGGTTCCGGTCGGTGCCGAAATCGAGTCCCTTGCGGATCATCGGCGGGCTCCAGTCGAGTTCGATACCGTAGTGATCGTGACGGGGATCAAAGACAGATGGGTGCTTTTTGATTCCGGGGTGGATCATCCCGAGGGAACGAAGCGTTGTCAGGAGGTGGTCGAGCTGCCCTTCAGCTTCATTTTGACGGAGGCCGCCCGCTATCCGGGCTCCCTGAATGAGATTTCAAAGAAGCTATCGGAAGCATTCGAACGAAATCGCCTGGGCATCGAGGTCAGGATCTTTCCGAAGTCCCAAGTCACGGGCCTCGTGAATGTGCCCCCGGATTTCCCGGGGCACATTCACGCCAAGGTCGGTCGGATTGTCTGTCAGGCCATTATCGGAGGGTAGTGCAATGACTAAGTGGGAGTACCTGTACGCCGAATCTGATGGAGAAGAAGACAGATAATACACCATCTTCCAAACGAGCTGGGTCGGGAAGGATGGGAACTTGTCTCGGCTGATTTCGTGAAAAGATGGTCTCGCTACATCACCGGAGCAGTGATGAAACATCCACTGAAGGCCGTTGGATGCCCTAAGTGAACGGCAAAATCCACAACCTCAAGCGGTGCATGTTTCTCGGGAGCCTTGAGGATGCCCGGATCGCCGTCAGACAATTGAAGTGACCCGGGCTTATCAAAACCGAGTTTTGGGTAGTTCTCCTGTCGGGTGGTTCCCCGCCGATGGGACGGGGAGTCCTGCCGATTGGTTCGACTCCCAGACGAGGAGGTGTTCAAATGGACGCGAAGGATCAGGTGCTGGACCCCAACGTGAAGGTCATCGTGGATGCGATGGCCGACGATCCGGCTCTCGACACGCCCGCCAAGTGGCGGGCGGTCATTCCGGGGGTGATTGATTACCTGACCAAGGCCGGGCAGTGCTACACGAGCGGCCTGTTCTCGGCCGCGATGCGGCATCTCCGCCCCGATGTGATGGTGTTCAGCCATCCGAAGGTGGGCGAGATGGTGCAGGACCTGTTCTTCAACGGTCAGCTCCCGCCCTACATGGTGGACGATGGGACGGGGAATCTCGTTCCGATGCCCCCGATGCAGGTGTCCCGGATCACTGAGGGCCTGTTCCCCACTCGCACCCCCGCCGGCATCGCCGTGTTCGTGTATGGTCCCGACCGGACCGCATGCGAGCAGTACGCCTTCGAGGTCTTCATCCCGAAGCCCGGCGAGTCGATGGCGGACGCTCCGACTCCGGCCGTGCCTCAGACGCAGCAGGCGGCAACCGACAAGACCGGTCGGACCAAAACCGCCGTCGCGATCATGGGCCAGCGCCTCGCATTGGATAAGATCGAGGCCACGGTGTGGCCGGACGGTCGGTTGTGCATCCCGCGTGCGGCGTTCGAGATGGCCGTCCACCTGGGCGGTGCCCCACTCCGGGGCGGCGATCCCGTGTTTGTGAAGATCGGGCCCAAGGAGATCACGGTGACGCTCGCCCCGTCCGGGGACGTGGACGAGAAGTCCTACGACCTCTCGACGGAGAAGGGTCGCATCGCGATCACGGCGAAGCCCCCGACCGCGCCGTTCACGCCCAAAACGTCCTTCCCTGTGACCGTGACCGCCGGGCTCGTGACCGTGAACATCGGCTGATTCCGGCGTTCTTCGGGGTCCATCCCGTTACCGACCCTCAACTCTGATGTCCCTTTTCTACTCGGGGACATCTCTTTCTTGAAAAAGAGGCTCAACACGGATTACGGTGCGTTCGGCGAAGTTGAACTCGATAACCCCGTGCTCCCCCGTAACCGCATCCTGTAGGTCCAGAACACTTCCCCTCCGGGTAATCTGATGGGGAGGTTTCCCAATGCCCGAAGAAGAGGATCTGACTTTCGAATATCTCTTGACTCGGATTCATACTGTATTCCCTGGAGTGACCTTGGAAACGGGGAAGCAGGTTGGGGGTCGGCAGACTCGTTTCTGGGTGTGGCAGTTCTTGATCGAAGTGTCCTTCTGCGAACACAAAGTGGCCGTGGTTGACAAACCGGGCACCGCCCGAGTGACCTTCAAGTTTCAACCGGAACAGAAAGGAGCTCCGGTATTCACCAAGACCACGGAGGTCAATACTGTCGCCGGTTTTCAAGCATTCCTGAATTGGGTCGTGGCCTATCTCAATGGAATCCTGGCGGCGGTGACCCAAGCAATGGAAGGTGTTCCCCGTGTGGAAGCCGATATCTTCTCTGGACATGACAGCAGGTGAACAATGAAGGAACAACCATGGCACGTTCGAATCGCGGTCAATCAACTCTTGGATGATTTCTCTGTCCGTGAAGCCCTGGCCGAACAAGCACACGATTCATGGTCCGGGTGGATGATCTATCTTTTCCAAGAATCGATCCAGAATCCTGATGGAACGGTTACGATTCCTTTGAAAATGGTCACCCGATGGACTCGGCAAATGCAAACGCCATACGGGGAGCTGTCCGAGAAAGAAAAGGATTCTGACCGAAAAGAAGCAGATGAATACATTCGGGTGCTCCGAAATGGTCGGAAGTGACCTTGGATTCACCATTCCCGGTCATCGTTTCTTTTGGTGACCGGTTGGAAGCTCATCTGTGGTACGGGGAACCTATGGAACGACTCCTGGACAAGATCAAGAAAAGATCCATCCACCTCGTCTTGGGGTCCGATTGTCGGATGCCAGACCTTTGGGTCCCCGATGGCGCTCACGGAACCCTTGACGATTTGGATGCGTTTCTCCAAGGATGTTGCCCGGAGTGTTCCACCCCTCATGGAATTCATTTCGATGTCATCCGAATGGATGAAGTACAAGGACCTCGATGCTTTTGCGGGATTCCCGAACCGATCCCTTGTACCGTCCTGGATTTGAACGCCGGATCGGGGGATACCGCGGTTCGGGTACTCAAGGCGGGGCTCCAATACATCGGTTTTGATCCCCGATTGGAGTGTTTGGGTGTGGCCTGCAAACGAATTCGGGAGGCAGCCCCGTGAGATTGCGATTGTTCCCGAAAATCAAGATCGTAGAACGACTCCCGGATGAATTGGCACCCCACACCATTGCAGGTTACTGTCGAGCCCGGCATCCGAAATGGCCCATGACGATTTTCATCGACCGGAACAGCCTCAAAGGGCCCCTCGAGTGGATTGAAGTCATCGGCCGCGAATTGGGCCATTTCGGATTGGATTGGGCCACTTTACTACTGAATTCCGAGACGAAAAATCAGGACAACCGGTCGTATGACCGGGTCTATCGAGCCATCCTGAGTCGATTGGTTCCTCCCGGGCCGTATTGCTATTGGCCCAAGGGGGTCGTTTGGACCAAGAATGGATCGGTGATGCGGATCAAATGTTGTCCCTTCTGGCAATCCATCGGCCCCAAGGGTGGCCCAACAGTGGCAAGGAATCGTGATGAATCACGGTTTTTCTCGGTAATCGTTTGATAATATGATGGGTACAGTAGAAGGTGATGAGACCAACCGTGATCATCCGTGTGACCGCTACCGAATTCGAAACCAGTGATGGACGGATCATCCCCCACATCATTCCTTTTGATTCGGACAACGTACCTACCGTGGAAGAATTTCAACGGTTCATGCGGTGTCCGTCTAACCCAGACAAGACCTTCTCCGATGACCCCTCGAGAATGATCCGGGCCATCAAGTTTCTCATCAAGTACGGTTTCAAGATCAGTCCCGATGTCGAGGCCTCCATTCGGCGGAACGCGCAGAAGCTCAAGAGAATCCCGCCGGGTCACCTCTCGAATATGATTATTGGGCTGTTTTACGAGACCGGAGTCGGCAAGCGGGCCTACCTTGAGATGGACAGACTGGGTCTCCTGGATGTGGTGCGGGAGATCGCAGAGACGGTTCGGCCGTTCCGGGATGCTCTCGGCAACTGGGCTGAGAAGCACACTGATATCGGTTTCCTGTTCGATCTAATGGACTTGCACCTCCCGGTGGGGTCCGCATTGAGTTTTCTGACACCGGCCCAGAAATCGCAACTGCGTGAGCAGCTGGTCAGGTTCTCGAATGGCAATGAGGCACGGGATTTTGTGTCTTACCTCCAGCAGCCGGGCAAGATTGTCAACATGGGTCGCCTGATCCAGACCCTCGGCCTGAAGGGACTGGACATCCGGCGACTCACTGACCTGATCCGGCAACTCCTCCTGGACGACCCAGCCCTTGCCAGCGTCCCCCAACACCTCGAGAAGGTCATCCTCGAGAGGATGGGTGGCCCCCATCGGGTCGCTTCCCGGTACCTGGAGGCCATGGAATTCCCCACCGAGGATGCTCTCAAGAGGTACCTCGAAGAGCATCCGGGGGCAGACCGATCACGGCACAAGGTCAAAAAACATGAGGACCGGGAACGGAAACCTGATCCGGATTCCGACCCTAGAAGGAAACGACTACCGGGGGACGTGGATCTGAAAAAAGAGGGTTACCGGGACACCTCTCATGAGCCAGCTTTTGAGGATGCTTTCGATTCCGGGAAGGTAAAAGAATGGGAAAGGGAGCATCACGTTGATTTCCCGGGCGGAAGCACTGTCATGGGAACCCCCCACTGGTGGGAAGGAGACAAAGCCCAGAGGTACATCAAAGACACACTGATTCCGTCGGTGGTAAGTAAAGCCCGGAAAGCGATTGAGTCCGGCAAGAAAGTGGTGTTCCTTTCTGAAAATCATGTGACGGACCCAGAGGCTGATGTCCCTGAGAACGAGCACGACGAACAACTGGAAGTCAGTCGCGCTTTGCACAAGGAACTTGGGGGAAAGGTCGAGCAATCTACTTGGGACGAGGGATCTTCACAGATCAGTCGGATCGGGGATCCAAAAATCCATCTCGACAACCCCATGGGGAGAGAGTTGATCAGGCGTTTCAAAGGGGACGAGGGCCTTGTCGAAGCGGGCATCTATGCCATGCAGGCGGGGCAGGGAGACGAAGAGGTCCAACTGGGGCCGAAAGGCAAAGCCGCGCTGAAACACCTCGGGATCAACCCGACAGACCGTGATTCTCTCTACAGGGCCTCTTTCCCTGAGGATTTCGGGGATGAGGAGACTCCGGTGTCCAGAGTGACCAGGATGTTCAACGAGATGCGAGACGAAGAGCTGGCGGTCAAAGTCCGCAAAGCAGAGTCTGGTGGGGTGGCGGTTATCGTGGTTCCCGGAGCCAGTCACGCCTATCAGATGAAACCGGTTTTTCAAGGGGGGTCCAAGAAGAAGGCCAGTGTCGGCAACGTTCGCCAGATGATCGACACATTCAAGGAGGAAGCCTTCGGGGACGATTACGAGATCCACGAGCTGGGCAAGATCGAGGACCTCCCCCTCCTTCTCCTGAAACCACGGGTGATGGACCCTGACCTCCCCAACCTGCTGGTCATCGCCGGGACGCATGGGAACGAGCCGAATGGCCCGAACGTGTGCCTCGAGATACTCAAGGATCCCCCCAAGGGGGCCAACATCTCTTTCATCCCCCTCATGAACCCGGTGGGTCGAGAGAAGATGACCCGCGAGGACGTGGTGGGGAAAGACCCGAATCGGGGATGGCGGGAAGGGAAGAAGAAAGGCGTGCCGACTCCTGAGGGGAAGATCCTCAAGGAGAAAAGGGAGCTTCTCAAAGAGTTGGCCCGGGATGGCGCTCTGTCTTTCCATGAAGATGACGAGGTAGGTGGGTTCTACATCTATGACTTCGAGAATGCGAACGAGCCTGGGCCTTTGGCTCGGCGTCTCCGGAGCGTGGGCCACCGGTTCTTCCCCATGGCTTCGGAGGGGAAGGACAGTTTCGGGAACACGCGGAAAGACGGGTTCATTCTCAACCCGAACGACGACGCTTTCGAGGACTGGATGCACTTCGACGTGGGGGTCACCCCCATCATCCTGGTCGAAATGCCATCGAATAAGCCATGGGACCTGAGGATCAAATCTGGCGAGGCCATGATCCGGGCTTTTGTCGAAGAGATCCGGGCACAGAAGATCGCGGCCCGCTACATGGCGAAATGGGCTGACTACTTCACTGCTGCGGATCGAGTGACATCTAGGTACCTCGAGGCCCAGGGGGTTGTTGAGGTTCCCCACCACTATTTCCCCGTGAAGGTCGATCCACCCCAGGCGAAACGGAAAAAGCATCCGTTCGTGGGGTTCATCGACTTCCAGGGTCTGAAGTCGATGTCGAGGAGAGGAAGGGAGACATCCGTAGAGGAGAAGCGCCCGACGGGACCAAGTGGGAGTCCCTGATGCACAATCACTACGGCGAGATCAGGGGGACCGAGGGCATAGATGGAGAGAAACTTGATGCCTATGTCGGCCCCAATCACGACTCACCCCTTGTCGTGGTCATTCACCAGCATGATCCGGAGTCTGGCGAGTATGATGAGGACAAGGTGATGGTTGGCTTTGACAGCACCGAGGAAGCCATCGAGGCCTACAAGAAGCAATATGACAAGCCGGGATTCTTTGTCGAAGGCGATTACCTTGAGATGCCTATTGGACAGTTCTGGAGATGGGTCCATAACGAGCGGAACCGGGGGCCCATAAGACGGATCATCCGCGAAATCCAGTCCAGACGGGAGCATCGCGCAGGGGGCGAAAGGCGTCAAGAAGGTGTCTGGCCGTCGGGCGGCCGTCTGGGGGTGGAGTGGGCGCAGGTTCAGGCGGAGTTGCGGGCAGATCGATGCCGGTC
>Ga0172375_10010913_pt1 | contig 11674 bp, 7 predicted proteins | sample LakKiv1m_FD_114537 | JGI IMG/M metagenome (GOLD analysis project Ga0172375, IMG submission 114537) | Freshwater microbial communities from Kabuno Bay, South-Kivu, Congo - kab_092012_11.1m | ecosystem: Environmental > Aquatic > Freshwater > Lake | place: Democratic Republic of the Congo... | reverse complement strand
GTCCCACAGGGGGACCAGTACCGGGTGGGGGCTGCTCAGCGGTGAAGGCGTTTCAGCCGAATTCGTGGGTGACGGAGCGTGGTGTGACCTGGGTACTGGGTGGACCTATCGCTATTTGACAGCCGCTGATACGGGGCATTTCAGGGTCGGCTCGGACGAGCGGTTCTACTTCGGTTACGCCCCGTCTCAGTGGTACCACAAGGGTGACTCCTCGGACTGGGCCGCGCTCACGGTCACCAACTATTCTGCGCAGTTCATAGGAGACGGCGCGTGGCACAGTCTGGGCAACGGGTTCAGCTATTATTATTTGAACAGCGAAAATAGCGGGTATTTCAAGGAGGGCGAAACAGAGCGGTTCGACTACTGGTATAACGGGTCGCAGTGGTTTGTCAGGTCCGACCGTTCCGACTGGGTCTGGCTGAGCGCGGAGGGCGCTTCGGCGCAGTTTGTAGGAGACGGAGGGTGGCACGACCTGGGCACCGGCTGGTGGTACCATTACGACCCCGTGGGCCATACCGCGTACTGGGGCAAAGGCAATAGTCCAAGCGACTACGTCAACCAGCGATTCTATTACACCTACACAATCGGCCTGTGGCAGCACAAAGGCTATTACGGGGACTTTCACCCCCTGGGTTCGGGAGGGTGGTGGGACCCGTCGTTCCTCGGCGATGGTGCAGAACACTGGGTGAATGGCGGTAGCCGGTACACGTACTGGTATGATTACAGCCTGGATCACGGTTATTGGGACTCCCACGCACGTACCTCCGGCGATTACAAGTACTATTACGACACAGGCAACTGGTACGAGCTCACCGTCCATGGCTGGTATGACATGTACGGCAGCGGTACAAGCACTTACCCGGAGAATCCGGAATGAGCCGTGACGGCGGTCACGCGGCCCGGAGGCATGGGCTTTCCTCGAAATGCCGGCGAATATGGCTTTCGAGGAAGCACCGTGTTCTGCTGTTGCGATGAGAGTAGCCGGAGTTGGGAGAGGGTCTGAGAATATCGAGGTTCATTAGGATCGTGGCACGATGTAGGGTAGGGGCGGGGCTTGTCCCCGCTCCTACCTGGCACTGACATCGTCGTCCTTCGGCCCCAGAGTATATGCGCAAGCGTATTCGGCCGCCTCAACACTGCAACAGAACCTCGATCGCTTGACAACTTCAGGCAAGAACACATGGCTCCAACGACTTCACACCACAAGATTTCGGCCTTCGCCAATTCCCGACAAATGATGCTAGCCGTACTGCTGGCGCTATCATTGGCGGGATGTCTCGATTCCACGGGCGAACAATCCCGCGGGTCGTCCCATCGAGGAGTCGGTATTGCTACCGCAGAGAATCCGGGAGGGAGGGACGCGAAGCCTTCCTTTAGCGACAATCGGCCGATAGATACGAGCAGGCCAACAAGTCTTCCCTCCCTTGTTGGACCTCGAAAACACCCCGTAGTAACCGGGGGCGGATCCCGCTCCTCAGAGCCAAACATAGAGAAGATTCCCGGTTATGCGGTCCCCGCGGAGTATTTCATTCTGAGCTCCAGGCACTATCCCGACGCCGTAGCCGCTGTGATGCTGCCCCACGACTATGGAAGCAACCCCGACAAAAAGTATCCCTTGGTTATAGCTTTCGGAGGAGCCGGCGAATGCGCCAGATCTCCAAGAGACGGCGCCCTTGCCTGGATGCATTACTACAAGACGGACGAGGCGGCCAGGACTCTTCCGGCCGGCAAACTGGCATCCAAAGACTTCAGAGGCCTGGTCAAGCAGCCGGAACTCGATGAATTCAACCGCAGGCTCAACACCAGGAAATACACGGGCGTGATCCTGGTCTGTCCGTACTCTCCGTTGCTGACTCCGCAATTGTCACTCGAATTTCCGGAATACGAGGCCTTCATAATGGAGGAGCTCATCCCGGCCATCGAGAAACACTACAGGGTGGCGGACGATTCCATCGGTGTTGACGGCGTTTCCATGGGAGGAGCACGTTCCATGTATTACGGGTTCAAGTACCCCCAGGTCTTCAGAAGCGTGGGCTCGGTTCAGGGTGCCTTTGGACCGTACATGGACGTTTACCGGGCGTTGTTGGACAAGAACAAGGCCGCGATAAATGGAAGAGCGGTCCAATTGGTGACCAGCGACCGCGACGTAATGGCACCGTCCGTGGAGAAACTTCACCGGCTTCTGGTTTCGTACGGAATACACCACAGTTACCGCACGATGACCGGGCCTCACGACTACATCTTCAATCAGGGACCTGGCGCGCTGGCATTACTCGTCTTTCACGGTCAGGCGTTGTCGGCGGTACCGGAACGGTGAGGTGTTCACCGCGGACCTTCGATCAAACCCTTTTCCAGGGCGAAGGCCGTCAGCGCCGCGGCATTGTGCAGGTCCAGCTTTCTCATAAGATTGGCCCGGTGTTTCTCGGCAGTCTTGACGCTGATGCACAACAGGTCCGCAATTTCCCGGTTCTTGCCGCCTTCCGCAACAAGCTTGAGTATCTCGCGTTCACGCTGCGTGAGGGAATCCCAGGCCGATTCAACCTTCAGGGTTTTCTTGCTTTCCAGGAACCCTCCGAGGACAATCTGAGAGATGCCCGGACTCAGGTACGGTTTTCCCGAAAGCACGGTTCTCAGGGCCAGCATCAGTTCCGCGTGGGTGGCCTCTTTCAGTAAGTAGCCTTGGGCTCCTGCCTGAAACGTTGCAAGCACGTATTCCTCACTCTTGTGGACGGTTAACACCAGAATTCTGGTGTCGGGGCACGCTCTCTTAATCTCGCGTATTGCGTCCGTGCCGCTCATCCTGGGCATGGAAAGATCCATGAGAATAGCGTCGGGTTTCAGGCTTTCGGCGGCTTTGACCGCAGCCCACCCGTCCTCGGCCTCGCCTACCACCTCAAATCGCTCGTCGGATGCGATCAGGGCGCGCAATCCTTCCCTGAGAATGGTGTGGTCCTCCGCGATGACTATTCGGTACTTGGCGGTCATTGGAAGCAGGTCTTACAAGGACGCGGAGGCAACACCATGCGAGCCGGGCTCGAAGGCGTGTCCATGCGTCCGATACTGTGATGAAAACTTGGATTACGGTCCTTTTGGGCGAAACATGGGTAATAGACCCCATATATCACGACTGCACGCCACGGTAAAGTTTCGCAGGTCAGTGTCAACCGCTAAGGCTCGAATGTCTACTATACTGGTGGTCGAAGATAGCCTGGTCTTTCGGCAGTCTCTCAAGGAGATTCTGTCCTCTCACCTTCCCGCGGCAATTATCAAGGAAGCAACCGACGCGGAAGAAGCCCTGGCCTACCTGCAGATCGCCGTGCCGGACATCATGGTGGTGGACGTGAGACTCCCCGGCGAAAGCGGCCTCGAACTTACCCGCCGGGTCAAGGATCGCTATCCGTCGCTTCCGGTAATCATCGTGACAAACTACGACATCGAGGAATACCGAGACGCGGCCCTCCACTACGGCGCGGACGACTTCGTCGCAAAAGGTTCGCGGGAATTTCAGAGCATCTGTGTGAGAATAGCCTCTCTCCTGGCGTGAAGACATCGCGCGGCAAAGGGGAGCACTTGCCGGAGAATATATCGGAATGAGTGCTCTTAGGGATGAAAACCGGCTGCGCCAAGGCCATCCCCCAGAGACGCGGAGTACGAATCGGAAGCGAACCAAGCATTCGGACACCGTAGGGGAAGCGACGAAGAAGGGTCAATGTTGTTTATCTGGGTCTCACGCCGGATCGCAATCACGAATACGTCATCCCGACGGAAGTCGGGAACCAGGAGGCGGCTGATTGCAATGCGGTCTGGATACCGGCTTTCGCCGGTATGACGGAGGCCGTGACGTGTCTTCGTCGCCGATGCCAAACTGGTTGCTTCGGCAGCAGACATCAAAAATGTTATTTCTTTGAGCAGGAAGTGATATCATTCAGACGTGGAAACTGCGGCTGCATTCGTGAATCGGCAGACAGAGTGTCTTGCGTGTTCGAGGCAAGAACCCTAACACAAGATGTTCAAGGAATACGGTATTCTCCCAGAGGAAATACGTAGTTCCCCCCATTTACTACCCCCGCGGGTTCAAAGCAGACTTGATAAGACCGCGATCAGGGTCTGCTCCGCAATTCACGGCCGGGCGGGCGAATAGGCCCGGGAACTTTCGGCCACGGCTGATAGGAACAGGCTCCGGCCGCTTCCCCAGGTTGCCGACATCCGGCAGCTCATATAACGCCAGGGATCAGGCGATTCATCAAACCTGAATATGGAGGCAAACGAGGTGGAATTAGAACGATTCGGGCTGACCGAAGAAGAGCAGATGCTCCAGGATATGGTCCGGCGCCTGGCCAAAGAGAAAGTGGCGCCCGGAGCTGAAGAGAGAGACAAGAAGGGCGATTACCCCTGGGATATTCTCGAGCTTATGAAGGAAAACGGGCTCATGGGCGTAGATTTCCCCGCGGAGTACGATGGGATGGCAGCCGGAGTGCTTGCCCATTGTCTCGTGGTGGAAGAAATCGCCAAAGTGGATGCGTCCGCTTCGCTGATTCCTGCGTGCCAGGAACTGGGGAGCCTGCCGATAATCCTTGGCGGCAACCATGAGCAAAAAGACAAGTACCTCAGGCCCCTGTCAACAGGCGACAAGATCGCTGCCTTCGGGCTCACCGAGGCCAAGGGTGGCTCCGATGTGGCCGCGCTCAAGACCAGGGCTGTTCGCAAAGGTGACAAGTACATACTCAACGGTTCCAAGATGTGGATCACCAATGGCGGCGTGGCCGACACCTTCAGCGTGTACGCGGTCACGGCACCTGATCAGCCTACCCACAGGAACGCCAGCGTTTTCATCGTGGAAAAAGGATCGCCCGGATTTTCAGTAGGCAAGAAGGAGAGCAAGCTGGGCATCAGGTCCTCGGACACGAGGGAACTGATCTTTGAGGATGTGGAAGTTCCGGTGGAAAATCTCCTGGGCGAAGAAGGCCAGGGATTCCAGATCATGATGAAGACGCTGGACTTCAGCCGGCCGTCGGTTGCGGCCCAGGCCCTGGGAATAGCCGCAGGGGCGTTCGAATACGCGACACAGTACGCAAAGGAGAGAACCTCCTTCGGTCAGCCCATTATCAGGCACCAGGGGATTTCTTTCAAACTGGCCGACATGGCCATGAAGATCTCCGCTGCAAGAGCGCTCCTGTACAAGACCTGCGCTCTCGTGGACAAGGTTGGCAAGGACCTCTCAAGGGTTCCCACGGAGACGGTCCGTTTCTCGTCAATGTCCAAGGCCTTCTGCTCCGACGTGGCAATGTGGACCACCGTGGAAGCAGTTCAGGTCCTGGGTGGCTTCGGCTACAGCACTGAATATCCCGTGGAAAGAATGATGCGGGACGCGAAGATCACTCAGATCTACGAAGGCACAAACGAAATCCAGAGGATAGTGATAGCCTCGACATTGTGAGCCCCCATTTCTGAGAGGCCACTGGTGCGGGCCGGACCTCTGAGACCTGCGCCGTCCTTAATCTTCACCCGACAGGGCCGGGTGTAACGCTACACGTGCATTCAAACGGAGAGAATATATGGCAAACGAACCTCGCAAGATCACTGTAACCTCGTCGGCGTACACGTACCCGCTGCTGATCAAGCAACTGCTTCACACTCCCATATTGTATAGCCCCGACCAGGAAATTGTCTATCGCGACAGCTTCCGGTACACCTATCGAGACTTGTACAAGCGTATCAACCGCCTGGCCAACGTCCTCGAAGGCCTCGGGGTCCAGGCCGGTGACACTGTGGCGATCATGGATTGGGATTCGCACCGCTATCTCGAGTCCTTCTTCGCTATCCCATCCATCGGCGCGGTCATGCACACGGTCAACATCCGGCTTTCACCGGACCAGATTCTGTTCACCATGAACCACGCAGAGGATGACGTGGTCCTGGTCCATCAGGACTTCCTGCCGATCCTCGAAGCCATCTCGGGCAAGCTGGAAACCGTCAAGAAGATAGTTGTCATCAGAGAAACCGACGACGCAATAAAGACATCGTTCCCCTTGGCCGGCGAATACGAAGAACTCATGGCCAAGGCGGGAGAGACCTTCGAGTTCCCCGATTTTGACGAAAACACACAGGCCACGACGTTTTACACCACGGGAACCACAGGCGACCCCAAGGGCGTCTATTACAGCCACCGGCAGTTGGTGCTTCACACTCTGGGCGCTGTCGTGGCCGTGGCGGGATTCACGTCCCCTGGAAGGTTCCAGTCAGCCGACGTGTACATGCCCATTACGCCGATGTTCCACGTTCACGCTTGGGGTTTTCCGTTTGTCGCGACCATGCTTGGTGCAAAGCAGGTCTACCCCGGCCGATATGAGCCGGCAATGCTGCTCAACCTCCTCATCAAGGAGAAAGTGACCTTCTCCCACTGTGTGCCTACCATCCTCCACATGCTGCTCTCAAGCCCCGCAGCCAAGGAAGTTGATCTGAACGGGTGGAAGGTAGTCATCGGAGGATCCGCTCTTCCGAGAGGTCTGGCCAGGGCTGCAATGGAGCGAGGTATTGAAATATATACAGGGTACGGCATGTCCGAGACCTGCCCGGTTCTGACACTTGCAAACCTGAAGCCCCACATGACAGACTGGGACATTGAACGTCAGCTGGATGTAAAGACCGCTACAGGCCTACCCATCCCTCTGGTGAACCTCAAGGTGGCCGACGTCAACACGGGCGAACAGGTCCCCCTGGACGGGAAGACCCCCGGCGAAATCGTGGTTCGCGCACCGTGGCTCACACAGGGCTACTTCAAGGCGCCCGACAAGTCCGAGGAGCTGTGGTCCGGCGGCTGGATGCACACCGGCGACGTGGCCTGCATTGACGCAGAAGGGTACGTGCGGATCACCGACCGACTGAAGGACGTTATCAAGACCGGCGGCGAATGGATCTCCTCTCTTCATCTTGAGAGCATCATCAGCCAACACCCTGCGGTGTCGGAAGTGGCTGTGGTCGGTGTCCCGGACGACAAGTGGGGCGAGAGGCCTCTTGCTCTTGTGGTACCCAAGCCCGATTTCGCGGACAAGTTCGACACGGCCGGCATCAAGCAATTCCTTGGTAAGTACGTGGAAGATGGTCAGATCTCAAAGTGGGCAATACCCGATAGCATAGTAGTCACGGACCAGATCCCCAAGACCAGTGTGGGTAAGATCAACAAGAAGGTCATCAAGAAGGAGTTTTTTGAAAAAGGTTAGGGGGTACCCTCTTTCTCCGCTCTTTGGGAGATTCCTGTGACGGTCAACCGGCTCCAGGCCGAACGTGCCTCGGGAAACCCTTCAGGGATTGCTCAATTTACATATAGGGCAGGCCTTTTGGCCTGCCCGTTTTGGTATCAGCGCCTCGACTCGGTCGCAGCCAACCACAATGAAGCGACAATCCCCCACACCGCATTGAAAAGGACAACAAACGCCGGCGTCAAGGTTCCCAATTCCATCCCCAGCATTCCCTTTCCCAGGCTGTGCGGAAATACCAGCATGAGTTGAACCAGAGTAGGTGGAATGCTGTAGACGATGCCCCGTACGACAGGGGACGCGGCAAAAAGGGGCAGGATAAACAGGAGGCCCCACAATCCGCCCCAGACCAACCTTGGATATATCCATGCCGGCGTCAAAGCCGGCGCCATTTTCACGCCCAGAGCCACTGTTATACCTGTTGAGCCGAAGATCCAGGCGACGAGGCTGTTCGCCAGTGCGCCTACCACTCCCGCTGCGAAAGTCAAAGACAACAATCTTGTGAAGCTCTTCATTCCGGACTCCCTCTGCTCATCCGGGAGGACATGTCCATCCGAACCGGACAAGGTCTCTTTGTTCATTAGATGCGGGCCGACCTTGCCAAGTCGCGATCGGCAATCTATATTGCGCCATCAAGGGAATCCCTGGGGCTCCAAGGGTTCCCTGCCCCTCGACCGAAGGTTTGCCTTGCAACATCTGTTTTCCATATCTCTTTTCGCTAGCGCCACCTTGCTGTTCTGGGTTCAGCCCATGTTTGGCAAGATGGTGTTGCCGCTTCTGGGCGGCACACCCGCGGTATGGAATACCTGCCTGGTTTTTTTTCAGGCAGCCCTGCTCCTCGGTTACCTCTACGCGCACGGACAGAGAACATTTTTGCCTTTCCGCACGCAACTGGTGACCCACCTTGTGCTGGTTGCCTGCTTTGCTTTCCTATTACCGGTCAAAGTCCCAGCAGGCTGGTTGCCTCCCACAGAGGCCAATCCGATACCGTGGCTCTTGTTGCTGCTCTCGATATCCGTAGGTTTGCCGTTTGTGATGATCTCCGCCACTGCACCGATGCTCCAGAATTGGTTTGCAAGGAGCGGTAAGAAGGGCTCGGAAGACCCGTACTTTCTTTATGTTGCCAGTAATCTAGGCAGTCTTGCCGGACTGTTGGGGTATCCGCTCTTCATAGAACCCCATCTGACGCTTCGCGAGCAGAGTTGGGCCTGGAGCGCGGGTTACGTTGCGCTCCTTGGAGGGATGTTCCTGGGTGCGGCCATGCTGTGGAAAAACCATCAGCCGTACTCGATTGCGGACGATCGGAGATTGCCCGCTCCCGCCTGGAAGACTCGGCTTCACTGGCTAGCTCTGGCAGCCGTTCCATCCAGCCTGCTCCAAAGCGTGACATCCCACCTGACCACGGACATTGCTGCGGTACCGCTTCTGTGGGTTGTCCCTCTGGCGGTTTATCTGGTCACTTTTGTGCTTGTGTTCAGCCGCCGCCAATTGCTCCCTCACAGAGTCATGTTGACTCTTCAGCCGGTGGCCCTGCTGCTGGCAGTAGTCCTTGTTTTTTGGGCGAACACTCGCAATTTCCTCTGGATTTTTCCCTGCGACATGCTGGTGCTGTTCTTGACCGGTATGGTGTGTCACGGCGAAATGGTCCGTCTCAGACCTTCCGCGGAACACCTTACGGAATTCTACCTCTGGATGTCCGTGGGCGGAGTGCTCGGGGGGATATTCAATGCGATCGTGGCTCCTGCAGTATTCACCACTCTGGCGGAATACCCCATAACTCTGGTCGTGGCGGGGCTTCTGAGGCCCGCGCTCGTCGCAGACTCCAGGACGGTTCTGGATCGAGGGCTGGACCTTGTGATTCCTTTCTTCCTGGCTCTTTCCCTCAGTGCAGCGGCATGGGGAGTGCAGTCCTGGAGCGGCACTCCGCTGAATCCGGTTCATCTCGGCCTGGCGGCAGGTTTGGCGGGGCTTGTAATTTACAGCTTCAGCGGGAGGCCCATCCGGTTCGGGCTCGGATTGGCGGCCCTCATAGCAGCAGGGTTGGTTGCGGGGACATTCACGGCCTCCGGGAGAAGCGAGACCTTAACGCGCGAAAGGAATTTTTTCGGCAGCATACGAATCATTGCCGATCACACCCACAACCGAATGCACATGGTTCACAATACCACCAACCACGGGAGTCAGAACCGCGGTGCTGGGCAACGACGAGTGCCGGTGAGTTATTATTCAGCCGTGGGGCCGGTGGGAGACGTGTTTCGATGCATCCCGGGGCAGGCAGGAAAGCGAAGGGTAGCCGTTGTGGGCCTAGGGGCCGGATCTCTGGCATGTTACGCTCGACCGGGGGAGCACTGGGTCTTCTACGAGATTAACCCGGCCGTGGTCAAGCTGGGACGGAACACGGACTATTTCAGCTTCCTGGCAGGCTGCCCAGCGAAGGTGGACGTGGAACTGGGAGACGCCAGGCTCTCAATGGTAAACGCAGCCGATCACTCCTATGATGTTATCATCCTGGACGCGTTCAGCTCGGACGCGGTGCCGGTTCATCTGGTGACCCGCGAGGCCGTCGCGCTCTACCTGACAAAGCTTGCAGACAACGGTCTCCTTCTTTTCAATATCACCAACAATCATCTCGATCTCGGCCTGCTTTTCAGGAACCTGGCTCTGGATGCCAAACTCTCAGGTCTTGCCAGGTTCCACGGCCACAGCGGCCTGCCCCTCCTCCAGACGGAGATGGGCATAGCGCCGTCCTACTGGGTAGTCATGGCGCGTTCCGCGCAACAATTGCGTTGCATCGCAGAGGCGTCGGACTGGAAGACCCTGGATCTCGTGGCACCGCCTGATGCGTCCACTCGCCCCTGGACCGACGATTTTTCGAATATTCTCGATTGCATGATGGCTCTGAGAGGCTTGCCGCTCTTGGGGCGGTAGCTCTGCCGCCGGGAGAGAGTTCGGGAACAAATCATCCCCGTGGCCACGAGGCCCTTATCATTGTCCCTCCCGGGGAAGCCGAGCATATCCGGAAAGTCCCCCCCGACAACTCGGTGCGTTCTCTCATGCTGGAGAGGCCTAGCCCGCCCGCCGGCGAGAGAATCGGCGTCTCGATTCTGAAGCCAGGGCCGTTGTCCCTGATTTCCAATTCCAGCTTATCCTCGCTGACGGTCAGGCGAACCACCACAGTATCCGCTGTGCTGTGCTTCATGGCGTTGTTGAGCGCTTCCTGGAGGATCCTGAAGATGACGGTCTTGACATTCTCGGGCACCTCGTCCTCCGAGACCTGGATCTGTTTCTCAATCCTTATCCTGGAGCAGGTTATCTGGAACTCTCTGCAAAACCAACCTATGGTGGCCAGTATACCCAGATCGTCCAGCATGGAAGGCCGCAGTGCCATCGAGATTCTTCTGACCTCTTCCACCGCGTCCTGAATCAAAGGAATGACTGCCTGAAGAGATGCAGCGTGGAGCCGATCATGGGCGTCCGTCATCAGGGTGACGGTGTTCTCGAGCCTTAACTTGATTGCGGTAAGGGCTTGGCCGATTCCGTCGTGAAGTTCCCTTGCCACTCGCTGGCGCTCTTTCTCTTGGGCCTCCAGGAGTTGCTCGGAAAGGAACCGCAACTGCTGTTCCGACTGAGCAAGAGCCTGTTCCGCTCGTCTTCGCTCCGAGATGTCCCTCATGAGACGATCGTTGGCCCGCGTCAATTCCAGTGTGCGTTGTTCCACCATCTTTTCAAGCGCTTCCCGGTGCTCCTTGAGCTCGTCCTCCATGCGCTTTCGCTCGGTTATATCAGTCAGAAACACGAGAGCCGCGGGGCGGCCTTCCCAGGTCGTGCGGGCAGACTCTATCTCGACCCACTTCGTGTTTCCATTGCTGTCCAGGAGCCTGAAAGGATAGCGGCTCGGCAGGTGTTCTCCTCTGAGACGGCGAAAGTACCGCTGGAGTACCATCTCCCGGTCCTCGGGATGAATGAACTCGGTGAAGGCTGTCTCGAGAAGGTCCTCCCGCTGCCAGCCCATTATCTCCACGGTGCGAGGATTGACGAAACGGAGTTTTTCGTCCTGGGCTATCAAGATCCCTTCGTGAGCGGTTTCGACAAGGAGCCGGTACCTTTCGTGCTCGAAGCGATCCCCGGAAGTGGCCCGTTCCGTGCCCTCGCTGTAAGTCGGAAACTCGGGTTCACCGCCTCGGGAAAGGGCGGCCGGTGCTGCAAGTAAATGCTCGTCGGGCATGTGCGGCATTCCTGGAAAGGCACAATAAACGAAACGATACCAGAGGGTTCGATGCCGGTCAAGTAACCGGCGTCGTGTGCAGCGACGAAGAGTCAGGCGCCGGCCGGCGCCTGGGATGTTCCCCTTTCGTGGTGTCCGTCCCTGGCGGATCTCAGGATGGCGAACTGGGGCCCGAGCCGAGATCCGGCGATGG
>Ga0172375_10010911_pt1 | contig 11675 bp, 16 predicted proteins | sample LakKiv1m_FD_114537 | JGI IMG/M metagenome (GOLD analysis project Ga0172375, IMG submission 114537) | Freshwater microbial communities from Kabuno Bay, South-Kivu, Congo - kab_092012_11.1m | ecosystem: Environmental > Aquatic > Freshwater > Lake | place: Democratic Republic of the Congo... | reverse complement strand
TTAAAGACTAGCTGACTTAGAAATGGAAAATAAACCTGACAATAATTTATTAAGTCCAAGTAAATAGAAAATAACGAAAGGATAATATGTTTAAGGTATCAAAAGAAGTATTAGAGGCAGTTTTGAGATATTTGGCTACTAGGCCATTTGCAGAGGTCAACCAGTTAATCGGTGTTCTTCAGCAGAGTGAGGAGATCAAAGAAGAAAAGAAAGATGAAAAGAAATAAACCCTCAAAAAAGTGTCAAATCTGCTCTAAGGAATTTATCCCGTGGCAGAGTACCCAAAAGTATTGTTGTTCGGTGTGCAACGCCACGGCTAACAAGAGGGATAGAGGTAAAAAGTATGTAAGGAAAACTACCAACGACAAGACATTATCGTACTGGAAAAATAAAGCTATTGACAGAGCCAAAGCCAAGGTTAGAGAGTTAGGAAGGTGTGAGAAGTGCGGTACTACGCTACTGCAGATGCACGGATCACATATAATACCAGTTAGGTTTTCAGCTACGGCGGCCGATACAGAAAACATATTATGTTTATGTGCAGGGTGTCATAAACTTAATAAAGATAGTTGGCACGAACACCCACTTAAAAATGCGGAGTGGTTTGAACAGACTTGGCCTGGCAGAAAAGAAAAACTATACGCCAAGGCACAAGTTACGACTCGTTATCGAGCCGAGGACTGGAAGAAAATATATGATGATTTGGGGGAATAATGGTAAATAAAGGAATCGTGTTGGCTGGAGGGTTGGGTACTAGGTTAAGGCCGATGACTTATATTACTAACAAACATTTATTGCCTGTTTTCGACCAGCCGATGATCTACTATCCCATCCGTACTTTACTTAAAATGGGTATTAAGGACATAATGGTCATCACTGGTTGTGAACACATGGGACAGATGATCAATATACTCAAATCTGGTAAAGAGTTCGGTTGCAGTTTTCAATATGCTGTTCAAGAGGAAGCAGGTGGTATCGCACAGGCCCTCGGACTATGTGAAAAGTTTGCTGATGGAGATAATGTAGCTGTTATTCTGGGAGACAATATTTTCGAGGATAAATTTATAGTTAATGACTTTACAAATGGTGCAAGAGTATTTCTAAAAAAAGTTCCTGATCCAGAAAGGTTCGGAGTACCTGTTCTAATAGATAATATTATTGAAACCATCGAGGAGAAACCAGTTAAACCCAAATCTAACTATGCTGTTACTGGGTTGTATTTGTATGACAATAGCGTATTTGATATAATAAAGACGCTTAAACCTTCACAAAGAGGGGAGTTAGAGATAACTGATGTAAATAATCACTACATATCAAACGGTGGTCTGTACTGGTCGGAAGTAGCAGGGTTTTGGTCTGATGCAGGAACTCCAAACTCATTACTTAGATCGTCAAATTATATAAAGGAGAGCTATGAGAATTTTGCTTAGTGGTGCGGCAGGGTTTGTCGGGAGTCATGTACTCGAAGGAATATTACAAAAGACCGACTGGGAAATTGTAGTTATAGATTCACTAAATTATGCCAGTTTTCTAAAGAGAATATCTTGTTTAACTAACTATGATGAAAGTAGGGTAAAATTTATATGGCATGATCTTAGATCACCAATCAACGAATATGTAAAAGCCGAGATAGGCGAAGTTGATTACATTGCACACTTGGCAGCTAACTCCTCTGTAGAAGATACGATTAAAGACCCACTCGGATCAGTGTATGATAATGTAGTTGGAACTGTAAATATGCTGGAGTTTGCTAGGACTCTTAAAAATCTAAAACTGATGAATGTTTTTAGCACCGATGAGGTATATGGCCCTGCACCAGATGGTGTGAACTTTAGTGAAGATTCACCACACAAACCATCTAATCCTTACTCGGCAGGTAAAGCAGGGGCAGAAGATTATGCCCACGCTTATTATGTAACTTATGGATTACCTGTGTTTGTATCTAACACAATGAATGTGTTTGGGCCTCGACAACACCCAGAGAAGTTTGTACCAACGGTTATAAGTAAAATCTTACAAGGCGAAACAGTCAAAATGTACTCAAACGCTGAAAAGACTAAAGCAGGTTGTAGGTTCTGGATACACGGTTCGAATGTTGCCGATGGAGTTCTATTTTTACTTAAAAATGCTAAACCAGGACAGAGGTATCATATAGTTGGCACAGAATGTAATAATTTGGACTTGGCACAAAAGATAGCAGGGTTCGCTTGTCAACCACTAAAGTATGAGATGGTAAGTTATTATGCTTCAAGGCCAGGACATGATATGCGATATGGTATGAGTGGTGAAAAGATGGCAAAGATGGGGTGGAAACTCGAACTAAACTTAGAACAGTCGTTAAAAGAAACTGTCGACTGGTATGTACAAAATAAAGATTGGTTATTAATGGGGGACAAATGAAGTATACTATTTCATGCTATGGTTTCGGGTTCATAGGTAGAGCTATCGCACACGCTTTTGGTAATGATAATGAGATAAAATATTATTCACTTGATGAAAAGAACTGCGAACTACCCGAACTTGCAAAGAGTGATTTTATCTTTATGGCACTCCCAAGTCCGATGAACCTTGAAACTGGAGTATGTGATTTGTCTATCATTGACTCGGCACTTGGTAAGTTAAACGATTTGAAATGTAAATCTATAATTATAATAAAATCAACTATACCACCTGGCAGTAGTGATGAGTTTGCTAAAAAGTACAAGAGGTTAAAGATAGTATTCTCGCCAGAGTTTTTGACCGCAAGATCAGCTAAACTAGATTTTATGAATTCGGCTAGAATCGTCTTGGGTGGGCCTAAAAAATATGTCGATAAGGCCGAGGAGTTGCATCGGTCAAGATTTATTCATACGCCTATCCTGAAAACAGACTATAAAACGGCCGAGTTTATCAAATATATGGCAAATATATTCTTTGCTACCAAAGTAATATACATGAACACCGCTTACCAAGCGTGTAAAAAATTCGGTATAAACTGGGATCAAGCCCTTAAAGGATTCTTGTTAGATATGAGGATCGGTAACTCACACTATCAGGTGCCAGGACATGATGGCGGACTGGGTTTTTCGGGGACATGTTTCCCAAAGGATATAAATGCCTATATACATTGGCTCAGAAACAACGGCCTTAAAGACGAAGCTAAATTATTTGAAACTGTCTGGGAGTTAAACTTAAAATACCGACCAGAAAGAGATTGGGAAGGTATGGAAAGCGTGGCATCAAGATGAGAATTATAGTTACCGGAGGCGCAGGGTTCGTAGGTAGCAACTTAGTTGATGAGTTGATCGCTAGAGGACATGAAGTTTTTGTAATTGACAATTTATCAACAGGATATAAGAAAAACCTTAACGAAAAAGCCGACTTCGCCAAAGTGGATATTATATGTCTTGAGTGTATAGATGGTTTATTTAAAGCGTTCGAACCAGAGTATGTTTTTCATCTGGCGGCACTACCTAGAATCCAACCGTCTATAATTGATCCGTTATCTAGTCATAATAGTAATGTTACAGGTACCTTGAATGTACTTTTATGCGCCAAAAAGTACAATGTGAAGAAAGTTATTTATGCCGCATCTTCAAGTGCGTATGGTCATAATAAAACTCCATACCGAGAGGATATGATACCGAACCCACTTAATCCCTATGCGATGCAAAAATACATGGGAGAGATGTATTGTCGGTTATTCGAGATGGTCTACGGACTTAAATCGGTATGTTGTAGATTCTTTAATGTATATGGCCCACGACAGACTTCGGAAGGTGCTTATTCGACTGTCATCGGGATATTTTTGCGCCAAAACAAAGATGGTAAACCAATGACTATTGTTGGTGATGGCAAACAAACGCGGGACTTTACGCATGTCAGCGATATTGTTGATGGACTGATTAAAGCGATGGAGTCAGATGTATCTAATGAAGTTATAAATTTGGGCAGTGGTAGAAATGTATCGGTAAATTATATTGCTGAATTGATAGGGGGCGATACTGTGCATCTTCCAGATAGACCACAAGAAGCACGCAATACCAGAGCATCTAACAAAAAAGCATATAAACTGTTGAAATGGAAACCAAAGGTAAGAATTGAAGAAGGTATTCATGATCTCTATAGATGACTATTCGCCAAATAATTATAAGTTAGCCGAACTCATCCAGAGTTATGGTTTGGAAAAAGATACTTGGTTCGCAATAGAGTTGCGATATGACGAGTCAGAGAGTCAGATCAAATGGTTATCTGACATGGGGTTTAATATCGCATCTCATACTTGTACTCATGCCTTTTTGAGTCAAATACCGATATCACTAGCCGAAGCCGAGATGAGAGAATCTAAAAGGCGTATTGAGGAGATTACTGGCAAGCCAGTTGAGTGGTTAGTCACCCCACGAGGTCGAGGGAACGATGAAGTGTATACAAAGGCGTTTGAGTTAGGTTACAAGTATATTCGCACCACTAAGTTATGTGATGATAGTGAGCAGGTGAGGGGTGGCGCACATTTGTCATATCCTAGAGCCGAATATGACGGGGTTGATCCGTTCGACTGGGCGAAACAAAGTAAACTAGATCATTATTGGTGCCACATGTTTGAGTTGGAAAAGTTTGGACTAATGGACAAGTTTGAGGGCTTTCTAAAGTGGTATAAATTGACAAAGTATAATAAATCTAGTAAAATAGATAAAAATAAACAAGTTAAATGAAGTTATATTTGCTTGGCGCAAATCACGAAGGCAAGGTGGGTGGTGGCTGGACATTCAGCAAGAACCTAGTCAAGTGTTTTCAAAACGATCTAGTAGATAATCCAGAAGATTGCGATATTTTCTTTATTACTTCGCTTTCAATGTTAGGCAAGTTGTCCGAAATACCTAAAAATAAAAAAGTTGTACTAAGGGTTGACAATATACTGAAACGATCTTGCAATAGGGATATCTACCCATTTGAAGGCGACAAGGTAACAATGATGGAAGCACTCAAAATAGTAGCACAAAAGGTTGATCTGGTAGTATATCAGTCGGAGTGGTCTAAAAACCTCTTAGACTCGTTCTTACAGCCAAAAAAGAGTGTTGTAATCATGAACTCGGCTGACGAAAGTGTGTTTAAGCCAGAAGGTGGTAAATTACCGACTGACAGAGAAATATATTTTTATTCTCGAAGTTCTAACCACGACAACAAACAATGGCACAAAGTCTATTATGATTATCAGTATAAACACCGAGAAAATCCCAACAGAGAACTTTGGATTGCTGGAAGATTTAGTCCAGAGAATATACCAAACAATTTTGATTTTTATGGAAATGAACTTATTAAATATTTAGGTTTTGTTAATGATCCAGAGAATATGGCTTTATTTATGCGAAACGCTGACCATTTCTACATGGCGTATAGTTTTGACGCATGTAGTAATACATATATCGAAAATTTACTTTGTGGTGGTGACCCGATTGTATTAGACAATAGTGGGGGAACTCAAGAAATTCTGGATAAATTTAGATATTACGGCCCAGAGTATTTTTATCTAAAAAGAATGAAGGAAGAGTATGAAAAAATGTTCAAAATGTAAGAAAATATTGTCAAAAAATAATTTTACTAAACATCGTGGGTTTAAGGATGGTTTAGATTATTGGTGTCGAGATTGTAAAAAGGAAATTAGTAAAATCTATACGATAAAAAATAAAAAACATATTTCTGAATATCTTAAACAATACTATAAAAAACATAAAGAAGACTTGTGTGCAAAAAGTTTGGGTTACTATCAAGATAATAAGGATAAAAGGTTAGTTCAGATTAAAGAATGGATTGAAAATAATAAGGATAAAAGTAAAATTTATAATCATAATTGGTATCAAAAAAATAGAGATGTAGTCAGAAATAATACGAAGAAATATCAGAGATTATATCCAGAAAGATTTGACAAATATAATGCCGATAGAAGAGCGAGAAAGATTAATGCTTTTGGTAGTTATACTTCGGAAGAATGGAGACTGCTAAAAGAAAGATGTGGGCATATATGCCTAAGGTGCAAAAAGAAAGAACCAGAAATTTCCTTGACTCAAGATCATATAATACCTTTAAGCAGGGGTGGGACAAATTATATATTTAACATTCAACCATTATGTCAAAGTTGTAACAGTATTAAACAAACTAAAATTATATCTTATGTCTAGCAGTAGCAGAATTGCGTTAGAAAACTGGTTATCTACACTCAGTGTAGAAGGCAAAGTTTTGGACATCGGGGGTAGTGTACAAACTTTGGAAGGCAGAGTTAAATCATTTACACCAAGTGAATATTTGATAATGGATAATGGCGCAGAAAAAGATAGTCACGAAAAGTGGAATGAACCAGATATAGAAGAAAATATACAGAGTTGCGGATCAGAAAAAATCGCCAAGTATAAGGATTATTTCGATCAAATATTTATGATCGAAGTGAGTGAGTATTTGATAAATCCTTTAATGGCAGTTACTAATGCTCACTTTATGCTTAAAAAGGGCGGTAGATTCTACTCCAGTTATCACCAACTTTATCCCAAACATCAACCTGAAGGCACTGACTATTTAAGATACACCGACTGGGGAGTTACGAAACTACACAAATTAGCAGGGTTTAAGGATATTAAAATAACTCCAAGATATGCAGAGAACGATCTATCAGGATTTTACAGGGCTGAAAGAATGAGGGGTATGAAAGGAATAGAACATAATATAATCGGGTATATGGTGGAGGCAACCAAATGACAGTTTTAATTACTGGTATATCGGGATTTGTAGGCAAACATCTTAAAGAACTGATAGAAAAACGAGGTGATAGAGTAATAGGTTACGATATAAAAGATGGACAGGATTTACTGGATTACGAACAGTTAAGGAACTTTTTAGATAAGGAGAGGCCAGATGAAATTTATCATCTTGCTGCACAGGCATTTGTACCAGAGTCATTTAGCGACCCGAATAGGACAATCGCAGTAAATGTCAATGGCACGATCAACCTGCTCGAAGCAGTCAAGAATCTGGGTTTAAATCCTAAAGTTCTTCTGGCCTGCTCCTCCGAAGAATATGGATTTGTCAAGCCAGAGGAGTGTCCTATTACAGAAGATCAACCATTAAGACCGCAAAGTCCCTATGGTGTATCAAAAGTAGCGTGCGATATGTTAGGCCAATGGTATGTCGACAAATACGATATGCACATCGTAAGAACGAGGGCGTTTAATCACACTGGCCCAGGCCGTGGTGAGATGTATGTAACATCAAGTTTTGCCAAACAAGTGGCACAGATAGAGAAATATGGCGGTAAGTTAAAGCACGGTAATTTAGATGCTGTCAGAGATTTCACCGATGTTAGGGATATTGTACGAGCATATTCTCTAGCAATAAATCTAAAATCAGATGTATATAACATTGGTTCTGGTAAGGGGATAAAGATTAAAGAAGTTTTAGATATACTTGTCGATAATGAGAATCGTGACCCTAAAATATCGTTCGAGGTAGACAAATCTAGAATGAGAAAGACAGATGTACCTAGATTGGTCTGCGATTGCACGAAGTTCAAAAAGTTATCAGGTTGGAAGCCAAACTATAAGATAGAGGAAACATTATCCGATCTATTAGAATTTTGGAGAGCAAGGATATGACGATATCTATATTTACTACAGTTACGAACCCTGAAAGTCGTCAGGATGCATGGCGAGAAGCGTTATCGTGCTACCTAGATTTTGCCGATGAAGTTGTCGTAGTAAATGGCAGTTCTGGGGATAATCAGGATATAGAGGAGATAAGTTTAGACAAGTTGAAGATATTAAATTACAAATGGCCTGATGAGTTTAAATGGGATTTTATTGGTCAACAATTTCAACGAGGGTATGATGCTTGTACTGGTGATTGGTGTATCAGAATGGACTTGGATTATTTATTACACGAAGATGACTTTCAAGCGATAAGAGATTTTTTGAAAACTTGTAAAGCACCAGTTGCGTGTTTTCCTAAACGACAGTTCCTCAAAGCAGATAGATATTCCGTTAAAGCAATACTACCGATTGCCTATAACAAAAAGAAGTTCGGAGATAGAATAAAATTAGATAGTGGTGGGGATTTGTGCCAACCAAGTTTAGATGGCAAAGAAATAAACAAGGAAGATATGCCGGTAATTTCAAGAAAAGTTCCAACAATAGTGGCTGACAATGTTACTACTGAACAAATAAAAAAAAGACTTCCTGGCGTTTTTGAAGAAAATGGAATGACTTATACTTATGGGTCTTTTATACCTATTTGGAATTATGAATGTCTGTTAAAAACTAAAAAAGTCCAAACCAAAGAGTTTTATAGATTTGCTAGAGCTTGGGGACGATATTTTGGAAAGAATATGTTTGGTATTGAAAACGAACAACAGGCACTAGAGAAGTTTTTAAAAATGCAGATAGGAAGGTACAGTTCAACTGAGAATAAAATAATTAAGTTGGAAGATCACCCTAAATATATTCAAGATACAATTAAAAACTTGAAACCAGAACAATTTGGCTTTAATGGCTGGGGAAATTTATGAAAGCATATTTGACAAGTATTGGAGAACAGACAACTGATTTATGTAAATTGCAATTAGAAAAGTTTGGTTTTGATGTAAAGGTATTAGATGAGAAGGAAGATTGGCCAACCAAATATAAAAGATTTATTGATACTGCTAATGAGGATTGTTTGAGAATTGATGCTGATGTGATTTTATTCAATGATAAGGTTAAGTTGGCATTTAACGCCCAGATGCCTGCAATGGTTCAATGGAAGATAATTGATTTCTATACCTTAACCGAGAGAGTTGGTCAACCAGTATTTTATTCGAAAGAGTTATTGGAAATAATTAAAAAGTTGCCAGTTAATAATTTTAGACCTGAGACTAGTATGTGGCGTAATCCTGAGGTTATGAAACATACCCATAATATAAATGAAATTGTGGCACTTCACGGGTTTTGGCAAAGTAAGCAAGATATGAAAAGAGCTAAGGATAATAGGATTGCTAGAGTACACAATTATGATCAAGAACTAGTAGATATATTAAATAAATTAAATGATACCAGATAATTATAGAAAAAACTTTGATAATACTTATACATCTGATGACTTTGGTAGAATGTCAAGATATTGTTTCAAGAAAAAAACAGTCGAGAAGTTGGGTTTGGAATATAAAGAAGGCCGAGGATATAAGGTAATAGTTGATAATATTGGCGATATAGTCGAAAAAGCGATTATCAGAGAGATCTTTGCCTATGAAGGCGTTGGCCCCAAGATATATAAACTGGGTAAATTTACTGGTTACGATTGTCTGGAGATAGAACACATTGAAGGCGATAAGTACGCTTCGTTTAATCCATATACGAAAGAAAAGATTAGAAAAGTATTGCGTAAATATCCATTTATACTGCCATACGAGGTAGATTTGGGAGTTGCCGAGAACTACATCGGGGATAAGTATATAGACTTTCATGGTTTTCAATTAAATAAACCCAAGTTCAAAGAGTGGTTATATGAAGAAATAAACCAAAGAACACATTGGGGACATCTTAACGACAACAATGAAAGGTTCTCATACCAAAGTTGCGAGTTAGTAGGTAAAAGGGACGTGGAATATAGAATAGAAAAAATGAAGTTAGGCGAGATCAACTGGCGTAACCAAAAGATACTTGATGTGGGGTGTAATTTAGGAATGTTTATGCACTATATAATTGACGAGGGCGGATCGTGTATAGGTTACGATACCAAACCGATAATGAATATCGCAAATATATATCGTTTTTGGGCTAAACCATACGCTGACATTGAGTTTAGATTACCCGATAAAGATGAGTTTGATATCCAACTACATTTAGCGATGGTGCATACTTTCGGTTATCCGAAGGCTATTGCACCACTGACGATATTTGAAGGACATAATTTACAAGAAAAAGGTAAAGTCCGAGAGGAATTAGAAAAAAACTTTTCAAAAGTAGAATTTATTAGTTACACCAAGGACAGAGGTATAAGACCTGTATTTTGGTGCTGGAGGTAAGATGAGGATATGGAATGTCAATGATTATGTTAAACTGACCGACAAAGAGGTTGATTGGTTTGATAAGAACTTGATATATGGTGGTGGATTGAAGAGTGTATCAAGACCTGATCTTGAGAGGGGACTGTTACTATATTACCTGTGCAAAAAGTACAAGGTAAAAAATGCTCTTGATTTAGGTACAGCAGGATTCTTCTCGGCTAGGGCGATGGCTAAAAGTGGCGCACAAGTTACCACGATTGATATTAAAGGTGAAAAAGACCCTAGAGATGGTTGGGACAATATAGAGTTTATTAAGGGAAACTCACGGGACATACTGCCTAAACTCTTGGCTGAAGGTAAAAAATATGATATAGTGTTTGTTGACGGAGATCATGGTTACGAAGGCGTGAAATTTGATCTGCAATACTCCAAAAAAATGTGCAAGTTGATTGTTGCACACGATTACGGCAATCTCTCTGATGTTACACGGGCGATAAATGAGGAACTTGAGGGATTCGATCTTATCTTGTGCGATCGGATGTGGAAGGGCGCCCCTTACGAGAACGGAATAGATCGACACGGTTCACCAGTAGATTACGGAATAATAGTAGTGGAAAATGAGATATAAAGTTTGTTTGAAATTAGGCGACTCATACGGTAAAGAGAAGAGGGGATATTTAGCATCGTCTAGGATTAGAGGCCACAATTTAAGTAAATACTGGCCTGAATGTGATGATATATTCTATCCCGAAGAGTTCGGCCAGACATCAGAGGAGTTCTTTAACCCAAGAAACCAGTTTAATATCTTGAAGGATTATGATGTCGTCATATTGAACAAAACTTATGAGTGGCGTTTGGCTAAGATGTTAAAATACAACGGACAAATCGTGATAGTGGATATGTGCGACCCTGACCATTTATTGACTCATTCATCACCGCAAAGAGTCAAAGACTGTCTGGCGACATTAGAATACGCTACTGCAGTTGTAGTGAACGGACAGGAAATGCAGAAGTCAGTTGCCGAAGTATACGAAGGCGAAATACATATTATACCCGATAGAATGGACTTAAATGATCTGCCACAGAAAACAAAACACAATGAAAAGATGGAAAGGATTGTCTGGTACGGCTATTCGGAAAATCTACGAGTATTAGAACCATATTTAAAGGATATTATTGATCTGGGGTTAGAAATAACTGTTATATCGGATAAGTTTTTCGATAATTTATTGATTGCAGGTTGCAAGTATAGACCGCAAGACAAGATTACTTTTAAAGTATGGCACCCTGAAACTATTAATGAGCAGATACTAGCGCATGATGCAGTGTTTGTTGGAGATGATTTAGATGCTTATTATTCTAAGTTTAAATCTAACAACCGAGCCATGACGGCATATAGTCTGGGTATGCCAGTGGCATGGGATATAGACGACCTTAAACGCTTACAGTCTAAAGTATCAAGGGAATTAGACGCTAAAGAGGGGAGTCTAATGTGCCGGAGGTACTTTGACTGTCGTCATTCAGTATGGGAGTACAATAATTTAATACAGGACTTAATGAGGAGGCAACGATGCGAATATTGATGGTAACGGAAAAAAGGGGAAGTGCTATATGGAGGTTGGCCGAAGGAGTAAAAAAATACAATCCGCATCTTCATATAGATATTATAGAT
>Ga0172375_10010909_pt1 | contig 11676 bp, 18 predicted proteins | sample LakKiv1m_FD_114537 | JGI IMG/M metagenome (GOLD analysis project Ga0172375, IMG submission 114537) | Freshwater microbial communities from Kabuno Bay, South-Kivu, Congo - kab_092012_11.1m | ecosystem: Environmental > Aquatic > Freshwater > Lake | place: Democratic Republic of the Congo... | reverse complement strand
TGGCGTCAAAATCAGTCACCGTCGCGGGTAAGGCCATCCGCGACAGTAACGCTTGCGGTGTGGATTCGTCCGGCGCGAGCAGGTAGGAGAGGCCAGCCGCCTCCAAGAGCGCCGCGCCGATGTGATGCGCCGTGCTTTTCGTCCAGACCGAGGAGCGCGCCACGTTCGCCAGGAAGAGCGATGGATACCGTTCGCCGCCGAAGTCCAGCCGGACCCGCCGCGCCGCGACCGTGGACAGCACCCACAGCCCGACCGCCTCGTGGAAGCCATCGTAGGCCCGTGGCGCCCACTGGCGCGAGAATGCGATATAGGCATCCAGCCAGGGCGATGCATCCGCGCCGGCCGCCGGGTCAAATTGCGCCGCAGCTGGCAGCGCCGGGCATTCGCTCAGGTCTTCAATCACCGGCGTTTCACAGGCCGGCTTGGCTTTGCCGTACTCATCCACTTGCGCCAGGTCTACCCCGGCCGCCGCGACATGATCGCGCCAATCGCCGTTCCGGTTGAAGATATCGCGGCCGGCTTGCTCAAGCAGCGCCAGCGCCCGCCGCCGATCCGCCAAATCACGAATCTTGGCCGCGTATGCGCCCTCGTTGCCCGGCGTCGCATCGTCCATCAAAACCGCCGACAGCCGACTCGTGACTCGCTCGATGCCGCGCCGCTCGAGCTCCGTACACATCAGCGCAAAATCGGGCAGCGTTCCCGCGTGGAAGAGCTCCCGGCCCGCATCGAAGGCCGCGCCGAGGAAGGCATCGTGAAAGTCCGCCGCGGTCAGGTCGGCCGCATCGAAGCAGGCCGGTTCCTGCAAGGCCAGTTGCAGAAAAGACCGCTCAGTCTCGACAGAGTAGAGCGCCGGCACAGGCTGCGTTTGCATCATGGTGTCACCGCCGCGCACCCACCGGCCCCGACCGCCGCCGGCCGCGTATCGAGCACTTCGGCATCATGCCAGCAGTTTCGAGCTTGCGCCTCGCGTCGCAACAGATAGCGCAATTGTTCCCGCGGTGGGCGCATGTCAGCTTGCGCAAGACGCTCCAGCGCGGCTTGCTCAGACTTCGATAGCGTGATAACGACTCTCTGTAGCATGTTCCTAACCCCCGCAGCAAGTAAACCACGGCGCAATGTCACGCCGCAACGGCACGATGTCACGACCTTTGTCACGACTTCACGCGCCGGAAGTCTTTCACCAAATCGGGATGTTCGCGCCTGATATCGGTCAGGATGTTCTTCACCCTTCCCCACGATAACATGATCTTGGGCGCGTCGCCGATCTCTTGCCAGGTATAGCCCTCGTTGCGCAAGCGCACGATCTCGCGTGCCCGTTCATCCTTGAGCACGGCCAGCGGGTCACCGCCCCCATCCGCCGCGGCCATGGTGGGCAGTTCCGCCGCCCCCGTTCCGGTCACATCCGCCGCCGGCGATCCGCCCGCCGCCGCTTCGGGATAGTCCCGGCAGATACGCTCGACCAGGTCAGCCAGGAATTTCTCCCCCAGGCCATCGTAATCAAAACACGGGAGACATTGCGCCCGCACGCGCAGCCGTTCGGCCGATAATGCGAGCAGATCGAGCGTCACATATCCACCCATGGGTTGCGCCTGATTCACCCCGCCCGGCCCCTGATTGATAACGAGCACCGCCTCGATAGCCCATAATCCAGGACGCCCCCCGCCTTGCATGCCCACAAACTGACACCAGACCCCGTTTCCATACGACTCGATCCAATTGTCAGCCGTTTCCCGTCTCAGCCAGCCCTCGAAAGTTCCTTTTGCCGTATTCAGGTATAACTCGTACACCGCCCCCCCCATCCCGGCCCCTGATTGCGCGCGCAATCAAAAAGCCGGCCACGTCCAGATTTGACGTAACCGGCCCCAGGATGTAGGATAATCCCGCCGGTCACGTCGGCAGTATGGCCCCCGCGAGTGTTGGTAGCACTCAGCGGGGGCAACTTTTTCTTATTCTATCCCGATTCACCCTCCGAAGCAATCGCCTTACACAGCACATCGGCCGTTACCAGTTCGAGCAGCGCCCGCTTGATCCTGCGCGCCTTGACCGCCTGCAGCACCTCAAGCAGTTCTGGCGTTCGCCCACCGAGGCCCGGCAGATAGTCCGGCCCCAGGTAAGTTGCGATAAATCCCCGGTTATCGTCCGGCGTTTGCTCATCCGTGTGCATCTTCCACCCCCTCAGTACTCGTCCGGCAACAGACAGGTTGTCACCGTGTCAGCCGTCGGGTTGCCGCCGGCGTCCAGGCCATCGGTGATGATCCACAACTTGCCGCCCGGCGTGTCATAGGCCGAGAGCACCCGGCCCCCGTAACGAATCGCCCATACATTCAGCTTGGCGTCATCCGCCGTCGCCAGCGCCCCGTGTTGCACTTCATCGGCCGTCAGGTCGGTTTGCTTCATACCGGCCGCACGTCCCAAAATCGCCCGCCACATGCCGCCCGATGTACTCAGCCAGGTTGACCCCCAGGCCGAGCGCGCCCGGCGTCGCCACGCATTCACCCAACGCAAACAACCCTTGACGCCGCATCCTTCACCCCCCGGCCGGCACCGGCCCGACCAATAGCACCCCACCCGCGCCCCGCGTCACCAGCGCCGGCGCGACCCCGAAGCGCGCCCGAAAGGCCGCCGTCGCCGTCTCAATCGCCGTGTCTGGCGTCCAGGCGCGCCAGAAGGCCCCGCCCGACACCGTGCGCAGATCGTCCAGACCGCCGACCCGCCAGCGATCTACGTCACCAGCGGCGAGCGCCACCCCTTCGAAGGCCAATTGCCCAGGTAGCGGCTTCATCGGTCACCCCTCTACCTGGTCGGCCGGTTGGATCGCGGCGCGCACCTCATCGGGTAGCAGTTCCGGATCCTCCAACCACATGATGGGCATCCCGAAGCCCGCTTCGTATGCGCCCGGCCCGGTCACCCGGATACCAGAATTGCCGCCCCAAACCAGGATGCCGGTCTGACTCTGCCAGTCCGGCCAGCCCGCGACCAGTTCCGCCGCGGCCGTCGGCTGGGGCAGCCGGCGCGCCCAGGCCACCCGCACCGCGCATGGCCGCCCGCCGAAAAGGTCAGTCCAGCCGGTCACCTCGCAGGGTATCAGCGTTTCGTCGGCCCCGTCACCCGCGCCATCGTCGCCGCCCTCCGCCACGAAGGGAACCGTTACGCTTTCCCCCGACCAGGTCGGCCCCACCAGGTCAAACGCCTGGAGGGGCAGACCCCCACAATTGGCAGTATTCTTGACGTACAGTTGCAACATCTTTCCCCCTTGTGAATGCCGGATTGCGCCGGCCCGCCCGATCATGGGCAGCCAACCCACCGCCTACGCCTCTTCGACCTTCACGCCCGGAAATGCCGCCTCGTAATCCACCTCGTGCTCAGTCAGCGGCCCCTCGTATAGATCAATCGCCGCGTCCAGTTCCAGCGGCGCCAGGGTATCTTGTTCGCCTTGCCACTGGGAGAGCGTCACCCGGAAATAGCGCCCGCGCGGCGTCCGATACAAGAAGGTGTTGCGGCCGTGCCGCTCCCAATTGTGCCCATCCCAATAGGCATCACTGGCAATCAGCGTTGCCGTTCCGACATCGTACCGCTTGCGATCCACCACCCGCACAAACTCTGTTGGCCGTTTCACTCTTTGCCCTCTTTCTCCCGGCCCATGCCGGGTATCTGGTAGCTACCAGGTCACATATCGGGTTGGCTGCCCACCCCTGCCCACCGACCGCCGCCGATGGGCAGAAGTCGAAGTCAACGCCGCCGGATGCCGAGCGCCAGCGCCAGGCCGCCGAGCGCCAGCAAAATCAGCAGTAACGCCTCCCGTTCGCCCATAAGCCCTCACCCCCGCAAATTGCATATACCACCCACCCGCGCCCAGGGTATCCCGTTTGTGGGCGTCAGCCGGTTATGTCGCCGTCCCACCCATCACCCGCCGGCAACTGGCGCACCTGTGCGTCAACCACGTCGCCCGGTTGCGCCAGCAGCCCTGCCCGATACGAGGCCCGCAATAGCTCGGGAAAGACCCCGTAGGCCGGTTGCGCCGGCGCGGGTAGCTGGACGGCCGCCGCCGGTTGACGCTCAATCACGCGCACTTCGCGAACCACCTGCCGCTCGATAGGCGCGGCGTCGTTCTTGCGCCAGGCCCGAATCGGCAGCGCCGCGGCCGCGATGATGCCGATCAGCACCAGGCCGCCGACGAAGACCGCCGCGAGAATCACCAACACATCCCGCAGCAGCCAGACGGCCAGCAGCGCCCCACCCACCAGCGCCAGGGCGAGCGCCACGACCAGGGCCCCCACCGTTTCGCTTTTCACGCGTTCACCTCCCGATACCCGCCGACAATGCGCGCCGCCCGTGCATAGCCGATCCCGTAGCCGGCCCGCAGATCGTCAGCCCCGGCCCCCTGGGCGAGCGCGTCTTGCATGGCCGCATAATCCGCCGCCGACAGTTCCCGCCGCCCCCGGCCGCCCCGCGGATCCCGCGTCAAGTCCGCGATTGCGACCGCCGTCGGCAGTTCATCTTCCAACGTCGCGACCCGCTCAGCCCGCGGCAACTGGGACAATTGCCGGCCATCGAGCAAGGGCGCCTGAAAGCGCGTCGTTTCACCCGCCGAGAGCAGCAGGAAGTCACCCCGACCGAGCAGACAATCGGCCCCGGTCTGGCGGCGTCCGGCCGCGCCATAGGCCAGCGTCGAAGAGGCCACCCGGCCCAGGATGCGCGCCGGAAAGTTGACCAGCGCGTCCCCCAACGAGCGCGCCCCCGGCTGTTGGGTTGTCGCGACCAGGTGGACGCCCAGCGCCCGGCCAATCTGGGCGATCCGTGCCAGCAATGGCCCGACCTCCCGATTCGCCGCCAGCAGGTCGGCCACCTCCTCCACGACCACGACCAGCCGCGGCCCGCCCCCACCCCGGCCCGCTTGGGCGCGCCGTTCGAGTTCGCCCGCGCACCAGGTCAGCAGCCGCGCCACATCCAACGGCCGCGACACCACCGGATGCAGGAGATGCGGCAGCCGCCCGAAGTCCGCCAACTCGAAGGCTTTGGGGTCAATCAGCGCCAGCTTAAGCGTCGCCGGGTCATTCTGGACGGCCAGCCGATAGAGCAGCCAGCGCAACAGCACCGATTTGCCCGATCCCGTCGTACCGCCGATAACGATGTGCGCGGCCCGTTCATCGGCCAGGTCAACCCACAGCGCCCGGCCCCCCGTCGCGATCCCCAGACTCACGGCCGTCGGTGTGGGTGGGGTCAGCGCCTCCAGCCGGCCCGCCCGTAGCGGCTTACGCTCCGCGTCCGGTTTGGGCAGTTCGAGCAGCAGCTTACCCCCGTCGCGCGCCACCCGGCAGGAATCTACCCCAGCCGCCAGCGCCAGCGCCCCGGCCAATTGTTCCACCCGCTCAGGTTGCTCCCCCAGGCCCAGCGAGACGCTATAACCGCGCAGTTGCGGCCCGTCATAGGACAACGCCACGATGGAGGCCACCTTGCGCGCCGTCAGCGTCGCCTGCAGCAGCCCCGCCGTGAATTGCCCATCACCCCCGGCCCGCGTCGCCGGCGTCCCCGTCTGAAAATCGGTCATCGTCAATACCTCCATTTGCTCAGCCCGGCCGCGTGCGCTACAATGACCGCACACGACCTTCACGGGTTTGTGTCGCCGGGTGAGGGGAGTTTCTGCAATGGGACGGCCCCTCACCCGGTCTGTTTTACGCCCCCGGCGTCACCGATCCGCCGCTCAGCCGATCCCCCAGCGCCGCCTGCACCATAGCCCGCACATGCAACAGCCGCGCCGCCGGCGTGCCCGACTCCGAGAGCGTGAGCATGTACACCGCCCGCAGCGCCGCCTCATCGGAGGCCGCCGTAATCGGCCGCCGATCCGCCAACCGCCCCAACAGCCCGCGCACCGCCCCCACCGCCCGCGGGTAATCGTCGGCGTGCGCGACCAGCGCCGCCCCGATTGCATCGAGCGCCGCGTGCAGTTCCAGGTTTTCCGCCCGCAGCTTGGGAATCTCCGCCCGCCGTCGGGCGTCATTCTCCCAGCGCGCCAACCCACCCGCCCGCGCCCGCTCAACGTCACCCGCCACAAACCGCCCCTTTTCGTCATGCATGATCTAGGCCCTCCCGTGTGTATGAATGTCCGGCATCTGCCAGCCGGCCCGACCCATCGAAGCCCCGCAGCCGATCCCCCAGCGCCGTAGCTGGGACCCCCACTGCGACCGCTACGGCCGCAATCGCCGCCGCGAAGCCCTTTATGTACTCGCCGCTTGGGTTGCCTTGCCGAGCGAGCAGCGATAGCGCCGCCAAGAGCGCCGCTAAGTCGGCGTCCGTGTAGACCGCCTTTTGTTTCATCACGGTCATGCTATCACCGCCTCTTCATCACCAGCCGCGCCACCCCGAACGCGACCAGGCCCCCGGCCAGCGCACCCACGACATACCCACCGCCCGCAATATCTACGATGCCGACCCGCCCCACCAGGGCGATCAGCAGGCCCAACCACAGGCCCCCCGCGCCCGCCGCCAAGAAGCTCCGCGTGTCCATCCGCCCCCCTTTCTTGTCTTGCCCGCCGGGTTGCGCTATAATCGGCGCAGACCCTACCGCGGGTTTATGGCAATAAAAAAGCCCCGTAACGCGGTTTGCGTTTACGGAGCTATGACCCCGTCGCCGGGTGAAACCTTCTGACTCTTAATCAGAGGGTTCAGGGTTCGAGTCCCTGGCGACTCACCTTCGGGGTCACAGCCCGGAAAATGCAAACGGCCCCGTCACCCGCAGAGGGTAGACGAGGCCGTCAAATCTCACATCCCAGATGGCCCCGCTGTCTACGCAGCGTGTGACCTACGAGCGCCAGATCGTTGTCAGCGGTCTGGCGTTCGGCTTTTCCGATTCGGTTGTATGCTGGCAGGATACACCCGTTAGCCGGAAGTTGTCAAATTGGCGCATGGCCCGCGCGATCCCCCGCCGCGGGACTAACCCTCTGACTAACAATCAGCGGGTTGCCCGCGCCCCCACCCGCCGCCGGCGTCAATCCAAGCGATCCCCCGGCCCCGTCCGGTCATGCGCCGCGAGCAGGTCATCTTCGAGCAGCGGCAAGTAGTGGGTTTGCAGCATGACCAGGTCTTTGTGGCCCATCAGGCGCGCCAGCGTCACCAGGTCACAGCCGGCCCGCAGACTCTCGACCGCAAAGGTTCGGCGCAGCGCGTGCGCGTGGACGGTCACCCCGGCCCGTTTGCCCAGCCGCTCCAGCAATTGCTTGAGGCCATCATAGGTCAGCGCGCCGCCCGTCTCCAGCGAGACGAGCAGCGCCGCCCCCGGCCCCACCCCCGGCCGCGTGCTCAGGTAGGCATCAAGCGCCCGCCGCGTCGCCGCCCCGATGAAGACCACCCGATCTTTATCGCCCTTGCCGTGGCGCACCTGCACCCGTTTACCCGTCACATCCCCGACCGTGAGCGCGCACAACTCCGCGGCGCGCAGCCCCGTGTCAGCCAGCAGCCGGATAATCGCCACGTCGCGCAACGGGTCATAGGAATCTTCGCAGGCATCAAGCAGCTTGCGCACATCGGCCAGCGCGACCGCCGGCCGGGTGTGTTTAGCGAGCTGGGGCATCTTGACCTTGCGCGCCGGGTTGGCCCCGGTCAGCAGGTCTTCGCGTTCGCAGAAGTTGAGGAGCGCCCGTAGCGCGCGCGCCGCGGCGTGCTGGGAGGCCGCCGATAGATTGCGCTCTTGCAGGGACACCAGGTAGCGCCGGAAGTGATCCGCGGAGAAATCTGCGAGCGTCGTCACGGCGTGGCCGGCCAGCCAGGCCCGCGCTTGCCCCAGTTGCCACTCATAGAACTCATATGTCCGGACCGCCAAGCGCCGCGCCCGGCAGTCAGCCAGGAAGGCGTCGACGGCCGTGCTCAGCAGCATCGGATCCGCCCCAGACGGGATATGTTCACACTATAGCGGTTATGTAGACCGGTTTGGCCCATTTTCGCAACTTTACCCCGCTGAAAACCGGCCAAGCACGCCCACATGTCAGCGCAGCCTATGCTATGACACCGAGAGTTGCGATTGTGGGGCTAGACCCACAGATGCCGGGTAGAATTGCGAGTTTTCTGCAACATTGCGCCCGGAAGTTGCCGCCGCCGCCCGTCGCAACGCGCCGCCGATGTGCGCGCCCGCCACCCACCGACAGCCACACGGCGCGACCCCCGGCGCATACTCGCCCGCTTGCGGCCCATGCACAGGGCACACGCAACGCCCGTCCAGATCAATCAGCACGTCGTCAGGATGATGTAACATCGTCAGTCACCTTCTGTCGTTACCGACCGCATTATCGCAAACGCCATAAACGCCCGACATGGCGTTTATTTCCGGCTCAGGGTATAAATCTATGCCATGCGCCCGTAGCGCCCCGCCTTGCCCGTCTGTGACGGCCAGGCCCGCCCTACGGAAAAAGACCGGTAGAAGACCGGCCATTGCCCGCCCATGGCGCCCCCCGCTCCCGCGCAATCGCCCAGCGAATCGGCTGCGTCGGGATGCGCAGCGCCCCATCCTCCACGGCAGCGAGCGCATACTCCAGCAGATAGCGCACCAGTTCCGAGACGTTGACCTGCTTCGCGGCCGCCAGCGCGTTGATCCCCTCGATCAAGTCCGGGGTCAGCAGATACGTTCGCCCACGCAGTTCATCCGCCATCGAGCGATCTTTCGTAGACTTTGCCTGTAGTTTGCGCGCCGCCCGCGTTTTCAGTCGGATTCATTGCGGATTGCTTTCGCCTTTTGGCATTATAGGCATCCTTGCGCCTGGCCCAGGCCGCCTGCCAATCGCGCACTGGCGTAGCGCGAGCTGGCGCAGGTGGACGTGCGTGTAGATCGGCCCCCGGCCAGCGCCGCACATCTACGCCCAACGCCCGGCCCAGCGCGATGATCCCGGCATCGGCCAGCCAACCGACCGCCGCCGAATCGCCGCGCCGCGCATCCTGCACCGCCTGCACCACGACCGCCGCCAACAGCGCCCGCTCAGGTTCCGCCGCGGCGCGCCCATCGGGCTTGCAGATATGTCCTCGTAATCCCATGCCGACATTGTAGCGAGTCCATGCAGGGTTTGTAAAGACCCCCGGCAAACCGTCAAAAGCGCGTCGCCCGTCATCCCAACGCCCTACAAAGTCTCTGTAAAGTCACCGCCCCGCCAGCCGCCGAACCAGGCCCGGAAGGCCGCCATCGGGATGCACACCAAGTCATCATCCGCCCGGCCGTTGACCTCGTGCAACACCACCACCGGCAGCCGCGCCGAAGTGAAGGCCGCCGCGGCCGCCTCAGCCTGTTTGATCGCGTGTTTCAACCAGGCCGGCAGCGCCGCCCGGCTCTTGCACTCGATTGCGGCCCAGTCCGAGACGGCATCCGCCCCGGCCCGCCCCGTGTTGCCCACGCGCACCGCGCCCAGCGCCGCCGCCGTGCGTCGTTCGTGGCGCGCCCCCCGGTCACTCTGTAGGCTCATGCTCCCAACCTTCCTGACCAGCGTGATCCCCGACCGCCGCTGTAGTTTCATCCCCGACCGCCGCTGTAACCGCAGGACACCCCCAGGCTTGCCCATCGCTACACACCCCCCAGCAGCGCCCCGCGCTTGTCCAACTCCGTTTGGTATGCCTGCCAGATCGTGCGCAGTTCACCCCGCGCCCGATGGATGAAATCGGCCATCTGCCCGACGGTCAGCCCCGGCTCCGGCAGCGTCACGGTCAGGCCGAACAGTTGCCCGTCGCCGCCGATGTGCGCGCCCGGCAGCGCCCCGCCCAGGCTCAGATCGTACACCTGCACGTGGACGGCCGGCAGCGTGATCGTCACGTCGCCGACGAAGCGATCCACCGCCGGCCAGGTCACGGTCAGCGGCTCGAAGGATGTGATCGAGACTCCGATAGCCACGCGTCACCGCCTCAAAATGGCACATCCCCGTCGCCATCTTCGGCCCCGGCCAGCCACTCAGGAAGCTCCACCGGCCCCGGAATCCCCTGATTCACCTTCACCGGTTGCGGCCGTGCCGCCGCGGTGAGCGCCGCCGCCGCGGCCGGCACTGTCACGCCCGCCGGCCGCGGAGCTGGGACAGCCGCCCGTGGTGGGGATCCCGTCGCCCCGTTCCGACCGGCCGGCTTCAGTGAATCAATCTTGTTGTACTCCAGGCCATCGTCGCCGACCTTCGTCACCAACACCAACACGACCGGCCGATCCAGAAGATGATCGAGATTCAAGTCATAGTTCGCCGGAATCTCTCGCCCGAAGGCTGCGCGCACCCACCCGTACAACTTGGACTTGGGCGAGAACGTCGCCGCGGCCCAGCCGATGATCGAGCGATCTTCCAACCCCTGCGCCGTCACGTCAAACCGTAACTTGACCTGCGCCCCGAACTGCCCTTCGGTCATTTCGTACGCGCCGATCTTCGCGGGATACTCGCCCGTCGGGAGTGCATCGTAGCGCGTTTGCTTGATTACGTTTGCCGTCGCCATATTTCACCCTTCACCCTTTCGCCTGTCGTTTGCCTCGTTCTATGTTCGCCCGCCCCCGCGTCGCGCGCCGCAGAGAGGGAGAAGCACCCGCCGAAAACCGCGCCGCGATGAATCGTAGAACGCTTTACGACCCGTTCTACGATTCTACGATTCTACGATTCGATGACTATGCGATGAATCGTAGAATCGTAGAAAACGTAGAACGTAGAAACGACTCAAATTCTTCTACGATTCGACTACAGCATACACGCATGACCCTTTTCGGTTGCGCGTCGTCACTTGCAACGCACCGGCACGTGTCAGCCGTTCCAGGATTGCGCCCGCCTGAGACGTGGACAAATGCGGCGCGTACCGTCGCACCGCGACCGGCGTCGCCAGTTTCAGCCGCGCCACAATCTCAATTACCCGGTCTTCTGTGCGCGCCTCTTCATCGCCGGCCAGGTTCAAGGTTCGGTACAGATTGTGTAGTGAGCGCCGCCAACGCTCTGCAATCGTCTGGGCGCGTGCCCAATGGCGCGCCTCAATGTTGCCGCGATTCTCGATGGAGGCCAGCAGCATCGCCACGCGCAGCGCCTTCTCCGCAAATCGGCTGTAATTGCCGTCCAGGTCGGTGTTATCGCCAGTCGCCGCAATCGAAGTCAGCGCGTCATGGTAGGCATAGAACATTTCCCGCACATCCCGGCCCAGATTGCACAGTTCCGGGGGCTGAGGCGTCACCGTCACATCGAATTCACGCGCCGGCTTGCCCTCGCTATCCTTCCGCTGCGTCACATCCACCGCCGGCACACCCAGCCGGTCATGCCAGGCGCGCAGGGGCTGGAGCAGATCGAATGGCATCACCCGCTGACCTTCGGGAAAGCGCCCCAGGTTCGGCCGATCTTCCGGCCCAGGCGCGATGAACGCGAAGCGCGCCCAGAAACCATCGTGCCACAGCGCACCCCCCGCTTTGGCGTAGGGCTGCATATCCGCCGGCGTGAGTGAGGCCAAAATCGCCAGATACGGCCGTACCAGGCGATTATCGCCGCGGCCGATCGTCGCATAGATGTACTTGTCCGGGCAGTCATCGAAGCGCCGCAACAGGCCCCGAAAATCGGCCATACTCCCAGAATCGCGCATCATGGCCGCAACCTTGCCGCCAAACTCATCGAAGTCCCACCCCTTTTGACCAGCGAAGGCCAGCGCCAGCGCGTCGCGTTCGCGATCTTCGGCAGACTTGGCGTCAAAATCAGTCACCGT
>Ga0172375_10010908_pt1 | contig 11676 bp, 7 predicted proteins | sample LakKiv1m_FD_114537 | JGI IMG/M metagenome (GOLD analysis project Ga0172375, IMG submission 114537) | Freshwater microbial communities from Kabuno Bay, South-Kivu, Congo - kab_092012_11.1m | ecosystem: Environmental > Aquatic > Freshwater > Lake | place: Democratic Republic of the Congo... | reverse complement strand
TGCACAAAAAGTAATGGGAATTATTGCTGCTACTTTATTGGTTTATTTTAACGGTGTTGATCCTGTGTTGATTCCCCACTGGGCACAAATTACCATGGTTGATGGAAAAATTCATGACATCCCGCATTGGATTATTTTGGGATGTTATTCTGCCATTAGCCTTGGAACGCTTATGGGTGGCTGGCGTATTGTAAAAACTATGGGAGGTAAGATTACAAAAATTACTCCGTTTGAAGGTGTTGCTGCCGAAGGGGCTGGTGCCATTCTTTTATTTGGCACCGAAGCTTTTGGAATTCCGGTAAGTACCACGCATACCATTACCGGTGCCATAATGGGAGTTGGCCTCACCAAGCGCGTAAGTGCTGTACGCTGGGGTATCACCATAAACCTGCTATGGGCATGGATTCTCACCATTCCGGTTTCAATGTTACTTGCTGCCGGTATCTATTACTTCATCAGCTTTTTCGCTTAATTCCTATTTTTAAGTATTTTATCCTACAGATTCCGGTCTTACGGTAGTTAAACCGGAATCTGCGTTTTACCCGCCCGTTATTTATATGTTTCAAAAACGATAATGGTATCTTTGTTTGATTCAAATGAAGGTAACAATCAAGTCAATCATGAATATTGAGACCATTCTGTCGGCATTGGGAATAAAGAAGCTTAATTCAATGCAATTGCAAGCTGATGAAGCTATTATAAACCGAACTAATACAGTGCTCATTGCACCAACAGGTTCAGGAAAAACACTGGCATTTTTGCTGCCAGCTTTACAAATGATTGTCGGAGGCAAAAAAGGAGTTCAGGTGCTTATTATTGTTCCTTCGCGCGAGCTGGCATTGCAGATTGAACAGGTTTTCAGGGCTATGCAAACCGGGTTTAAAGTGAACTCTTGTTATGGCGGGCATCCGGTTAAAACTGAAGTGAATAATTTGAGCGAACCACCCGCTTTGCTCGTTGGAACCCCCGGCAGGCTTGCCGACCATCTCAGGCGCCGAAGTTTTAATCCTGATTCAGTAGAAATGCTGGTTCTGGACGAATTTGATAAATCGCTCGAACTCGGATTCCGAAACGAAATGGAATTTATCGTACAATCATTGACCAACTTAAATACACGCATACTCACCTCAGCTACCGGTATGGATGAATTACCGGATTTTACGCAAATGGAAAACCCTGTTTTCATTCGGGTAGCTGATGCTTCGACAAATCATGGACTTGAGGAGTTTTTTATTCAGGCCGAAAACCAGGATAAGTCAGAATTGCTTGTGCGTCTTCTACATCATGCCGGTAAACAGAGTACCCTGGTTTTCTGCAATCACCGCGAAGCTGTTGAACGAATAAGCAATCTGCTCGGGCAAGCGGGTATCGCACATGGGATTTATCATGGCGGACTCGAGCAGGAGCAGCGTGAACTTGCCCTCATCCGGTTCAGAAATCAAACGCATAATTTACTGATAACCACCGATTTAGCTTCACGTGGCCTTGATATACCCGAGATAATGCATGTAATTCACTATCAACTGCCTGCAACTGAAAGTGTATGGGTTCACCGGAATGGCCGAACAGCGCGTATGCATGCAGGAGGTAAAGCCTGGGTATTACTCACTTCGGAGGAGTATCTACCGCCATTTATGCAGCCGTTACCGCGCAAATTTCAGCTTAACGAAAGCCCCCAAAAGGAATATCCTGAATCGGAATGGGAAACTATTTACCTTAGCCTGGGTAAAAAGGATAAGGTTAGTAATGGTGATATTGCCGGATTTCTGTTAAAGACAGGTGGATTAAAGTCTGATGACCTTGGCCGGATCGACCGCCTTGATTATGCATCCTTTGCAGCGGTAAAACGCCGCAAGGTACGACAGCTACTGGCAGGGGTTTTTGGCCAGAAGCTCAAAAATAAAAATGTCAAAACAGAAATTGCCCGCATCTAACGGGCAATTTCTGTTTTGATAAAAAGAAATTTAACAGGAGTTATTCAGGCATTTTGTAAACGGCTGCATTTACATGCATGCCTGCACCAACCGAAGCAAATACAAAATGGTCTCCTGGTTTAAGGGTGTGATTATCCACCTTTTGATTTAAAATTAAGTCATACATAATCGGCAATGTGGCCACTGAATTATTGCCTAACCACGAAATGGTCATGGGCATCGAGAATTCAGGACGCTGCTTGATGCCATACAATTCGTACAAACGATTGACAATGGCATCATCCATTTTTTCATTGGCCTGATGTATTAATATTCTTTCGATATGCTCAATAGGCAGGCCGCATTTATCAATAGCAGTTTTTATTGCTGTGGGTACGGTCTTGAGTGCATATTCATATAATTTCCGGCCATTCATTTTAAGGAACATGTTCACCTCGTCGCCGCTTTTGTATGATCTATCCATACGGAGCAAGTAGGCTTGTTCAAGGGTATCAGTGCGGGTTACGTGCGAAAGGATACCAACAGGTTTATTGCTTTCCATTGCACTTAGAATTACAGCACCAGCTCCATCAGAGTAAATCATACTGTCGCGGTCGTGTGGGTCACTTACGCGTGAAAGTGTTTCAGAACCTATGACAAGCACATGCTTTGCATCCCCGGCTTTGATGTAATAGTTAGCCTGAATAACCGCCTGCAACCAACCCGGGCAACCAAAAGGTAAATCATAGGCCACAGTAAAAGGGTTTTCGATTCTTAGGCGGTGTTTTACCCGCGATGAAAGGCCGGGAAGTATATCTACCTTGGTTCCACCAAACTTAACATCGCCAAAGTTATGAGCTACAATAATATAATCGAGTGCCTCCTTGTCGATACCGGCATTGGCAATGGCTTTTTCAGCAGCGAAAAAGGCAATATCGGAGCTTACAAACTCATCTTCGATATACCTTCGTTCATCAATTCCAGTAATCTGCTGGAATTTTCTGATGATTTCCTCATTATCCTTGTTGATGCGTTCTCCCGTAGGTTCATAGAATGTGCGTGCCAGAAAAGCGGCGTTGGTTACACGTTTGGTAGGAAGGTAACTTCCTGTTCCGGTGATGATTGAATATATCTCTCTGCTCATTTTTCTACTCTTTGTCAGACAAAAAAAATCGGTTTACCACGCAGTCGAAATGTTGGTAAACCTTATTTAAACGTTAATTTAGTACAAGTTGTTTTGATGGTGCAAAAGTAGGCTATTTTATAACCTGAATTTCATTTCTGTTATTTATTTCTATCAATTATCGCAACTGTTTAAATATTAATTTTATACTCAATTAATAATGATTCAGCAAGCAAAATAATATCTATGAAATTTTTCGGATTTTGTTGAGTACTCACCCGGTATAGTTTTTCAGCATATTCGATAAGAACGATGGTTTCAGGTAGTCTAAGGTAGGAGGGATCCAGATTTCCGGGGCCCAGCCTGATTCGGTCGAGTGCATCGGCATCTTTCAAAATTTGAATCACACCGTTAGCCGGATTGTTTTTTTTCGGATCGTGGGGTTTTGAATGCCACGCCACTGCAATTGAAATTTCGGTCAGTCGATCGGTTTTGGCACCATTGACTATAAATTTACCCGCATAAAGCGGTAGCTTATAAATGGATGCATCGTGGCCATGCCGGGTGCAATACCCGTCGTGCTTTCGTGACATATCATGAATGTAAGCTGAAAAAAAAGCATACAGGGCATCATTAGTACGGCCCGTAATTATGCCTAAAAGCAATGTATATACCATTACCCTGTATGTATGAAGTATGCCATGAATGCTGCTATCCCGGTCAAACTGGCTTTTTCCTAAGTTGAAATCATCTATAAGCGAAGGATAATGCGCTAAAAGTTTACCCATGGCCTAGGTTAATTTTGACAAACGATTTTATTTCAATCAAGGTGTAATCTGAAAAATTGACTGTAATATGGGTTTCAAACCGGCAAAAAAGAACTCTACGGCTATAACCATCACAATCAGCCCCATAAGTTTCATCATGATCTTATTGCCGGTTTCGCCCATAAAACGAATTATTTTTCCGGCGCCAATCAGCACAAAAAGTGTAAGCAGCAAGGTTACAACAATAGAAAGAATCAGCACGAATTTCAGCGTAGGGTTGTGGCTGTCTTCCATCAAAACAATGGAATTGGTGATGGCTCCCGGACCAGCAATCATGGGGATACCAAGGGGCGTAACTGAGATATCATCAACATATTTTTTAACCATTTCATCATCCATTCTTATTTTGCTGATACGGGCCTGCAGCATGTCATAACCCATGATAAAAAAGATGATACCTCCAACTACTCTGAACCCGTTGACTGAAATGCCAAAGAAATTGAAGAGTAATTGTCCGCCAAAGGCAAACAGCATGAGGGTTATAAATGCAGTTATAACTGCTTTTATAGCGGTTCGGGTACGTTGTTCATCCGAAATATCGGCCGTCATAGTCATAAACACGGGCATTACTCCCAGCGGATTGATGATGGTAAAAAACGACGTAAAATAAAGCAGTGCTGTGGTTAACACATGATGATCCATGTTACAGATTTTGATTTAGGGCTAAATAAAGCAGCATCATCAACCCATGATTTTAGCGTTTACTAATGCAAGTATTTCCTCTTCGGCAGCAATGGCCTGTTGTTCAATATCAGCACCTTTTTGAATTATAGCAATAGCAAACTCTTTATCGAGCAAACCCGAGGCATTGATTTTAACATTGAGGTAGGCACCCATAACAGCCGATCGGGCAGCAAGTGCGCCAACTCCAGCATCGGATACTGAATTGGGGTTTCCCTCAGCTGTCATGGCTTTTAAAAGCTCAAAAGTGCCAAAGGCTGTTTGCATCACTTTGTAAGGAATCTCGGTGGCATATCGGGTTGCTTGCTGAATAGCATTGGTTCTTAACTGCTTTTCAGCATCGGTAGATTTTGGCATGCCAAAGGCATCCATTATAAGATTGAAAGCCCGCGTATCTTCATCAACCAGTCGCAATAATTCATCTTTAAGAATCTGGCCTTTTTCGGCATATACCGAAAACTCTTCCCAGCGGGCATCCCAGCCCGGTTTGTGCGACGAAAGGTTGGCTACCATGGTGCCTAGCGATGCCGCCAAAGCTCCCATATAAGCCGATATTGAGCCACCGCCCGGGGCTGGTGATTCTGAGGCAGTTTCATCGGCAAAAGCTGCACAGCTTAAATCAACAAGTTTTTTCTCATTCCTGCTGCGTAATACATATTCTATGATCTTTTCGTTGGGGTTAAAAGGTTTAAGATCATCAAGCCCAAGCGATTTAACTGCTATTTTAATTAGTTCTGATTCTGAAACACCCACCGAGCGCTGCTGTTTTTTCAAAAAGTACTTTCCTGCATCGGTGAAAACTTTAAGGGGTGCGAGTCCTACCAATTCTGACCCGGTAACGCGCATTCCGCGCTCAAGTGCTTTTTTACATGCCTCTTCGAATGCTATATGAACAGGTGTAATGCCAATGTTTGTAAGATTTATTGATACCTGCGCAATGCCATATTCTTCGATAAACCAACCAATGGCTTTGCAGGCTTTGAGCGATCCCGGGATATTTACCGGGTTACCTTTTTCGTCTTTAACAATCTTACCGGTAACCTGATTGCCTTCGCGCATTGGCCTTCCTTTTTCGCGGATATCAAAGGCCACTGCATTGGCCCTTCGGGTGGATGTGGTATTCAGATTTACATTGTAGGCAACCAGAAAATCGCGCGCTCCTACCGCAATAGCACCGGTTTTTGGTAGAAATTGCGCGGGACCAAAATCAGGTTTCCAGGCCGCATCGGCCAGTTTGCGGGGTAAGCCTTCGTATTCGCCTGATCTACAGTTGGCCAGATTGCGGCGATCGGGGCTAAATGCAGCATTTTCGTAGCAGTATACCGGAATTCCAAGTTCTGTGCCAACCCGCTCTGCCAGTTTGCGGGCAAGTTCCACGGTTTCTTCCATGCTGATGTTGGCAATAGGTACAAGCGGACAAACGTCGGTGGCACCGAAACGCGGATGTGCACCGGTGTGCTTACTCATATCAATTACTTCCATTGCTTTTTTAACTGCCCTGAAAGCCGCTTCGAGCACCTGTTCGGGTTCACCTGCAATGGTTACAACCGTGCGGTTGGTGGCAGCACCCGGGTCAACATCGAGTAGCATGGCTCCCTCAACAGTTTTTATCTGACTTGTAATCTGTTCAATAACTCCCATATCGCGGCCTTCGCTGAAATTAGGGACACATTCAATAATTTTTTTCATATAATTTGCAGATGGTTGTGTGTGCTGATTCAATGATTTGCAGTACGGATAACTTCTCCGTTCAGAATTACTGTGGCAATTTTATTACTGCCATAGGCGTATGGCATAAATTCAACCGAAGGAATAGGTTTGGTAATGAAGAGGTTGGCTGTTTTTCCAACAGTGATACTCCCCAGCTGATCGCTTAAATCCATGGCATAGGCACCGTTAATGGTGCAGGCGTTAACTGCTTCCTGAGGTGTTAGCCTGAACATTATACTTCCCATTGAAAGGATGAGTTGCATATTTCCTGAAGGCGAGGATCCCGGATTAAAATCGCTGGCCAGGGCCAGTGGAAGTCCGGCTGAAATCATTTTGCGCGCCGGGGCATGCACCATATTCAGAAAGAAGGCAGCTCCGGGTAACAAAACTGGCATGGTTTCCGATCCTAGTAATGATCCAATTTCATCATCACCAGTATATTCGAGGTGATCAACCGATAAGGCATCGTATTTAACCCCAACCTGAATGCCCCCTGAATAATCCAGTTCATTGGCATGAATTTTAGGACGCATACCATGTTTCATGCCTGCCATAAGTAAGCGTTCAGTCTGATCGGGGGTAAAAAAACCTTTATCACAAAATACGTCGATAAAATCGGCCAGATGGCCGGCGGCAACCACCGGAATCATCTCATTGATGATCAGATCAACATAATCGTCTTCATTGCCTTTATACTCGGCAGGTACTGCATGTGCTCCTAAAAACGTAGCCCTGATGGTTAAAGGGCTGAGGCCCTGAAGCCGGTGGATTACCCGCAGCATCTTTAATTCATCCTCGGTGTTGAGGCCATATCCACTCTTGATTTCAACAGCTCCGGTGCCAAAGGCTATGATTTCGTTTAGTCTGCCCAAAGCCTGCTCAACCAACTCATCTTCACTGGTATCGTGCAAACGTTTGGCTGAATTAAGAATGCCTCCGCCTCGTTTGGCGATTTCTTCATACGACAAACCTTTAATTTTGTCAACATATTCAATTTCGCGGCTTCCGGCATATACCAGATGCGTATGCGAATCACAAAATGAAGGAAAAACCATACCGCCTGCGGCATTGATCATTTTACAATCGCCCATTACCGGATGGTCGGGGTGCAGGTCGGTTTCAGTTCCAAACTCACTTATTTTCCCGTCTTCAACAATAAGGTAGGCATGATCAAGGGTTCCGAGTTCATCCATTTCAGCTCCGCGTTTTAAAAGTACTTCACCCGGAAGTATACCGCAAAGCTTGCTGATATTGGTGATTAACAATTTGTTGCCCATAGGTCTTGGATTATCATGATGGCCTTTTTCTGCTAATTTTCAGGCAGTACACCTGCGGCAAAGTTAACAACTTTGGGTTTTACAAGTAACAAGGTTTTAGGTTTGATTCAGCAGATGATTCAGGGTTTTTGATCTCAATTAAAAATAAACCGGACCTGCCTGCTGACAAAATGGAAAATAATGTGTTATATAAATATCATAAAAAAATCAGTATGAAAAATATACTACACTTCTTCAGGTTATTGGCCATTCGTTTAACATTACTGCTTGCATTGTTTGCAGGAATCGGCCATTATACTTCAGCTCAAACTGTGTATCCTGATTACCAGGATGGGAAAATTTATTTCAAACTCAGGGATAGCCAAGCAGCCGACTTTGCTGTAAATCCTGATGATTTTACAGTGCAGATTTCTGAATTTGCATTTCTGCAGCCATTGGCATCCGAATTTGGGATACAACAATTGAAAAGACCCTTTTTTCTCAACAATGATCCAAAACTCCTGCGCACCCTGGAGCTTGAATTTGATCAGGCCGCAGCCATCGACCAGTTGCTTGCGCGATTAAATCAGGTGCCTGTACTCGAATATGCCGAAAAAGTACCTTTAGACAGGATTGATTTTGTGCCGAACGATTCACTTTATACTTTATACAATGGCCAGCAAAACTGGAACTGGCATCTCGACCTGATTCAGGCTGACAAAGCCTGGGATATAACACATGGTTCGGCAGCCATCAAAGTAGCTATTGTCGACAACGCCGTTTGGGTTGATCATCCCGACCTTACCGGAAAAATTGTAGCCCAGCGCGATACCTATTATAATACCAACAATGCCAATCCACCTACTTCGGGCGATCCGTTGGAATGGTCGCATGGAACGCATTGTGCGGGACTGGCTGCAGGATCAACCAACAACGGGATAGGCATTGCATCGGTTGGTTATGATGTGAGCATAATAGCTGTTAAATCTGCCGCCAATAACAATGCCAACAGTATTTACGGATACACCGGTATACAATGGGCAGCCAACAATGGGGCAGACGTAATCAGTATGTCGTGGGGTGGATCAGGGTATTCACAATCAAACCAGAATATTATCAACACCATCCACAATATGGGCATTGTGCTTGTAGCAGCTGCGGGTAACGATAATGTAACCACCCCACACTATCCTTCGGCTTATACCAATGTTATATCTGTGGCTTCGGTTGATTATAATGATGCCAAAAGTGATTTTTCAAACTACGCAACCAGTGTTGATTTATCTTCACCGGGAGGTATAAGTTCACCGGGCCCGTCAGGATTGCTGAGTACCACATTCAACACCTCCAATTTCGGTAATTATGATATTTTGCAGGGCACTTCTATGGCTTGCCCGGTTGTTTCGGGACTGGCAGGACTTATCCTATCAGTGAATCCGGCACTTACACCCGATCAGGTTGAAGCCATCATGAAAAACAATGCCGACGATATATCGGCTCAGAATCCGAACTATACCGGCATGCTGGGGGCCGGCCGCATCAATGCCTTCAGAGCAATAGCCAATACACCCTATCAGCCCACTGCTATGTTTACAACTCCTGTAACTACAGTCACACCGGGTGGCAACGGTATTCAGTTTACCGATCTTTCGAGTGGTGTGCCTTCGCAATGGCAGTGGAACTTTCAGGGCGGAACACCTTCAGCATCAACAAATCAGGTGCCTCCATTGGTTACCTACGCCAATGCCGGTGTTTACGATGTAAGCCTCACTGTTACCAATGAATTTGGAACAAATACCCTCACCATGCCGGGCTACGTAACTGTTACAGCTAATCCGGCTCCGTATATTTTTGTGCAGGTGTCCGATTCGATGCCCTGCATCAGTCAGTCAGTTACTTTAAGCGATGCTTCGTTGTATAACCCCGATGCCTGGGACTGGACCATAGAGCCATCGTCGTATGAGTTGCTCAATGGCTCAACGCTCAATATGCAGAACCCTGAAATAAAATTTATGGTTCCCGGTTTGTATTCGGTTTCGCTTACCGCATCAAATGCCAATGGAAGTTCCTCGCAATCATACAGCAATCTGATTGATGTGCGTGGAGCAGTTCCTTCTTATTCGCTTGATTTTGAAGACGGAACATCAGGCTATTTTACATTGTGGGATACAATTAAATCGCAAAGCTCGGTTGATTCACGTTCGGCAAATCAAAGTCAGTATGCAATTCATTTTCACGGCGATCCTGTGCCTACCGGCTGGAAAGGAAGTCCAACATCAGGAACTCCGGATCAGGCCTGGATTGAAAACAGGCAGTTTCAGGCTGAGGCCCACATTTGCGGTGTTGATGCAACAGGAATGGAGAATGTTGCACTTGAACTCGACCTCAGGCAAACCTATAGCCTTGGTCCACGATACTCCTGGTTCAGGGTATTGGCTAACGGAGTTCCTGTGGCCAATGATCAGGGTATTATCGACTTTAATCCCACCACCGCCGGCAGTGATCCCTGGGTAAGGCAAACCTTTGATTTAACAGCCTTTGCAGGCTCGGTGCTTGATATTACTTTGCAGGCCTGTAACCGGTTTTCGTATCATGTGCAGGGAGAGGGTGACAATGTTTTTGTCGACAATCTGAGTATTATCAACACCACAGGCACAAGGGCTGCTGAAAAGCCTGCCGAAAGCCTTGAGGTTTATCCCAATCCTACCAATGGTATTGTAAATGTTAAAATGGGCGGGGTGTTTGGTGCTACTAATATAAGGGTGGTTTCGCTGCTTGGATCTACGGTTTATGATTCTGGAACCTTTGAAGCAAATGGTCAGATCGAAAAACACATTAACCTAAGCCAGCTACCGGCTGGAATTTATCTGCTCTCGGTATTATCTCCTGTACAACAGCTAAATCGCAGGATTGTATTGAGATAGAAAATTTTAACAATAAATATTTATGCCTTAGCCAATACGGTTAAGGCATTTTTTTTTACATTTGGACCCTTGGCTTTTACAAACATTTAAAAATCAATTTATGAAATTTGGAAAACTACTCGGTCTTTTTGCGGCTATCATGTTCACAATTAATGCAATGGCTGCTGTTGTTACACAGGATGACGCCCGCATGGTAGCACGTAATTTTGTTTACGAGCAAATGGTTACCCATGGTCAGTCTGTTGAATTAAATTCAATTGTACCAGAACTAGTGCAGCTGCGCGAATTCAACGGTTTACCGGTTTATTATGTATACAACCTTTCAACCGGAGGTTTTGTTATTGTATCTGCCGACGATGTTTATACTCCAATCATCGGATATTCTCCAACAGGCACTTTTGATGCAAGTGGCAACAACCTCAATTTTAATTCATTCATACAGGAGTATGCAGATCAGATTGATTTCGCAAGATCTCAGGCTGTTGCTGCCAGCAGTGAGACATCACAGGCCTGGAATTATTATGAAACACTCTCTACTCCACGCATGAATCTGACCGGCGATCGTGATGTTGATCCTTTGCTACTTATTATGTGGAATCAGGACTTTCCTTACAATGCTTATTGCCCTGAGGATGCAGCAGGACCAGGCGGCCATGTTTATGCCGGCTGCGTTGCCACGGCTATGTCGATGATAATGACCTACTACCGCTACCCGCTTCAAGGCATTGGCAGTTATTCCTACTATTGCCCTCCTTACGGCACCCTTTCAGCTAATTTTGGTCAAACCCAATACAACTGGGATGCCATGCTAAACTCAATTAATGCCGGGAATGGCGAGGCCATTAATGCTATTGCTGAACTTCAGTATCAATGTGGTGTATCAGTACGTATGGGTTATGCGCCTGATGGCTCAGGAGCCTACAGTCAGGATGTACCAGCAGCCATCAAAACTTACTTCGGATATTCTACTACTGCCCAGTATCTTATGAAGATGTCTTATACAACAACTACCTGGGAAACCATGCTGGTGCAGAGTATTGATGAGAAAAAACCTCTTTATTATTCAGGTCAGAGTTCAAGTGGTGGACATGCCTTTGTTTGCGACGGCTATCAAATCACCGGAACCGGCAAATTATTCCATTTTAACTTTGGATGGAGTGGAAGTGAAAATGGTTTTTACGCACTTACCGATGTAAATGGATTCAGCAGTCAGCAGGGAATGGTAAGAAATTTTGTTCCAAG
>Ga0172375_10010907_pt1 | contig 11676 bp, 9 predicted proteins | sample LakKiv1m_FD_114537 | JGI IMG/M metagenome (GOLD analysis project Ga0172375, IMG submission 114537) | Freshwater microbial communities from Kabuno Bay, South-Kivu, Congo - kab_092012_11.1m | ecosystem: Environmental > Aquatic > Freshwater > Lake | place: Democratic Republic of the Congo... | reverse complement strand
AGGCCTTGCACAACAACGGTTCTTCCTAAAGAAAATGGCGGAGTTGGAATTCTTTTAGATATTGGAACCAATGCCGATTGCAAACCCGAAGTGTTGTATCAATTTGCAATGCTGGGTTCGCTCTATTCGCAATATGTTTACAACATCCATAAACCAAAAATTGGATTGTTGAATATTGGAGAAGAGGAGGAAAAAGGCAATCTCGTTACACAAGCGGCTTATAAACTAATGAAAGACTCTCCTGATTTTAATTTTGTTGGCAATATCGAAGGTCGTGATTTATTTAAAGACAAAGCTGACGTGATTGTTTGCGATGGATTTACTGGAAACATTGTGTTGAAAAACATCGAAGCAGTGTTTCGGCTTATGATAAAAAGAAATCTTACTGACGAGTACTTCAATCGCTTTAATTACGAAAATTATGGCGGCACCCCTATTCTGGGTATTGACTCTTCAGTCATTGTGGGTCATGGAATATCAAGTGCTAAAGCCATTAAAAATATGATTTTACTTTCTCGTGATGTCCACAATGCAAAACTTTCGGGAAAAATAAAAAAAGCAATTAATAATTATATAAACAAAGAAAAGTAAATGTCGACAGAAAAAATCAGAGCAGCAATTACGGGCGTTCATGGATATTTACCGGATTATATTCTTACCAACGATGAGTTGAGTAAAATGGTGGATACCACTGATGAATGGATAATGACACGAATAGGAATCCGAGAACGAAGAATACAACGAGAGCCCGGAAAAGCAACATCTGATATGGGTGCAGCTGTGGTAAATGGACTACTAGAAAAAACAAATACAAAACCCGAAGAAATTGATTTACTTATTTGTGCAACCGTTACACCCGATATGCAATTTCCTGCAACAGCCAATGTTATCAGCGATAAAGTAGGAATAAAAAATGCATTTAGTTTTGATATAAATGCTGGCTGTTCGGGCTTTTTATATGCGTTTGCAACTGCTGCAAAATTTGTTGAATCAGGTCAATACAAAAAAGTAATCGTAGTAGGTGCCGAAAAAATGTCATCCATTGTTGACTATACTGACAGGGCTGTTTGCTGTATATTCGGTGATGGCGCAGGTGCTGTGTTGCTTGAACCCACAACGGAACAAGCTGGTGTAATGGATTCAATATTACAATCTGATGGTGTTGGGCGCATTTACCTTCATCAAAAAGCAGGTGGTTCATTAAAACCAGCTTCTTATGAAACCATTGACGCTCGCGAACATTTTATTTATCAGGAAGGACAACCCGTTTTTAAATGGGCTGTTTCAAAAATGGCTGATGTTGCAGTTGATATTATGAAAAGAAACAACTTAAGTGCTGATGATATTGCCTGGTTAGTGCCTCATCAAGCTAATTTACGCATAATTGATGCAACAGCCAGACGAATGGGGCTCGACAAAAACAAGGTAATGATTAATATTGAAAAATACGGAAACACAACCTCAGCAACTCTTCCGCTTTGCCTATGGGAATGGGAAAAACAATTGAAAAAGAACGATAACATCATACTTTCGGCTTTTGGTGCCGGATTTACATGGGGCGCCATCTACGTAAAGTGGGCTTATAATTCCTAAATAGCAAGAGTTTATAACCTCTCTTATTCAATCGTAAACACAAACTTTATGTCAGTTTTTGCTCTTGCCGATTGCAATAGTTTTTATGTTTCATGCGAGCGTGTTTTCCATCCGGAGCTTAACAACAAACCTGTTATTGTCCTTTCAAATAATGACGGTTGCATTATTTCACGCTCCAACGAAGCAAAAGCATTAGGTCTTAAAATGGGTAAGCCCGTTTTTAAATATAAAGAGCTGATTGAAAAAAATAATGTTGCGGTTTTTTCATCAAACTATTCTATGTATGGCGATTTCTCTCAAAGGGTGATGAGCACATTAGCCAACTTTAGTCCTGATATTGAAATTTATTCTATTGATGAGGCCTTTCTCGATCTGTCGAATTTTAAAGAGACTATTGATTATACGGAATATGGTAAAAAAATAAAAGACATTGTTTATAAATGGACTGGAATCCCTGTTTCTGTTGGCATTGCTCACACCAAAACATTAGCAAAAATTGCCAATCATCTTGCAAAGAAATCAACAAAAGCAAATGGTGTTTTGGATTTAACTAAACTGGAATATGTTGATAAAGCATTGGAGTGTACGCCAGTCGGTGAAGTCTGGGGCATTGGCGGTCAATACTCAAAAGCATTGATCAAACAAAATATTTTTACGGCTCTCGATTTAAAAAACAGCGATGATGAATGGATTAAAAAACATTTACACATTGTTGGGCTACGAACAGTTTTCGAACTTCGCGGGAAGTCATGCATATCCATGACAACAGGTCATGTAGATAAAAAAGGAATTTGCACTTCACGCTCTTTTGGAACTCCGCTTAAAGAATATGAAGACATTAAACAGGCCATTGCTTCCTTCGTATCTAGGTGTGCCGAAAAACTAAGAAGTCAGAAATCTGCTACCCTGGCATTAACAGTTTTTATTATGACCAACCGATTTGCTGATACACCCCAATATGTTAACAACAAAACAATTAAATTACCGATTGCCAGCAACAGCACGCCGGAGTTAATTGATTATGCCATAAAAGCTTTTAAATCTATCTATAAAAAAGGATACATTTATAAAAAAGCGGGTGTAATTACCACCGACATTGTTCCTGAAGATCAAATACAGTACGCCTTTTGGGACAATGTTGACAGAGAAAAATATAAAACCCTGATGAAAACCATTGACAGATTGAATAACCAACAAGGGCGGGATAAACTTAAATTTGCATCCTTAGGCACAAACAAAAGATGGAAAATGCGACAAGAGAAATTATCTCCTAATTTTTCAACTTCCTGGACAGATATTTTAAAAGTAAAATAATTATGTAATAGAATTTTTTAATTTTGCAATTACATATTTAAATATATAATTATGAAACGAATATTGTTTATTTTATTTTTAAGCATATGCTCCACTTTAAACTTACTGGCACAAACCGGAATTGTAAAAGGAAAAGTTGTAGATGCTATTAGTAACCAGCCCATTCCTTTTTCAACAGTTTATGTAAATGGAACAACAACAGGTGCAACGGCTGATGTTGATGGAAACTTTGTTATTAATGGCTTAAATCCAGGATTTGCACAAGTAGTTGCTTCTTCGGTTGGTTATGAAAAAACCTTGTCAAATGAGGTAATGATTAGTAATTCTAATCCGACTTTTGTTGAAATAGTATTACAACCCACCAAAGTTAATCTTAACGAAATAGTGGTTGCAACCTCTCAGTTTCAGCATAAACAAGAAAGTCCACTTTCAATGAAAACAATCGGCCTTTCAGATATTGAAAATAACCCGGGAAGCAACCGTGACGTTTCAAAAGTTATACAATCGTTTCCGGGAGTAGGTATCACTCCTGTATTCCGAAACGACTTGGTAATACGTGGTGGCGGGCCCAATGAATGTAAATTTTATTTGGACGAAGTTGAAATTCCAAACTTGAATCATTTTGCTACACAAGGTTCTTCGGGTGGTGCTGTTGGAATTATTAATGCAGATTTTATTAAATCGGTTAATTACTATTCAGGTGCTTTTCCTTCTACACGGGGAAATGCGTTAAGTGGTGTTTTTGATTTTTATCAAATTGAAGGAAATCAAGAAAGCTGGAAAGTACGTGGAGTTGTTGGTGCATCTGAGCTATCTGTTACCGTTGATGGGCCAACCAGTAAAAAATCAACATTGATATTTTCAGTAAGAAGATCTTATCTGAAATTTTTATTTAGTCTGATTGGACTACCATTTCTTCCAACGTTTACAGATTACCAATTAAAAGAACGGATTCATTTTAATGACAAAAATGAATTAACCATTGTAAGTATTGGTGCTCTAGATCAATTTAAATTGAACACAGGTATAAAAAATCCGGATGAGCAACAACAATACATCTTAAGTTATTTACCCGTGAACGAACAATGGAATTATGCAATTGGCGGGGTTTACAAACATTATAGCAAAAAAAATTATCAACAACTTGTGCTAAGCCGTAATATGCTTAACAACAATTCATATAAATACCCTGACAATAATGAAAGTCTTGCAAAAAGTTTAGATTATCAATCGCAGGAAATTGAAAATAAAATTCGCATTGAGCAAAATGCATTTAAAGGAAATCACAAAACCACCTACGGGTTTAGCGGAGAATATGCAGAATATAATAACCATACCATACAACAAATTTTCGCAAACAATCAATTGCTTACTGTTAAATACAATTCTGCTTTTGATATGTTTAAATATGGCTTAAATGGCCAGTTCAGTACCGCTACTGAAAATAAAAAATTCAATTTATCAATAGGTTTTCGAATGGATGGCAATAACTACTCTAGCTATATGTCAAATTTGTTGAATCAATTTTCGCCCCGCTTATCCTCATCTTATGCCCTAACAAAAAAAATCGATGCAACATTAAATATTGGAAGGTATTTTGAACTTCCTGCATACACTATCTTAGGTTATAGAAATGCTCTTGGAGACCTCGTAAATAAAAATAATAGTGCGAAATATATTCAAGCTGATCACTTTATTGCCGGAGTTCGAGTTGAACCAAATGATAATTCATTAATCACAATAGAAGGATTTTATAAACTATATAGCAATTATCCGTTTTCCGTACTAGATTCAATCTGTTTGGTAAATAAAGGCGGTGATTTTGGAACCGTAGGAAATGAGGAAATACGCTCTATATCAAAAGGACGAGCTTATGGGGCTGAATTGTTGCTAAGACGTCAAATAATGAAGAATTACACTTTCCTTTTATCCTACACTTTTGTCCGAAGCGAATTTCGTGACAAAAAAGACCAATGGACGCCAACATCCTGGGATAGCCGTAATATTGTAACGATGTCGGCTTCGAAACAATTTAAAAGAAATTGGAATCTCGGATTAAAATGGAGGTATTCCGGTGGCTTGCCATACACACCTTATGATTTAGTAACTTCTTCTGATGTGAGTGCCTGGAATACCCAAGGTCGTCCTTTTTCTGATTATAATGCTTTGAACACAGCTCGATTAAAACCATTTCATCAATTGGATTTAAGGGTTGATAAAAAATTCTTTTATAAAAAATGGACGTTTGGATTATATCTCGACATACAAAATGCCTATAATTACAAAACTCAATTGCCCGATATTGTTATCAGAGAGATTGGAACAGATGGTAATCCGGTGTATTTAGACCCTCCACAAAACACAAAATACTCTCTTAAAAATTTGCCTTATGAAACTGGAACTATTTTGCCAACGATTGGGTTAATGCTACAGTTTTAATTTATTTAAGCAAAATTACTCATTGTTGTAAGGAAACAAAACCTTTATCTTTGCGTATTAATTAGGAAAAGATTTGTGGATGGCGTTTTATAATCAAATTATTCTCTTTGCTGTTTTTTACGTTGGATTGGTCTTGGTGTTGACTTTTGCAGGCAGCAAGAGAAAGATAGGGGGAGAATCTCTCTTTTTTATCAGTTTGATTTTAACACCTATTGTTGGTGTTCTCTTTTTGTTAACTTCAAAGCCAAACGTGCGTGAAATTAAGCACAAATACTTTACCTGTAAACATTGTGGTTTTGCTCTATCAGAAAAAAAACAATTTTGTCCTATTTGTGATAAAGATGAAGAAGGTAAAACACTAATAGAATATAAAAAGGAATATAAGGCCAAGGAAACAGAAAAGCCACAACAAGCAGTTTCTGAAAAACCCAAAATAGAAATCGATCAAAAATATTTCAATCAAAATTGAAATCACTCGTTTTTACTGCATTCGTTTTTTTCTTTTCAATTTCACAGGCGCAGAAAACCGCCGATCAATATATTTCCGAAGGCGTAGCAAAAGCCAATAAAGGCGACTATGTCGGAGCTATAAATGATTATTCAAAAGCTATTGAAGTTGATCCAAAAAACACAAGAGCATACTTTATCCGTGGCTGGACAAAATTAAACACTTATAATTATCATGGCGCATTGGACGATTTTACAATAGTGGTGAAGCTAACACCAAAAGACGCCAGTGCATTTTATAATTTAGGCGTTTGTAAAGAAAAATTGTATGATTATAAAGGAGCTGTCAAGGCGCATTCTTCAGCAATAAAACTTGATTCGAATAATAAATATTATTACTTTAATCGAGGCATTTGTTATCAACAATTAAAAGAACATAAAAAAGCGATTGTTGATTTTAGCAAATCGTTATTGCATAATCCGGCCAATTATGAAGCTTTTTATTTCAGAGCAAATTCAAAAATTCAACAAAATGATTTTGCCGGAGCGATTGAAGATTACACAAAAGCCGTTAATCAAAATCCGAGTTATTTAGAAGGATATTATGGTAGAGGTTACTTGAAATACATACTAAAAGAGGACAAAGAAGCAATCGCTGATATCAGCAAAGCCATTTCGTTGAATGCAACCACAGCCGAATCTTATTTTTGCAGAGGCAACGCAAAAAATTTTTTAGGTGATGGACAAGGTGCTTGTAAAGACTGGAATCAAGCACTTTCATGGGGAAAACTTGAAGCCAAAGAATTAATTAAAAAGTATTGTAATTAATTATTTCAACGATATAATTACTTCGGGCGCATCTACTAATGCAGAATTAACCAAATCAGAAACAGGAAATTGATCCATTTCATCTGCAGAAAAAGGGATTAATAAATTAGTTATTTCATTTAAATCCTTTGATAACAAATACTTTTGATGTTCTGTTTTCGGCAAAATAACCGGCATTCGCTCATGAATTGGTTCGATAAGTTCATTTGCTTTTGTTGTTATTATTGAAAAAGAACGAACGACCTTATTTTCTAAATTAGTCCATTCATCCCAAATACCAGCCATTGCGAATGGTAGATGGTTTTTAATAAAAAAATAAAATGGCTTTTTTGCTTTTGTGTTTTTCTCCCATTCAAAAAAACCATCCGCTAATACCAAGCAGCGGCGGCTTTTGAATGAATTTTTAAATGAAGGTTTTTCGTTAATTGTTTCTGCCCTTGCATTAATTAAACTATTTCCAATTTTTGAATCTTTTGCCCATGATGGAATAAGCCCCCATCTGTAATAATTTATTTGATAGGGCTCTGAATTGGTTATAATAGCAAGGTTCTGTGAGGGAGCACAATTAAATCTTATTTTGTGAATGGCTGTGTTTACTGCAACACCAAAGGTGTCTTCAATAATTTTTTCGGATGCAGAAAAAGAAAAACGTCCGCACATTGCATTGGCTTTTTATATTCTAAAAACAGCAAAACCTTCCGGTATTTATAACTGAAAGGTTCGCCATTGGTCTCCTCGGGGGGATTCGAACCCACGACCCATTGATTAAGAGTCAATTGCTCTACCAACTGAGCTACGAAGAGATGGGCAGCAAAAGTAAGAAAATATTTTAAGAAAATAGGAGTTTAATAAATCTGAAATTGAAAAGAATTACTTTTGAATTCAAATTGCACTAAATGAAAACTATTTTTTTACTTTCATTCATTACATTTCTTTCATTTACATCTATTGAATGTAAAAGTAAGAAAAAAGAAACTGTTTTTGCCGACAACTTTCCTACTGGAAAAGTAATTCAAAAAGTAAATTGTCGTTTTGACAACATGCAAAGTTATGCATTGTATTTACCTAAAAAATATTCTCCTAGTATTGCCTTGCCAATAATATATTTGTTCGATGCACATGGTGACGGACTTTTCCCTGTTGAGCTTTTTAAGGATGCAGCTGAAAATTTCGGATATATTTTGGTTGGTTCATACAATTCAAAAAACGGATTGCCCTGGAACACAACCAGTGATGTTTATGACACGTTGTTTAGCGACACCCATCAACGATTAGCCATTGACAACAAGCGGATTTATACAGCCGGTTTCTCTGGTGGTTCCCGTGTTGCCAGTTCAATTGCAATTTTAAAAAGTGGTGTAAATGGTGTGATTGGTTGTGGTGCTGGATTTCCAAATTTAAACCAGCCAATAAAAAATAAATTTGATTATTTCGGAATCGCAGGGAATGCAGATTTTAATTTAATAGAATTAAAAATGCTTGATAAAAATCTAGAGCAATCTGGCTTCCGGCATCAGTTGATTACCTTTAACGGTAAGCATGAATGGCCTACAAAAAAAGAAATTTATGAAGCATTTGTTTGGATAGAAATGAATGCGATGAAAGATAATTTAATAAAGAAAAATGATACACTTATTCAAAGCAATTTAAGGTACTTGGATTTAGAACTTAAAAATATTCAAATAAAAAATAATGTTTATGATGAATATAAAATGTTACAAAAAATAATTTCATTTTGTGATGGATTGACCGATATCAGCAAATATAAGGAGCAATTTGCTATAATAGTAAAATCGGAAAATTTTATTTCTATTACCAAAGAAATTGAAAAACAAGAAAAAGATGAGATGAACCAACAAGCGTTTTACGCTGATGCTTTTGATACAAAAAATCTTGAATGGTGGACTGCACAAGTAAAACTAATAAATGCCTCAATTAAACAAGAACCGAAAAGCGAAAAAACCTTTGTATTGAAAAGACTCATAAGTTATCTTGGATTGGCGGCTTATATGAATGTTAACAGTGCACTAAAAAACGGAGAAATGGAATTAACAGAAAAATATAATGTTATTTACGCACTGGTTGACCCGGAAAATCCTGAATACGCTTATGTCTCTGCTTGTTTGTTTGCAAAAAAAGGCAACAATTCAAAAACCATTGCTTCGTTAGATAAAGCTGTTTCATTGGGGTTTAATGATATTGGACGCATGCAAAATGATGCAATGTTAGATTCGGTGAAGTCAACAAAAGAATATGCAGCAATTATTGAAAAAATAAAAACAGGAAAAAAATAATTATGAATTTTTCGGAATTAATTAACCAACGACAAAGTGTAAGAAAATATAATTCAACTTCGGTTGAAATGGAAAAGATAGAGCAGTGTATTGAAGCTGCGCGCTTAGCACCTTCAGCATGTAATGCGCAACCATGGAAATTTATTGTTGTTGACGAGCCCTATTTAAAAGAAAAGATAGCTAGAACAACTTTCAACGCAATTGCTCCATTCAACAAATTTGCTTTGGAGGCACCTGTTATTATTGCTGTTGTTATGGAAAAACCCACCTTGCTTTCTCAAATCGGAGGAAGGATTAAAGACAAAGATTTCTATTTAATCGACATTGGTATTGCTGCTGAACATTTTTGTTTACAGGCAACGGAACTTGGCTTGGGCACCTGTATGATTGGTTGGTTCAACGAAAGAGAAGTTTTAAAATTACTGGATGTGCCTTCAAAAAAACGCATGGGTTTATTGATAACGTTGGGATATGAATCTAGCTCTTTGCGAACAAAAAGCAGAAAATCAATGAAAGTAATATGCAGCAATAATAAATATTAATGAAACTTAACAGATATAATATTCATTTACATTTGTAAAAAAAAATTTATGTTTCGTTCTAATATTTACACTTTAGCAGGAATGATTTTTTTCTGCATCATCCTTAACCAAAACGGCATGGCAACTAATAATCAATGTGCTATGATTAGCAAGGAAACCATTTTACGCACCACTGATTTATTAATTAAACAAGCAGGTGAGATCAATCGCTTTCGTATTGAACGCGGAGTTAAGCAAACAGCAGCATTATGGCAGAGTGCTGACGGAGCCGAAAAAGAATTCGAAGAATTTTGCCTCAGTGAATTTATCAAAACTGATGAAGGATTGGAGCAATTACTGAACAAATTTTCAACAGCATTCGAATCATTAAATGGTTTATATAATAAAATGATTCTCGACCTGAAACGTCCATTACACCTTAATCAAGGAGAGATAACCCCAATTGACGAGGTCTTTGGAGGATACAACCCTTCTGCACATTTAACCGAAGACCTGTTTAGAAACAGAATAGCATTTATCATAACACTTAACTTTCCTTCATATTCGCTAGCTGAAAAAACCGCGAAAGGTCCCAATTGGAGCCGAAAAGAATGGGTTTATGCAAAAGCCGGCGATTTATTTATCTCACGTGAACCCGCAGAACTAGTTATGAAAGTTGGGGCCATATTATCTAATGCCGATACCTATATTGCATCATACAACATTTATATGGGAAATTTGTTGGACAATAATGGAAAAACTATGTTTCCTAAAGAACTCCGCTTGATTACACATTGGGGTTTGCGTGATGAGCTAAAATCAAATTATAGTGAAACGACGGGAATTGACAAACAAAAAATGATTTACGAAGTGATGAAACATATCATTTACCAAGACATTCCGTCAAACGTAATTAACAAAAACAATGTGCAATGGAATCCTTACACTAATAAAACATATACTAACGGAAAAGAGCTAATAGACACAGCTGAAGCAAATACGCGCTATGAACATTTATTAAATCTTTTTAATGTAACAAAGCAACTTGATGCATACAATCCTCAATATCCTACTTATATCGTTCGTAAGTTTGACCAGGAAATGCAGATTTCTCAGGACGATGTGGAAAAACTATTTATGGCATTTTGTTCAGCGCCACAAATTAAAGAGGTGGCAAGCTTAATTAGCAAAAGACTTCAGCGAAAACTCGAGCCATTTGACATCTGGTACGATGGATTTAAAACTCGCAGCCAATTAAACGAAGCCGATCTTGATATCAAAACAAAAGCTAAATATCCAACCAATAGTGCCCTTGAAAAGGATCTTCCAAGCATATTAATAAAATTAGGTTTTACAAAAGAGAAAGCTGATTTCATTACTTCAAAAATAACCGTAGATGCATCACGTGGCGCAGGGCATGCCTGGGGTGCACAAATGAAAACCGAAAAAGCACATTTGCGTTCACGTTTCGGAAAAGATGGAATGGATTACAAAGGATATAATATTGCCGTGCATGAATTCGGACATAATGTGGAGCAAACTATCACGCTTTACGAAATGGATTACTATCTCTTAAGCGGAGTTCCAAATACTGCATTTACCGAAGCTGTTGCTTTTTTATTTCAACAAAAAGATCTGGAATTATTGGGCGTTAAAAATGATGATGTGAACAAAAAACACCTCATGGCACTTGATAATTGCTGGGCTGCATATGAAATCATGGGTGTTTCGTTAGTTGATATGCGTGTTTGGAAATGGTTATATGCCAACCCAAACGCAACAGTACCTCAATTAAAAGAAGCTGTCATTAAAATTGCTAAGGATGTATGGAATACTTATTATGCAGCTATCTTTGGAATTAAAGACCAACCAATTTTAGCTATTTACTCCCATATGATTGACAGCCCACTCTACCTATCGGCTTATTCCGTGGGACATTTAATCGATTTTCAGATGGAACAATACCTGGAGGGAAAACCGTTTGCAACCGAGCTTGAACGCATGCTCCTTAGTGGAAGCATTATTCCGCAAGTATGGATGAAGAATGCTGTAGGTAAAGAAATTTCGACAGAGCCAATGCTAACTGCAACGACTGAAGCTTTGAAGATTATAAAGCAGTAACCACTTGATCAATAATTTTTGGATAATGAAGATGTTCAAGCTCGTGAACTTTTTCAGCTAGTGATTCGGGTGTTTCATTTTCTCCCACAATACATTTTGCTTGAAAAATAATAGCTCCT
>Ga0172375_10010905_pt1 | contig 11679 bp, 23 predicted proteins | sample LakKiv1m_FD_114537 | JGI IMG/M metagenome (GOLD analysis project Ga0172375, IMG submission 114537) | Freshwater microbial communities from Kabuno Bay, South-Kivu, Congo - kab_092012_11.1m | ecosystem: Environmental > Aquatic > Freshwater > Lake | place: Democratic Republic of the Congo... | reverse complement strand
TCGTGCTCTGGCCTCTTACGGGGAGTCCGATTCTGTGACGCACGACACGGTAGCAACCTATATCCATCAGACGCTTGATGTTCATCTGAGTTTCAGAACGCAGTTCACCTTCAAGCTTATATTTCTCATTAAGGATGCGACGGATATTGTTTATCTGTTCATCATTCCATTCTTCAACTTTTGCGTTCCTGTCAACACCGGCTTCATCGAGCACTTTCTGTGCAATGCTTCTTCCCACGCCGTAAATGTAGGTAAGACCGACTTCGCCTCTTTTATTTCTTGGTAAATCTACCCCGACAATTCTTGCCATATTATACTTTTCTTAAATTGAGTTGCAAAAATAGTTAAATTATCCCTGTCTCTGTTTGAACTTGGGATTTTTCTTATTTATAATGTAAATGCGCCCTTTCCTCCTGACAATCTTACAGTCAGCGCTGCGCTTTTTTACTGATGCTCTTACTTTCATTATCTTATTTTTTTCTATTTATACCTGAATGTTATTCTTCCTTTTGTAAGATCGTAGGGTGACATTTCAACCTTAACCTTGTCGCCTGGCAGTATCTTTATATAATGCATTCTCATCTTGCCTGAGATATGGGCTGTAATAACATGCCCGTTCTCGAGTTCAACCCTGAACATGGCATTTGAGAGGGCTTCAATTATCGTCCCGTCCTGCTCAATTGATGGTTGTTTGGCCATACTACTACAGTTTATTTAAAACTTCTTCAATAAATTCAAATGTTGTCAATACGTCTGCTTCTCCCCTGTTGACCGCCACAGCATATTCAAAATGTGCCGAGGGTTTTCCGTCAGCTGTCTTTATTGTCCATCCATCGCTCATTTGAAGAGTCTCTTTGCTTCCCAGGTTGATCATAGGTTCGATACATATAACCACTCCTTTTTCCATTTTCGGTCCGGTTCCTCTTTTTCCGAAATTGGGTACTTCAGGAGGCTCATGCAATTTCTTACCGATTCCATGTCCGACAAGTTCCCTCACCACTGAAAAGCCTCCGCTTTCGGCTTTCACCTGAACTGCAGATGAAATATCTCCAATTCTGTTACCTGCCACAGCAGCTTTTACTCCTTCCTCAAGGGATGCTTTTGTAAACTCGATCAGTTTCCTTATCTCATCACTTATCTCACCAACAGCGAAGGTATAGGCGCTATCGCCGTACCACCCGTTGAGAATCACGCCACAGTCGACCGAGATAATATCACCTTCCCTGAGTTCATAGGCTGATGGAATGCCATGAACGACCTCTTCATTGACAGATGTACAGAGAGTATTCGGGAAACCTCCATATCCTTTGAATGCCGGAACCGCTGAATGATCGCGGATAAATGTTTCGGCAATTTCATCGAGATAAAGAGTTGTAACGCCCGGTTGGATATGTCGGGCAATTTCTGCAAGTGTTTTCGACACCAGCATGTTGCTTTCCTTTAACAACCCTACCTCTTCATCTGTCTTCAAATATAACATCAAAGAACGTAAATATTTTTTTAAATCGCAGTTACAGCACCCGATCTGCCTTTCACCCGGCCCGATTTCATAAGGCCGTCGTAGTGACGCATAAGCAGGTGGCTTTCAATCTGCTGCAAAGTATCAAGAACAACACCCACAAGTATCAGGAGAGAAGTTCCTCCATAAAACTGTGCGAACTGGGGTGTAACACCGGTAATTACCGCTACCGATGGGAGAACCGCAATTATTGCCAGGAAGATTGAACCCGGGAAAGTGATTCTTGACATAATCATATCAAAGAATTCAACAGTCTTCCTTCCGGGTTTTATACCCGGTATAAAGCCGCCGTTCTTCTTCATATCTTCAGCCATCTGAACAGGATTAATTGTAATGGCTGTATAGAAGTATGTAAATGCAATTATCAATAATGCTGTTACGAAGTTGTACCAGAATCCATAAATATTTGAAAAGGTTACAACGAATGCAGAGCTTTCGTCCCTGAACCCTGCTATAAGCATAGGAACCATCATAATTGCCTGGGCAAATATTATAGGCATAACACCTGCTGCATTGACTTTCAATGGTATATACTGACGTACACCGCCATACTGTTTGTTGCCTATTATCCTTCGTGCATATTGCACCGGCACCCTTCGTGTACCCTGCACCAGCAATATGGTTCCGATAATTACAATAAACCAGAATATTACTTCTACGATGAGAACTATGGGGCCGCCCTGGCCGTTCATTCTTGCTCCCCATTCAAAGAGGAAATTCTGAGGCAGGCGTGCCACGATTCCAATCATAATGATCAGGGATATACCGTTTCCTATACCTTTATCTGTAATTTTTTCACCGAGCCACATTACGAATATAGTTCCTGCAGTAAGTATCAGGGTGGATGAGATCATAAAGAACCTTTGATATGCTCCTGTAAGTACAAATGCGCCTCCGTCGAGAGTACGGCTAAGGCTGATAAGGTATGTAGGAGCCTGCAGCAAAAGAATTGCTACAGTAAGAAATCTTGTATACTGGTTCATTTTGCGTCTTCCGCTTTCGCCTTCTTTCTGAAGCTTCTGGAAATAAGGGAATACGATACCGAGCAGCTGAACCACGATTGAAGCAGAGATATAGGGCATGATCCCGAGGGCAAATATAGAAGCCTGGGAGAATGCTCCTCCCGAGAACATATCAAACAGTCCCATAATACCGCTGGAAGTGTTTTTCTGAAGGTTGGTAAGAAATTCAGGGTTGATGCCGGGAAGTGATACATATTTTCCGAGACGGTACAACATAATGATTCCAAAAGTATAGAAGAGCCTTGCTCGCAGGTCTTCTATCTTAAAGATGTTCTTTATGGTCTGGATGAATCTCATGAAATTAGAGTTTTACGACGGTTCCGTTTTTTGCTTCGATAGCTGCAACAGCTGATTTGCTGAATGCATGTGCATGCACCTCAAGCTTTTTCTCAAGTGTTCCGTTACCAAGGATCTTAACAAGTGCATTTTTCGAAACCAGTCCTGCCTTAACAAGAACTTCGAAGTCGATCTTATCAATTTTATTGGTTACAGCAAGGGTTTGTAGAACGCTAATATTGATTCCTTTATACTCTTTGTGGTTGACGTTTTTAAAGCCGTATTTTGGAACGCGTCTCTGAAGAGGCATCTGACCGCCTTCAAAACCGATCTTCTTACTGTATCCTGACCTGGATTTAGCGCCTTTATGGCCTCTGGTGGAAGTTCCTCCTTTACCGGAACCCTGTCCCCGACCCAAACGCTTACTCCTTTTAACGGAGCCTTTTGCAGGTTTTAAGTTACTCAAATCCATTACGTTATATCTTAAAATATTGTTTAAACCTTAAATGTTCTCAACTTTAACCAGGTGGCTGATCTTTTTCACCATTCCGAGGATCGGGGGTGTAGCTTCCACCTCAACGCTGTGGTGCATTTTATGTATGCCAAGGGCCTCAAGGGTTTTTTTCTGTCTTTCAGGTTTTCCGTTTTTGCTTTTCACCTGTGTTATACGAATCTTTGCCATTGCGATTATTTTTGCTAACCGTTAAATACTTTTTCCATTTTCACTCCCCTGTGCTCAGCGATAGAATAGGGGTCCCTCATTTCAAGAAGGGCTGCAAAAGTTGCCTTCACCAGGTTGTGAGGGTTTGACGAGCCTTTTGATTTTGCAAGCACGTTTTTAACTCCAACGCTTTCGAGGACGGCACGCATAGCACCTCCGGCCTTCACTCCCGTACCTTGCGATGCAGGTTTGATAAATACTTTTGCTCCACCGAACTTGGCAACCTGTTCGTGAGGTATTGTACCATTGATGACAGGAACTTTTATGAGGTTCTTCTTGGCATCCTCAATTCCTTTAGCAATGGCTGTCGTCACTTCGCTGGCTTTACCAAGGCCATGGCCTACAATTCCACTTTCGTTTCCCACAACAACTATTGCCGAGAAACTGAATGTGCGTCCTCCTTTGGTTACCTTGGTAACTCTCTGAATGCTAACTAGCCTGTCTTTAAGTTCCAGGTCGCTGGTTTTAACTTTTCTTATACCTTCTGCCATAATTCTTTAGAATTTTAATCCGCCTTCGCGTGCTGCATCAGCCAATGATTTTACTCTGCCATGATATTTATATCCGCTTCTGTCGAACACAACCGTCTCAATACCTTTTTCTTTGCACTTTGATGCCAGGAGTTTGCCAACAAGTTTTGCCTGTTCGGTTTTTTTGATGCCTGCTGACTTGTCAGCGACTTCTTTCTCCTTTGATGAAACTGCAAGAAGAGTTACTTTATTCAGGTCGTCGACAACCTGGACATAGATCTGTTTATTGCTGCGATATACTGCCAGTCTGGGTATTTCGACAGTACCGCTTATTTTCTTCCGGATCCTCATTTTGATCCTTGTTCTTCTTTCCAACTTTGTTAAGGCCATTTCTTTTAAACTTTTACCTGATTAATACATACCTTAAACACTTGCCGACTTACCAGCTTTTCTTCTGAGCTGTTCTCCGACAAACTTGATCCCTTTACCTTTGTAAGGTTCCGGCGGACGGAGAGACCTTATTTTTGCTGCTACATGCCCGATAAGTTGTTTATCGATGCTTGTAAGAGTAATTACCGGGTTGCTCCTTCTTTCGGTTTTCGTTTCAATCTTCACTTCATTGGGAACCTGCATTATAATATCGTGAGAATAGCCGAGGCTCATTTCAAGCATCTGACCTTTGGCTTCAGCACGATAACCAACACCTACAAGTTCAAGCTCCTTTTTATATCCCTGTGAAACTCCTGCTACCATATTTGCCAGCAGGGCACGGTATAGACCATGAAGGGATTTATGGTTCTTTGATTCGGAAGGCCTGCTCAGAATTATCTGGTTGTCCGCAATTTCTATTTTCAGGTCCTTATCAACGCTCTGGACAAGTTCTCCCAGAGGTCCTTTCACTCTGACCAAATTGTCGTCACTCACTGAAATAGTGACTCCTTTGGGCAGGTTTACAGGTAATTTTCCTATTCGTGACATTTATATTCCTCCTATTAGTAAACGTAACACAACACTTCACCACCTATGTTTTCTTTCTTAGCCTCCTTGTCAGTCATGAGACCCCTTGAGGTAGAAATAATTGCAATACCCAGTCCGTTCAATACTCTCGGCATTTCATCTGCAGCTGCATAATGGCGCAGTCCCGGGCGGCTCACCCTCTGGAGTTCCTTTATTGCAGGCTTCTTGCTTTTTAAATTATATTTGAGAGCGATTTTCAGTACACCCTGTGCTGTTTTACCTTCAACAACCTTATAGCTCAGGATATAACCTTTCTCAAAAAGTATTCTTGCGATCTCTTTCTTAAGACCTGAAGCCGGAACCTCCACAACCTTATGCCCTGCCATTATAGCGTTTCTAACTCTGGTCAGTAAATCTGCAATCGGATCAGTCATCTTCTATTCTTATTATTAGTTTATATTTTTTCCTTGTATTACCAGCTGGCTTTTTTAACGCCCGGGATAAGGCCGAAAGATGCCATTTCCCTGAAAGTTATCCTGCTGATTCCAAACTGTCTCATATATCCTCTTGTACGTCCGGTCAGCTTACAACGGTTGCGCTGCCTGTTAGGGTTAGAGTTCCTGGGAAGGCGGCTCATTGCAACATAATTGCCATCTGCCTTGAGCTGAGCCCTTTTGCCGGCATATTTTTTTGCCAGTCTTTCGCGTTTTACTTCGCGGGCTACCATAGATATCTTAGCCATATTCTATTAGTTTTTAGATGTTTTAAATGGTAAACCAAAATTCTTAAGAAGAGAAAGGGCTTCCTCATCGGAGTTTGCAGATGTTACGAATGTTATCTGCAGACCCATGATCTTAGAAACCTTGTCGAGGTCTATCTCGGGGAAAATGATCTGTTCAGTAATTCCCAGCGTGTAGTTACCGCGGCCGTCGAGTTTGGCGCTTATTCCCTTGAAGTCGCGGATACGCGGCAGTGCCACCGATATCAGTCTTTCAAGGAACTCGTACATTTTTTCTTTCCTGAGAGTTACCATAATACCGATAGGCATATGTCTTCTCAGTTTGAAGTTCGAAATATCCTTTGATGAATATGTAAGAACAGCTTTCTGTCCTGCGATATCGGATAATTCCTTTACTCCTGATTCGAGCAGTTTCTTATCAGCAATAGCCTGTCCGACACCCTGGTTAAGGACAATTTTTTCGAGCTTAGGTACCTGCATTACGGTTTTATAACCGAACTCTTTCATTAATGCAGGGACGATCTCGTCACTATACTTTGTTTTCAGTGCAGGTGTATACATTACTTGATCTCCTCTCCTGATTTTTTAGAATAACGCACTAGTTTATTTTTCTCATTTAGCTTTTTCCCGATACGCGTGGGTTTACCCGATGTAGGATCAATAAGCATGAGATTAGACAGATGTACCGGAGCTTCCTTCTTTACGATTCCGCCCTGGGGTGTCTTTGAATTTGGTTTGGTATGTTTTGATACCATGTTAATACCCTCAACAAGAGCCCTGTCTTTAGCCCTGTCGACTTCCAATACGCGGCCTTTCTGGCCTTTTGACTCACCGGTTATCACCATAACCGTGTCACCTTTTTTAATATGTAATTTCTTCTGCATCGTTGCGTCATTATAAATATTACAATACTTCAGGTGCCAGTGAAACGATCTTCATATACTTATCGCGGAGTTCCCTTGCCACAGGGCCGAATATACGTGTACCGCGCACTTCGTCAGTATTTGTAAGAAGGACCACAGCGTTATCGTCGAACCTGATATAAGAACCGTCGGGACGGCGGATCTCTTTAGTAGTTCTGACAACGACAGCTTTGCTTACTGTTCCTTTTTTTGCTTCACCTGAAGGAAGCGCTGATTTAACGCTTACAACTATCTTGTCGCCCACGGTGGCATATCTCTTCTTTGTGCCTCCGAGCACTCTTATGCACAATACCTCCTTGGCGCCTGAGTTGTCGGCTACTGTTAGCCTTGTTTCCTGCTGTATCATGATTACTTAGCTCTTTCGATTATTTCTATCAATCTCCAGGTTTTATTTTTGCTCAGAGGCCTGGTCTCCGATATGAGTACCGTATCGCCGATATTGCATGAATTTTCTTCATCGTGCGCCATCAGCTTTTTTGTTTTATTTATAAACTTGCCGTAGATCGGATGTTTAACTTTCCTTTTAACGGCAACGACGATGGACTTGTCCATTTTATTACTGACAACGACACCGACGCGTTCTTTTCTAAGATTCCTTTCCATTGCTGATTCGGCTTATTTAGATTTCTGTTTTGATTCCCTTACTCGCAATTCTGTCAGCAGACGTGCTACATTGAGCTTAGCCTGCTTAAGTTTCTGAGGATTATCGAGAGGAGTGATTGCATGGTTCAGCTTCATCCTGACGAGCATAGTCTTCTCGGTGTCGATCCTTTCAAGAAGGTCGGGCGTGCTTAATTCCCTTATTTCTGATATTTTCATTTATGTAAGTATTTCTATTACTCAATGTAGTCGCGGCGAACCACGAATTTGGTGGTTATCGGCAATTTCTGAGCTCCGAGACGGAGGGCTTCCTTGGCAACTTGGAAGGATACACCTTCAGCTTCGATGAGTATTCTTCCCGGAGTTACAGGGACAACAAATCCTTCCGGTGCACCTTTACCTTTACCCATACGTACTTCAGCAGGTTTCTTGGTTATAGGTTTGTCGGGGAACACCCTTATCCAGAGCTGTCCCTCACGTTTCATGTGACGGGTTACTGCCTGGCGGGCTGCCTCTATCTGCCTGCCTGTTATCCAGGTCTGTTCCAGAGCCTTGATGCCAAATGATCCGAATGCCAGCTGGTTGCCTCTCTGAGCATTTCCTTTCATTTTTCCCTTTTGGGCTCTCCTGTGTTTGGACCTTTTTGGTTGTAACATTGCTTAATATCTTAAAAATTTTATACTGAACTACTTGCTTCTCTCCTTGCCCTTCCTTTTCAGGCTTTTGTTTTTGGCATTTCGTGCGCCAATATTCGGGCTAAGGTCTCTCTTACCATATACTTCGCCGTTGCATATCCATACTTTAATTCCTATAAGACCTACTTTTGTATGAGCTTCAGCAAGAGCATAATCGATGTCGGCTCTGAATGTATGAAGAGGTATACGGCCCTCTTTATAAGTTTCGGTTCTTGCCATTTCTGCGCCACCCAGACGTCCGGATATATTAACCTTGATACCTTCGGCACCCATTCTCATTGTAGATGCTATTGACATTTTTATTGCGCGGCGGTAAGATATTTTCCCTTCGAGCTGCCTGGCTATATTGTTTCCAACAATGTTTGCATCGAGTTCGGGACGTTTCACCTCGAAAATATTTATCTGTACCTCTTTCTTAGTGATCTTCTTAAGTTCTTCCTTGAGCTTGTCGACTTCCTGTCCGCCTTTTCCGATAATTATACCCGGGCGTGCGGTGTTGACTGTTACGGTAATAAGCTTAAGTGTTCTCTCGATAACAATTTTGGATATGCTGGCTTTGGCAAGTCTGGCATTGAGGTATTCCCTTATTTTTGTATCCTCAACAAGTTTGCCGGAGAAATCTTTTCCACCGAACCAGTTTGAATCCCAGCCCTTTATTATACCTAATCTGTTACCTATCGGATTTACTTTTTGTCCCATCTGTATTATTTTGTTGTATTTTCTTCAACTTCATTAATCCTGCTGTCGAGCACAAGGGTTACATGGTTTGATCTTTTTCTCAACCTGTAAGCTCTTCCCTGAGGAGCTGTTTGCAGTCTTTTCATAACACGGCCGCCGTCTACATGAACTGTTTTCACATAGAGGTTGCTTTCTTCGAGCCTTGCTCCTTCATTTTTAGCCTGCCAGTTTGCAATTGCCGAAAGGAGTAGTTTCTCCATTCTGCGTGAGGCTTCCTGAGAGCTGAACTTAAGTATATCAAGAGCTTTGTTAACTTCCTTACCGCTGATAAGGTCAGTAACGAGTCTCATCTTTCTAGGCGATGTAGGGCAATTTCTGAGAATGGCCTGGTATCTTTCCTTCACGGCCTCTTTTCTCGCACTTGCTGAATTTCTTTTTCTTGCACCCATTTCTGTAATTTTTTTCAGTGTTTACATTAATTATTTATTTCCCGAGTGGCTTCTGAAAGTACGTGTAGGGGCAAATTCGCCAAGTTTATGGCCTACCATATTCTCGGTAATGTAAACAGGTATAAATTTGTTACCGTTATGAACTGCTATAGTATGTCCGACAAAGTCAGGTGATATAACTGATCTTCTTGACCATGTCTTGACCACTGATTTTTTCCCGCTGTCATTCATCTCAAGAACTCTCTTCTCGAGCTTAAAATCAATAAAAGGGCCTTTTTTAATGGATCTGCTCATAGTATATCAGTTATTTTTTCCTTCTTTCTATAATATGTTTTGCGGAATACTTCTTCTTGTCCCTCGTTTTGAAACCTTTTGCCGGGATACCTCTGCGTGAGCGCGGATGTCCGCCAGAAGCTCTTCCTTCGCCACCACCCATCGGGTGATCGACAGGGTTCATAACGACTCCTCTTACTCTTGGACGGCGTCCCTGCCAGCGTGAACGGCCGGCTTTACCTGATCTCTCGAGGTTATGGTCGGCATTCGATACCGTGCCTATTGTGGCCCGGCATTCTGTGAGGACCAGCCTTGTTTCGCCAGAAGGAAGCTTGATAGTTGCGTATTTTCCGTCGCGGGCCGAGAGCTGGGCATAAGTACCTGCACTGCGTGCAATGGCACCGCCCTTTCCAGGCTTAAGTTCTATGTTATGAACGATTGTACCCATTGGTATGTCGTTCAGGAACAATGTATTTCCAATTTCCGGTGTGGCTGTCTTCCCTGAAAGAAGCTTTTGTCCGACCTGAAGTCCGGCCGGAGCAACGATATATCTTTTCTCGCCATCCTCATAAACAACAAGTGCGATCCTCGATGATCTGTTAGGATCGTACTCTATTGATTTGACTGTTGCGTGCATGCCATCTTTCTCCCTGAGGAAATCGATAACCCTGTACATCTTTTTGTGACCGCCGCCGATGTACCTCATAGTCCTTTTGCCGTTAACGTTCCTTCCTCCGGATTTTCTGTGCGGTCGAAGGAGGGATTTCTCCGGCGCAGCGCTTGTGATAGTATCAAAAGAGCTGATAATCTTGTGTCTCTGACCTGGTGTAACAGGTTTGATCTTTCTGACTGCCATACTGGTTTTTAAATATTGCTATAGAAATCAATTTTGTTTCCTTCAGCGAGGGTAATAACAGCTTTTTTAAGAGCTGCTGTTTTTCCGACAAGAAGGCCCGATTTGGTATTACGGGTTTTTACTTTCCCGCCATAACGCATCGTGTTCACCGAATCGACTGTAACACCGTACAGTTCTTCAACGGCTTTTTTTATCTGTAACTTATTTGCGTTTTTAGCAACGAGAAAACCGTAGCGATTAAATTTATCGCCCTGGCTTGTCATCTTTTCCGTTACAATCGGTTTAAGCAAAATATTCATCACTCAAATTTTTCTAGTTTTCAAATGTTGCCTGCAAAACGTCAACTGCGCTCTCCACAAGTACCAAAGTTGAAGCCCTCATTATTTCGTATGTGCTTAACTCATTGGCAGTTATAACTTCAACTCCTTGTGTATTTCGGGCTGACAAACATATATTTTTATTTTGTTCTGGTAAAACAATAAGCGATTTTTTATCTGTAATATTCAGAATAGCTTCCATTTTGACCATTTCCTTTGTTTTTGGGGCTTCAAAACTGAAGTCTTCAAGAACAATAATATTCTTAGAAGAAGCCTTATAGGAAAGGGCTGATTTCCTTGCCAGTTCCTTTACTTTTTTATTCAGTTTGAAACCGTAGTATCTGGGTTTCGGTCCGAATACCCGTCCTCCTCCTCTGAAGAGAGGGTTATTGAGACTGCCTGCGCGAGCGGTACCTGTTCCCTTCTGCTTCTTGATCTTCCTGGTACTGGCAGCGACCTCACCGCGTTCCTTGGATTTATGTGTTCCCTGACGCTGGTTTGCCAGGTACTGTTTTGTATCCAGGTAAATTGCATGGTCGTTAGGCTCAATGCCGAAAATGGAATCGTTAAGATTAACTTTCCTTCCGGTTTCCTTACCTTTAATATTAACAACAGCTACTTCCATTATTTTGAAATTATTACGTAACCACCCTTAGGACCAGGAACTGATCCTTTAACTATAAGTATATTGTTTTCAGTCATAAGCTTCATGACTTTCATGCTTACCGACATTACTTTATCGTTCCCCATTCGACCTGCCATTCTCATACCCGGCAGCACTCTTGAGGGGAACGATGAAGCTCCCATTGACCCGGGATGTCTTAATCTGTCACTCTGTCCGTGGGTTGTTCCGCCAACGCCGCTGAAACCGTGACGTTTTATTACACCCTGGAATCCCTTACCCTTCGACCATCCTCTTACGTCGACCCAGTTGTCGGGTCTGAAGAGTTCTGCTGTAAGCACTTCGCCTTCCTTAACCTGACCTTCGTCAAATCCGGTGAATTCAATAACTTTCCTTTTGGGAGTTGTATTTACTTTTTTGAAATGACCTATCTCGGCTTTTGTCGAGTGCTTCTCCTTTTTATCATCAAATCCAAGCTGTACGGCAAAGTAGCCATCCTTTTCAACAGTTTTGATCTGTGTTACAACACACGGACCGGCTTGCAGAACCGTACAAGGAATGT
>Ga0172375_10010904_pt1 | contig 11679 bp, 9 predicted proteins | sample LakKiv1m_FD_114537 | JGI IMG/M metagenome (GOLD analysis project Ga0172375, IMG submission 114537) | Freshwater microbial communities from Kabuno Bay, South-Kivu, Congo - kab_092012_11.1m | ecosystem: Environmental > Aquatic > Freshwater > Lake | place: Democratic Republic of the Congo... | reverse complement strand
GGAGCTTTGTCCCACCGCGATGTTGGCGAAGGGGCCGGCGTGCACGAAGCAGGGCTGCTTCTCCACCGTCTGCATCAGGGTGGGGTTGATGGAGGGCAGCATCCAGGCGGTCATGGCGTTGCCGCATTCCAGGTCCCGGGTGGTGATGGGCTCCCCCTTCCGGTTGTAACACACCACCATGTTGTTCAGCCGTTCTTTAAGGTCGGGCAGGGAGGTGAACACGCTCAGGATGGCCATGACTTCCGAAGACACCGCAATGCCGAAGGAAGACTTCATCATGAAGCCGTCCATCTTGGTGCCCATGCCGATGATGATGTGGCGCAGGGCCTGGGCGCAGTAGTCCATGATCCAGCCCATTTCGAAGTTCTTGGGATCGATGCCCAGGCGGACCAGTTTCCGCTTGGCCAACTGCTCATCGCTGTAATTGAACTCGTGCATCAGCCTGGAGGTGGCGGCCACCATGGCCAGGTTGTGGGCGTTCATGATGTTGTTGATGTCGCCGGTGAGGCCCAGGGAAAACTCGGTCATGGGGATCAGCAGCGAGATGCCGCCGCCGGCCGCAGTGCCCTTGATGTTCATGGTGGGACCGCCGGAGGGCTGGCGGATGCAGCCGCCCACGTTGACCCCCCGTTTGCCCAAACCTTCAATAAGGCCCATGGAAGTGGTGGATTTCCCTTCCCCCAGGGGAGTGGGGGTGATGGCGGTAACTTCGATGTATTTCCCGTCGGGCTTATCCTTCAGGCGCTCCAGGCACTTGAGGTAGTCAACGCGACCGATCTTTTGGCCGTAGGGGATGCGCTCGTCTTTAGGGATTTCCAGCTTATCGCACATCGCGTCAAAGGGAATCATCTCCGCTTCGGCGATCTCCGCGATCTGCCAGTCTTTCTGTTTTACCGGATCATACTTGGCCATAAACACTGCCTCCTTAAGATATTGTAATTATTAACTTATTTATCAGTATCACCCTTGCCTTTCGTGAAACCAAAGTGAACCCTTGACCAAATGCTCCCCGGCAGGAAGCCCGGCCAGAGCTCATACTTTTTTTCACATAGTCTCCCATATAAACGACCTCAAGTGCATTTGTCAATACATTTTTGACCTCTGATTCCGCTTCCCTGAAAATTCCTCTGGTTTTTCTGTTTGACAATGCCCCCGGTTTAGCCATAGAATTAAGTGAATAGTAGTACAAGTCCGGCCTGCAAGCCTGCCTGACCGTGAATCATCAAAAGCTGGCGAGGCGAATGCAGGTTATTTCCAGCCTCCGGGCGGCCGAGGGCTTCCGGCGGCCCGGCGATTTAGTGAACCTTGGTGAAATAAGGCAGATTATTTTGCTCTGGATTAACCGGAGAGGAGGAACGCGATGGTTATAGCGGAGTCCAAACCGCTGGCCGAAATCCTGGACATGGTCAAGGATTTCAAAAAGATCGTCGTGGCCGGCTGCAAAGGCTGCGTGACCGTATGTTGTGCGGGTGGGGAAAAAGAGGTGGCCATCCTGGCCTCTGAACTCCGGATCGCCCGCAAGGCTGCCGGCAGCGAGCTGGAAGTGATTGAATATACCTGTGAGCGGCAGTGCGACCCCGAATACATCGAACCCCTGGATTACCTGGTGGAGGGCGTCGACGCGGTGGTCTCCATTGCCTGCAGTGTCGGCCCCCAGTATATCGTTGCCCGCTATCCCTATCTCAGGGTGTTCCCGGGCCTCAACACCGTCAGCATCGGCGGGGCTGCCGAACACGGCGTCTGGAAGGAGTTTTGCCAGGCCTGCGGCAACTGCATCATCCATCATTTCGGCGGGCTGTGCCCCGTCACCCGCTGCGCCAAGCAGCTCTTGAACGGCCCCTGCGGCGGCTCTTCCCAGGGCGTCTGCGAAGTGGGCAAAGGCTCCATCCCCTGCATCTGGCAACTGATTTATGACCGCTTGAAAAATCTCGGCGAGTTGCACCGGCTCACCGAAATCCAGCTCTATAAAAACTGGTCTACCAGCCGAGACGGCGGGTTACGCACCACGATACGGGAGGAACTGAAACAATGACCGCCGAATACTCCGCAGGCAGCAAACTGGAAAAGATCTTTAAGAGCGGCCAGAAAGCCTTGACCGGTGAGTGCGGGCCGCCCCGAGGCGCCGACGCCGACCATTTCCGCCATAAGGCCTCATTCTTAAAAGGCAACGTCGACGCAGTTAACGTCACTGACAACCAGACCGCAGTGGTGCGGTTCTGCTCCATGGCGGCCTGCAAAATCCTCCTGGAGATGGGCGTGGAGCCGGTGATGCAGATGGTCACCCGGGATATGAACCGCATCGCCCTCCAGAGCAATATCCTGGGGGCCGCAGCCATGGGGATCAAAAACCTCCTGTGCCTCACCGGCGACCACCAGTCCTTCGGGGACCATCCCCAGGCCAAGAACGTCCACGACATGGATTCCGTCATGCTGGCCCACACCGTCAAAAATATGCGGGACGAAGGCAAAATGATCAGCGGCACCGAGGTCCAGGGCCGCCCGAAAATCTTCATCGGGGCCGCCGCCAACCCCTTCGCCGACCCCCAGGAGTTCCGGGTGGTGCGCATGGGCAAGAAGATCGCCGCCGGAGTCCAGTTCATCCAAACCCAGTGCATTTACAACATGGAGCGCTTCCGCCTGTTCATTGAGATGGCCAACGACATGGGCCTGACGGAAAAAGCCTACATCATGGCCGGCATCACCCCCTTGAAATCCGTGGGTATGGCCAACTACATGAAAAAATTCGTCCCCGGCCTGGACGTCCCCGACTACTACATCACCCGCCTCAGGGGCGTCCCCAAGGACAAGGTGGCCGATGAGGGCGTCAAGATCGCCGTGGAGCAGATCCAGGAGTGCCTGTCCATCAAAGGCGTCTCCGGCATCCACCTCATGGCCATCGAATGGGAAGACCACGTCCCCGAAATCGTCAAGGCCGCCGGCCTCCTGCCCCGCCCCAAGGTGGAGGCGGATTAAGCGATAAGAGCATAAACCGGTGGGGTGGGCCTCCGTGCCCGCCGCAATGTTAAAGCGTAGGACGGCCGTCTCGCCCGCCTTCGTTAAAGCCCGGTCCCAATAGACCGGGCTTTTTTATGGGGCCGGATAGACTTAGGTGGTCGAAATTCGGCGGCTGAACCTGGTATAATGGCATCAAATGAGAGAGTCTGGTCGCTTCAGAAACATTCACCGGCCTCCTGCATTGAGGATATCTGTATGCATCTGTCCTCTGATACCCCTTTTATAAAGGAAACCCCCATGAAAGGCCCCCTCGTTCCCAAAAATGCAGTTCTCCTGTTCCTGGCCCTCCTGGCGGCCGCCGCCTCGCTGTCCGGTTGCCTTGATAATCTCTGCACCAAAAGGCTCTTTCTCTACCGCGATACCGAACAAAAGGGCCTTCCCCCGGCCGACATGGCCCTCCTGATCACTGACCCGGCCATCGCCACCGCGCTTTTCCCGGAAGCCGCCCCCCGGATCAGCCGGGGCCTCCCCTGGGCGCCGGAACAACCCTTCTATGAGCAAGACTATTATCAACTCTCCATCGATGCCGTGGACGCCCGTCCGATTTATCAGGGCTTGTGCATGAATGTCACCCCCACCGATGTCTGTGAGGTCCGCCCCGGCGCCCGGCAGGTCCTGGCCAAAATGAAGCTCTGTGGACCCGCGGGCCTTCGGAGCGCCAAAGATAACGCCTCGTTAGCCCTCAAGCCCGGCGGGGTCTATTTCTTGCACCCTGATTGGCAAGGGGCCTCCCAAAAAACCTTGCGTCTGCAAGCCGAGCCCTTGCCCGCCCCCTACGATGCCGCCTTGCGGGCCAAGCTGATGGATTGGCTCCGCCGCCATACCACCGGCCGTTCCCTGGAAAACTGACCGGCTCCCCGGAGGCGGGCAGGGGGAAAGACCCGGAGGACTGAAGGACGCCGAGCCCGGCAAACCCCGAGGGAGAGCGGAGTTCACCCCGGGGTGGTTTTTTTATTTCCAGATTCCCCTAAACTGCATTATTATCCAAATAGAATACCCCCGTTTATCTAAAAACCCGTCACCCCAAACGGAAGCATGCTGTTGAAATGGTTTAATCGCGACCGCCTGACCATCTATCCCCTGGTTTTTCTTGTCTTCTACGCACTGGCGGCCATAGTTTTCATTGCCTCGGCAGTTATCTCGGGGCACGGAATGGCCGATTTCCGGGGCCGTCCCCTGGGAGCGGATTTTTCCCACTACTGGCTGGCTTCCTCCCTGGTGTTAGCCGGAAATCCGGCCGGAGTTTTTAATTTTCCCCAGTTTTTGGCGGCCGAAAAGGCTTTTTTTGGGGTCCACTATCCAGTTCCCTGGTTTTATCCGCCGACCTTCCTGCTGATCGTCTCCCCCCTGGCCTTGCTTCCTTATCTGCCTTCCCTGGGGTTGTGGCTCGGCCTCACCCTAAGCGGCTATCTGCTGGTCGTCCGTCGCATCGCCCCACACCCTTCTACCCTCTTGCTGGCCCTTGCCTTTCCCGGCGCCTTCCAAAATTTTTTTCACGGACAAAATGGTTTCCTCTCCGCCGCCGTCCTCGGTGGAGGACTCCTGCTCCTGGATAACTATCCACTGGCGGGAGGATTCCTCCTCGGACTCCTGAGCTATAAACCCCAATTGGCCATCCTGGCGCCCGTCGCCTTGATCGCCGCCCGGCGCTGGCGGGCGCTGGCCGCCATGCTCATGGGGGCGCTGATCCTCATCTTGGCCAGTCTCCTGTCTCTGGGAACTGAAGTGTGGATTGCCTTTTTCCATACCGGTTCTCTTCCCCTGCAGCTTTTAAAGGAAGGCCGCCTGCCGGTGGAAAAGATGATCACGGTTTTTTCCGCCATCCTGCTGGCCGGAGGGGGGGTGCGGTCGGCCCTGATTGTCCAGGCGGGCCTCATGGTGGGGGTGGCCTCGGGCATCATCTGGATCTGGCGCCGGGAAGCCTCCTTGGCGATCCGCGCTTCGGCCCTGGTAGTGGGCGCTTTGCTGTTTACCCCGTATGCGTTCCCCTATGACCTGGCGATTCTTGCTCTGCCTCTGGCCTGGCTCGGGTGGGAGGGGTTTACCCAGGGATGGCTCCCACCTGAACCCGCGGTCTTAGGTCTCGGTTGGCTCGCGCCCCTCATTGCTCCATTGTTGGGGATCATAAAATTTCAGCTGACCCCGTTGATTTTAGTGGCGCTCTTCGTCCTGATTATGAAAAAATGTCAGGTAAACCGAACTCAATCACCCCTGCACCTCACTATCAAGGAGGGAAATCCATGACTAACCCCTCTTCCGACCAACCTTGTTCCATCCACCCCGATGTCCTGGCCATAAAAGACAAAGCCCGCCAGGAAGGCCTGGAAACCGTCTGGGAGCGGGCCCAGGCCCAGGAACCCCAGTGCGGTTTCTGTGAACTGGGCCTGTCCTGCCGCATCTGCGTCATGGGACCCTGCCGCATCGATCCCTTCGGGGACGGCCCCCAGCGGGGCGTCTGCGGCGCCGACGCCGACATCATGGTGGCCAGGAATTTAGCCCGCATGGTGGCCGGCGGGGCCGCGGCCCACTCCGATCACGGCCGGGACCTGCTGGAAACCCTCCTGGCCGTCGCTGAAAACCAAGCCCCGGGATACCGCATCACCGACCAAGACAAGCTGGACCGCCTGGCCGCCGAGTTCGGGGTGGCCGCCGACCTGCCGCCCCTGGCCAAGGCCAAGGAACTGGCCCTGGCCATGATGGAGGAATACGGCGTCAAAAAGGGCTTCCTGACCTTTACCCGGCGTCTGCCCGCCGCCCGCCTGGAAAAATGGCGCCAATTGGGGATCGAGCCCCGGGGGGTGGACTGGGAAATCGCCGAAATGATGCACCGCACCCACATGGGGGTGGATAACGATCCGGTCAACCTCCTGCTCCAGGCCCTGCGCTTGGCCCTGGCGGACGGCTGGGGCGGTTCCATGATCGCCACCGAGATCTCCGACGTCCTCTTCGGCACGCCCAAACCGGTGTCATCTCAGGTCAACCTGGCGGTGCTCAAGGAGGACCAGGTGAACATCGTCCTCCATGGCCACTCCCCCTTGATTTCCGAAATGGTGGTCAGGGCCGCCCAGGACCCGCAGCTGGTGGCCCGGGCCCGTAAACTGGGAGCTCAAGACATCAATCTGGTGGGCCTGTGCTGCACCGGCAACGAAGTGCTGATGCGCCGGGGCATTCCCATCGCCGGCAACCACCTGGTCCAGGAACTGGCCCTGATCACCGGGGCCGTGGAGGCCATGGTGGTGGATTACCAGTGCATCATGCCGTCCCTGGGCGATCTGGCCGCCTGCTACCACACCAGGTTCTACTCCACCTCTCCCAAGGCCAAGTTCCCCCACGCCGTTCCTCTGTCCTTCTCCCCGGAAAACGGCGAGGAACTGGGCCGGGAACTGGTGGTCCAGGCGGTGGAGAATTTTGCTAACCGCCGCCCGGAGCGGGTCCTCATCCCCGGCGCTCCCGTGGCCCAGATCAGCGGCTTCTCGGTGGAGGTCATTCAGGAGGCCCTGGGAGGCGCCTGGGAACCCCTGCTGAACGCAGTCAAGGCGGGGCAGATTCGAGGCGCCGTGGGGGTGGTGGGCTGTAACAATCCCAAGGTGAGGCACGACTACGCCCATACCAACCTCACCCGAAAGCTCATCGAGCACGACATCCTGGTGGTGGATACCGGCTGCGCCGCAGTGGCTCATGCCAAAGCGGGCTTCAAGGGACCGAAGGCCGCAAACCTGGCCGGCCCCGGCCTGAAAGCGGTCTGCCAGGCCCTCGGCATCCCCCCCGTCCTGCACCTGGGCTCCTGTGTGGACAATACCCGCATCCTCTGCCTGGCCGCAAACCTGGCCCAGGCTCTAGGGGTGGACGTGGACCAACTGCCCCTGGCCGCCGCCGCCCCCGAGTGGTACTCCGAGAAGGCCGCCGCCATCGCCTCCTACGCCGTCGCCAGCGGCATCTACACGGTGTTGGGGGTCACCCCCCCGGTCCTGGGCGGCGCCGCGGTCACCGACCTCCTCTTAAACGGCCTGGAGGCCCACCTGGGGGCCGTGTTTGCGGTGGAGACCGACCCGAGCAAGGCGGCGGACCTCATCATCAGGCGCCTAGAGGCCAAGCGCCAAGCCCTGGGGCTGGAGGCGCGGTAAGACCTGGGGGGCATCCGCCTCCCCTACCGTTTTGTCCCGGCTATACTTTGCAAAAATTACTGGGCAGTTCCTCATGGGCCCTTGGCCCACCCACCAATTATGAAAAGGCTGGTGGGGCGGGCCTCCGTGCCCGCCAAATTGCGGCGGCCGCAGGCCGCCCTATAAGAACGTGACGGATTCCCTCCCCTCTGAGGTGGGAGGACAGGGTGGGAGTGAACCAATTAACTGAATATATTATCTTAATCCCCCTCCCCCAACCCCCTCCCACCAGGGGAGGGGAAGTTAAAGTCCCTGAATTTATCCAAAGTATTTCCGGGACACAAGACCAGCCGGGGCGGACTATGAGGTCCGCCCCGGCAACCGAGCTGTCGGAGGTAATCCGCGTGTCAAACGGATTCGAAAGATTGGGGCCGAAAGATTTTTTCACCGGCTGCCTGGCGGTAATAGCCGCCTTACTTGTGGTGCCGATCCTGGTCCTGGTTTTCAAGGTGAGTATTTATCTGGCGGTGGTAATCGGCCTAATCCTGGCCCTTATTTTGGGAACCGCTTTGTTGGGAAAGGTGATCCGGATGATTTTTTTCCGCAGCGGATCGGCTGATAAGAATGGACCAAACAATAAATTGGATTGAATAATTTTCTGACCCTGATTTACCCTGCTGAAACTTCCTTGAGCACTATCCTCCCCAACATTGGTTTCGAGTCCGGACAGACAGAAAATTTCATTCCAACTATATTAACTTAATGGTTTGTTATTACATTTCCTCCCTGGGAGACTGTAATTCATTACTTGGACGAGGCTCTTCCAAAATGGATTTTCTTGTCGCCCTGAGACAACTATCATAACCTTACGGTCACCACGGAAGATGCAAATGCTCTGGAATTTCTCTGGTAGCCTCAGGCTTCAGCCTGCGCTAGCTAAGGTTTTCGGCTGCCAAACCCCCCCGGGTTGGCCATTACCTTGCTATTTTCATAATCCTTCGTCCCCCCCGGGGCCTCAGAATGATTAGAATGAATGAGAGGAAGGCCCCCCCCCAAACTGCTCCCCTGGCGGCCATACAAAGCCGATCCCCCCATGCCTCCCCCGAAAAGTCATTGACAAAAAGTGCTCAAAAAAGATAGGAATATAAAAATTAGTCCTAAAATTTTCTCAGGAGGAAAAGGATGGCTGAACCTCTTCAGGTGAGCGACGCTAATTTCGAACAAGAAATCCTGAAGTCCGATATTCCGGCCCTGGTGGATTTTTGGGCGGCTTGGTGCGGCCCCTGCCGGGCTATCGCCCCGGTGGTGGAAGAGTTGGCCCGGGATTACCAGGGCAAGGTCAAAGTAGCCAAAATGAACGTGGATGAAAACGCCAAGACCCCGGCAAAATACGGCATCCGAGCCATCCCGACCCTGATTATCTTCCAGGATGGGCAGGTGGTGGAGCAGATCACCGGCGCAGTCTCCCGTTCCATCATTGAGAACGCCATCAAGAAAGCCCTCTAAACCCTAAGTCCGCTATGACTGCGTGGAATTATGACCTCATCATCATCGGCGGCGGCCCTGCCGGCCTCACCGCCGGAATCTATGCCGGCCGGGCCCGCCTCAAGGCCTTGCTCCTGGAAAAGCTCATCCACGGCGGGCAGATGATGACCACCGACCTGGTGGAGAACTACCCCGGATTCCCGGAAGGCATCACCGGCTTCGAACTCGGCGACCGGATGCGGCAGCAGGCCGAACGCTTCGGCCTGGAAATCCGCAGCCAGGAAGTCCTGGAAGTGAAACCCGGCCAACCGGCGCACACGGTGGTCCTGGAGGACGGGAGCCTGACCGCCGGGGCCCTCATCATTGCCACCGGCGCGCATTATCGGCGCCTGGGGGTGCCGGGGGAAGACCGGCTGGTGGGCAAGGGGATAAGTTTCTGCGCCACCTGCGACGGCGCTTTTTTTAAAGACGAGGAAATCGCCATGGTGGGCGGCGGCGACAACGCCCTCACCGAAACCCTTTTCCTGGCGCGCTTCGCCAAAAAAATCCACCTGATTCACCGCCGGGATCAATTACGGGGCGCCAAGTATCTCCAGGAACGGGTCTTTAACCTGGACCAGGTGCAGATCCATTGGGACAGCCAGGTGGTGGAGTTTACCGGCCAGGACAACCTGGAGGCCCTGAAACTCACGAATGTCAAGACCGGGGAACTTACCCGACTCCCGGTGACCGGGGCCTTCATCGCCATCGGCATGCAGCCCAACAGCGGCTGGCTCAAGGACCTGCTCCCCACGGACGAATGGGGCTTCCTGTTGACCGACGAGGTCATGGCCACTGACATCCCCGGTATCTTCGCCGCAGGAGATATCCGGGCCAAATTCTGGCGGCAAATCAGCACCGCCGTGGGAGATGGCGCGGTGGCGGCCATCGCCGCCGAAAATTATCTGGAAGAGCTGAAGGGAGGATAACCTTATGACGAGAAAAACCGTTGTCCAAGGTCTCCTGGCGCTGGTCCTGATAGGAGCCTGTTGCGGCTGCGGCGCCGTCAAGGGCTGGTTTAAATCCAAAAAACCCGATATGCCCCCGGAGGCCTTGGCCCAGGAAGGCCTCAAGGATTTGAAAAAGAAAAACTATACGGATGCCGTCGAGACCTTCGAAAAACTCCGGGACCGCCACCCCTATAGCGAACACGCGGTCCTGGCCCAGATCAAGGTGGCCGACGCCTATTTCTATGATAAGAAGTACGAGGAAGCCTACCAGGCTTACCGGGAATTCGAGAAACTGCATCCCACCAACAAAGCCGTGCCTTACTGCATCTACCGGGAAGGCCTGAGTTGCTACCGCCAGCGTTCCACCATCGACCGGGATCAGACCTATACCCGCCGGGCCATCGATGAATTTAAGCGACTGAAACAGAAATTCCCCCAAAGCGAATTTATCGCCAAGGCTGATAAATACCTGGCCTTATGCCTGAAGGATCTGGCGGAACACGAATTCTATGTGGCCGAGTTCTATTACAAGACCAAACGCTACCAGGCCGCCATCGATCGCTATCAAGGCTTGATGCAGGAATATCCCAATTTCCCCCAAAATGCCCAGGCCAAGCAGCACCTTAAGGAGTGTCAGGAACTCCTGGCCGCCCAGGACAAGCCCAAGGGTATCCTCTCCGGTCTGACCAGCATCTTCGACGCCAAATGGTAAAAGCCTCCCGAGGGGCCGACCGGTCTCCGGCCCCCCGGCCTCGCCGCGTCCCTGTCCCCCCTGTTCCTGTTAGGAAAAGTTTCTAGAAGGCGGCCTGTGGCCGCCGTCTATGGCGCCTAAGACCCCCCCTCCAGGGCTGTTAGGAAAAGTCCCGGTTCGTTGGTGGCGCAGGCGTCTCGCCTGCGCTTCGTAGCGCCCCGCCCGCCATTCCTCCTGCTCGACCTTTCGCTCTGCCAGCTTCCCGCTGTTAGAGCGATTGCCCAAAGAGGCTCTTGCAAAATGGATTTTTCTGTCGCCCTGAGCGAAGCGAAGGGTCTCAACCATCTAAAAATACGAGATTCTTCGGTCGATTCGCTCCCCCCGAATGACACGCAAAAAGACTTTTGCCAGAGGCTCAAAAGTATCTTCCTTTTGTCTCCTCTCCCCCCAACGGGGGGAGAGGATTAGGGTGAGGGGGGTAAGAAAAAACTTTCGGCAATCGCTCTATGACTTGTTGGCCTGTGGATAACCGGAATCCCCCTTTGCCAAACCCTGACCGGACACTGCCGGGATTCGGAACAATTCTTGGTCTTCCGGGGGGCAACCTGACGACTCGGTCTCACTCCCACTGCAAGGCCTTGAGATCATCCAGGCTGCCGTAATTGGTGAGATCATACTGGATGGGGGTGACGGAGACATAGCCCTGGGCCAGGGCGCCGTAGTCCGTGCCCGGGTCCGGGGCGGGTTGCCGGTTGATTTCCGCCAGCCAGTAATAGACGTGACGCCGGGGGTCAATCCGCCGTTCGAAGTGTTCCTGCAGGAAGCCGCTGTGCTGCCGCGTCACTTTCACCCCCTTGACCTCCTCCCGGGGCAGGTCCGGCAGGTTGATATTGAGGCAGAGGCCGTTCGCCCACCGGGACCAGCCCCGGAGCCTCTCCAGCATTTCCACCGCCAGGCGGGCGGCCGCCGCGAAGTCGGCCTCCCGGTCATAGGAATTCAGGGAAAAGGCCACCCCCTTCACCCCCAGGATGGAGGCCTCAGTGGCCGCGGACACGGTCCCGGAGTACAGCACGTTGATGCCCACGTTGGGGCCCAGGTTGATGCCCGAGACCACCACCTCCGGTGGGTTCGGGAGCAGCTCCGCCAGGGCGATCTTGACGCAGTCCGCCGGGGTGCCGCTCACGGCCCAGCCCTCCACCCCGCCGTCGATGGACACTTCCTTCACCCTGAGAGGGTTGATCAGGGTGATGGCGTGTCCCACCGCGCTCTGTTCGCTCTCCGGGGCCACCACCAGCACTTTTCCCCCGCGCTTCAACTCCCGGTAAAGGGCCGCCAGCCCCGGGGCGTAAATCCCGTCGTCGTTGGTCAGCAATATGGTCAAGGGGTTTTCTCCTTG